>ERZ779866.382-NODE-382-length-49471-cov-8.532661_pt1 | contig 49471 bp, 46 predicted proteins | sample MGYA00511248_ERZ779866 | MGnify/ENA primary metagenome ERZ779866 (study PRJEB29588, sample SAMEA2155758) | human gut metagenome | biome: human gut; feature: human-associated habitat; material: faeces | place: Denmark | collected 2008/2010 ... | reverse complement strand
CACCGGCGGCAAGCGCAGTCGCACTGAACATTGTCACGAGCAGCACGCATATCGTAAGGGAAAGAATGATCCGAAGAGATTTCTTTTTCATGCGCATTATCCTCCTAATACTTTTTTGATCTCGCTGTCTTTCACAGTGCGGGTTTTGATGTTGAGATTCTTGCAGAAGTCGATTTCACGCTGCATCCCGGCGGTGATTTCATCTCCAAAAATCCACAGCTCATCGCAGAACCATAATAGGCTCATCCCTGCGGAAAGCCAGATTTCACGCTCGCTTGGGGTATTGTCATTGAGGCAGAGCGCATAGAAATGCGGCACGACCGGAGCAGTGCCGCATTTCAGCGCATATTGGGCGATTCTCTTTGCTTTTTCGAGATCACCTTGGACATCCCCGCCAAGCGGTGCGCAGATATACACCTTCTTCATCATTGGATTTCTCCTTACTTCTCGCCGTCTTCTTTCTTTTTCTTGAAATACAACACGATACAGGCAACCGCACCGCCGAGGGCAATACCGCCAAGCCCGATCCAGACGCCGAGCTTGCTGTTGTCGCCGGTCTGCGGAGACTGGGTGTCGTCAGTAACTGCTGCCGCCTTGATGGTAAACTCCGTTGTTGCCGTACCGGTATCGGAAACGATTGCCAGCGTATGTTTACCTACCGACAGGGTTTCCAGATATTCCGCTTTCAGGGTAACTATGGTGCTGCCTTCCTTGACCGTGTAGTTGGAAGCGTCCAGGTCTTTGCCGTCTACCTGTACCTTCTGGAAATCTGCAAAAGCGGCGTTGGAAGTAAAGGAGAGGCCGTCCTTTGTGCCTTTCTGCCATGTACCGTTTGCTCCCTCAATGATAACCGCCTTGAAATCGGGATCAATTTCACCGCAGACGGTGCATTTGCCGTTATCATAGCTGTGGCCGGTGGCTTCTATCACCGTATCGGCAAGCTGGATTTCCGTCTCGGCATTTTCATCGCTGAAATACTTGTCGCAGGTGTCGCAAGTCCAGTATTCCTTGTTGCCGTCCTCGGTGCAGGTCGGCTCTTTCGCATCTGTCTTCTTCAGCTCGTGACCTGTGGCCGGGACGGATACCTCCTTCGTATCTGTGTAGGTTTGACCGTTAAATTCAACTGCCGCCGTATAAGTGGTTACGCCGCTTTCCGTACAGGTTGCAGGAGTTTTTACTGCTGATGTAACGCTTACCTGCGGTGTTTCCTTATGTTCCGGGTTGTTTTTACAGGTAAAGGTCACCGTACAGGTCTTTCCGTCCTCTGACCAGTTCCACTCCGGTTCGCCCCAGACATGGCCAATTTTTTCTATGACAGTTCCTCTTTCCAGGATTTCTCCGCATACCTTGCAGACTTTATCCCCGGTGTAGCCATCTTCTGTGCAGGTCGCTTCCTTTGCACCTTTCACTTCTGACTCACCATGCCCGGTTGCTGGAATCACGGTGTCTTTAGCGGTGATTTCGTTTACACCGTTTTCATCTTTGAAATACTTATCAAAGGCAGCACAGTACCAGTACTCGCTGTTTCCGTTCTCCGTACAGGTGGCGGCTTTCGCAGGGATCTTTTCCAGCGTCATGTTTTCCGCATAGATCGTGGCGTCAGCGTCATAGGTCTGCGTCCCCTTGTTGATCCATGTTTGCGTTCCGTTCTCTTTGAAGAAGAACGCATACCCGGTGGGATACTCTGTAAATGTGCTTCCCTTTGCCGAATAGTAAGATTTTTGTGTATTATCCGTCATAACAATCGTAATGCGGACAGGCACATAAGAAGTTACACCCGCAGGAAGGTTGCCCTCCAAAACAGGCATATTATTGGAGCCTTGCCCCCATGGTGTCCCTGTCTGCCCTTGGTTCAGCAGCCATGCCACCTCGCCGGAGGCGAACTGTTCGGCGGTTTTGGATTCAGCGTTTGTGTCGCCTCTGGGGTTGCCGATTCCGTACTCCGCTGTGCCCGCAAGCCAATAGCAGTTCGTGATGGTGCCGATGTTGTGCCCGCACACGCCGCCGACATTGTATTTGGAATCGGTATCGCTGACGATACCGCTGACGCTGCCGCTGTTCCAGCAGTTCTCAACGGTTTTATTGCTATACCCACACACGCCGCCGACACAGGAGGCAGTGGTGCTTTCGGCTTTGACAGCGCCGCTGTTCCAGCAGTTCCGGATGATACCATCGTTCCACCCGCACACACCGCCGGCATAGGCGGCGTTCCTGTCGTTATTGCTGCCATTGCAGGTGGCAGTGACGCTGCCGCTGTTCCAGCAGTTCTCAACGATACCAGCGCTATACCCACACACACCGCCGGCATAGGCTATCTTGTCGGTGACGGTCACCACAACCGACACATCGCTGTCGGCTATCCCCACATTTTTCACCACGCCGCTGCTGCCGATGACGCCGAATAAGCCGGCGACATCGCCGCTGCTGACGCTGCATTGCAGCCCGGAGATGGTGTGGCCCTGGCCGTCAAAGGTGCCGTTGTATATGTGGGAATCGTCTTTGCCGATGGGTGTCCATGCTTTATTCCCGAGGTCAATGTCCGCTGTCAGTATGGCGTTGGCGGTTGTATTTCCAGTATTCACCGCTTCCGCAAACGCGTAAAGTTGTTCCGCTGTTGAGATTGTGTATGTGGTCGGTTCCGTCTTTTCAGTGACCGTCAGGGTGGCGGCGTTGCTGATGACGCCGACGCCGCTGGCGCTCTTCACCACACAGCGGTATTGGTAGTTGCTCATATCGGTAGCGGTGCTGCTTATGGTATAGCTGGCGCTGGTTGCGCTTTCGATATTTGCCCAGCTGCTGCCGTTGTCCGTGCTCTGCTGCCACTGGTAGGTCTGCGCGTTGCTGGCGGTAACAGAGAACATGGCGGCGCTGCCCTCGGTCACCGTCTGGCCTGTGGGCTGGGCGGTGATGCTGGGGGTCGTGACCGCTGTGCCGCCGCTCAGGCTGCCTGTCACGGTGCCGCCGCTGGCGAGGATGGTGCCGTTGTTGGTCAGGTTGCCGTTGCAGTTCAGCGAGGAGCCATCCGGGACGGTCAGGGTCTCGCCGCTCTTAATTTCAAGGTCGTCCTGTAAGGTGACGGAACCGTACACAGTGCCGGCGCTGCCGTCAAAAACGATGCCGCCGTTTTCTTCGTTGCCTGTTCCGTACTGAATCGAAGTAGAAGAATTATTCGTAATCCCGCCGTTGGCCCGCACAATGGCATTGTTGCTGACGGTCACTGTGGGTGTGCCGGAGCCGGAAACACCGGAGCCAAACTGAAACCAGATATTAGCATTAACACTGGCGGTCAGACTGCCGCCGTTCACAGTCAGCGATACATCCGAGCCATCTTTGGCCTGCACTAAAACACCATTTTTGACAGCGCCATCAGGTGATGCAGTGACCTCGGCATTCTCGACACACAGGGCAGCATTGTTACCGTTGCTCTGAACCCAGATGCCGGTCTGACTGGCGCTGGCATTCAGACTGCCGTCGCCCTGGATGGTCAGGTTGGAGCTGCCGGTAGAAGCGGAGCTGGCCAATACAAAAATCCCTTTGCCGACGTTTGCGATTGTATTGGTGCCCACCAAGCTGATGGTCAATTCTGCATTGCCAGACTTATTGAACACGCCAATGGCCGAACCACTAATGAATGTGCCACCTTCAATACTCTCATTAAACTCCAATTCATTTTTAATGGTGGCGTTGTGCAGGGTCAGGACATTGTTCTCTGCGTCATAACTGATATAGTTGTCCGTCGGTGTTTCACCGGCTGTGGATGCGGTGACGTTTCCATCGCTGTCGGTCGTCCAGTAGCCGGTGGAAGATATTTGCACACCACCTACATAAAGCACCTGTCCGATCGGCGCAGCCGCCAGCGCCGTGACGGGCAGCAGGCCCAGGCAGAGTGCCAGGACGCAGAGCAGGCTTAAAAATCGTTTTTTCATTTGGTATCCTCCTTGCTTGCGCTTGTGTTCATTTGCTTTATTGAACCGGAGCGCATTTTTTCATTGTGGCAGACACCCAAAAGTGAGCCGGGCGTCTGGTGGAAGTAGCTGCAGGAACCGCAGTCAATACTTGCGAGATCATCATCTACCATGACGGCGTGAGGACAGGCGTCCTCAATCGTCAGAAGAATGGGACGCCCCTCCGGAGTGTAGATCGGGGACTGTTCTATAAAAAAACTGTAATCCTCGATTTCTTTCTTTGAGTGTTCATCCCATCGCAGGGGAATCTCTATTACCTTCCCCTCATATTCATAGCGATTGACTTTACTCATGGGCATCACCTGCTTTCCAATCTTCACTCCCGGTTTTTGTGGCAATAAATGCCCGCAGGGAAGTACGAATTGCATTTAACTGTAACTGTAGATAGTCCTCGTCCTCAAACAGAGCAAAATGAACACAGGCACGGACAAACAGATAGGTCATGCCCTGGATAAAATCTGCGGGCATCCCCAGTTTGCCGGAAAGCAGTTCGGCATAATTGTGATACCTGATATTAACACCTTTGAAAAATTCCTTGCCGTATTCCCGGTACTTTGGGCTTGCATACACCTGATACATAAAGCGGTATTTTGCCCCGTGGAGCTTTGCGGTGAGATAAGGCATTTCCCGCAAGAAACATTCGATGTCCGCAAAACTGGTGGGGGCCTGTGCCATAAAGTCATTTTCCACCTTTGCCATACAGTGAGCGGTGGCTTCGATTACAAGATTATCCTTACTTTCAAAATAATAAAGTAAGCTCCCATTGGTAACCCCACAAGCATCTGCAAGCATTTTCAAACTCGTGTTTTCCAATCCGTTTTCACAAAAAGTATCAAAGCAGGTTTCCAGAAATGCTGTACGCCTTTCCGGGATCCCTTTTTCTTGCAATATAATTCACCTCCTGCTTTTTTGATTGACTAAGCGGTAAATTCTATGAGAAAAAAATTGTACTGTTTATCAGGCAACACAAAAAGGCGTACCCCATCCGTATAAAAACGGGCGGAATACGCCTTTGAAAAATATGCGATTGTACTCTTGACAAGGAAAAAGGGCGCAGTTATGCTGTGCTTGCTTGCTTGTCAGCATTGTCTCCCTTCTCATTTTCATTGTCAAGGCCCCTCTTTACATATATCTATTCATTGTTATCATATCATAAAAGCTGCTTTCTTTCAAGACTTTACGACACTAAATTGCATATTATTTTACACCAAATTATTAGCATATACCTAAGCAATGTAATAGGGGGTTGATTACAGAAAAGAGGCAATAATAAAATAACGATTACTCCTACAAAAATAACGATTACTTATTTTTTAACGATTACTTTGTTATCAATCGCAATCTAAAGTCAACAATCCCTGCCTTGGAAGCTATCCGGGCAGGGATTTATCTTTGGTAGAACATATAGAAAAGCTGAAAAAGCCTATAAAACAGGCAAAAATTAAGAACCGTGACCTCGATACCCATTGTATCAAAATCACGGTTCTTATTTGGTGGACCCGAAGGGATTCGAACCCTCGGTCTCTGCGTTGCGAACGCAGCGCTTTCCCAGCTAAGCTACGAGCCCGTATAACGCTGATCACGACAATAATTTTACTCCAATTTGATCCGGCGGTCAATATCATATTTGCGGGCGGAGACATGCCGGGTGTAGGCTGGAGACATGCCATCTATCCCATGCGGTGAAATGCGATCTTTTCCGGGCGATTGGCTTTTTTTACTGATGACCGGGGAAAAGCCAACATTTATCCGGAAAATATGCCGCCATGATATAATGATCTGTCCGATGTTGGCTTTTTATATGCAGATAAAGTTTTTAGACAACGGTTTCTCAAAAAACCGTTACCTTTTTTCTGTTAGCCTTGCCAAAAAGCCAACATCACCGTTTCAATCGACAAACTTCGACATCAATCGACTCTTATTGTTGGCTTTTTCCGCTGCAAAGAAAAATCCAGCCAACCGGAGCCAAGTCTCATCGGGTATCGCCCCCCGCCGCGATAGCTTTCTGGATTTTGTCAGTTGGTCTGAGCAGAACGGGCGAGATCGACAGGATCGCATAAAATTTGATTTTCTGTCATTTTTTTAGTGGATCTTAGGTCAACCTGGCATAAAAGCCCGATCCATGTTGACAGAAAATCGTTTTTCCAACAGATTCGTCAATAAGTCTCAGGAATTTTTTGACGATTACGGTGTTTTTTCGATTTTTGTCAATTTCGATCTCCCGGCGCCGTGTGGGCCTGCAACCCGCATACCGCAACAACCCGCATACCGCAGCAGCCCGCATACTGCAACAACCCGCATACTGCAACAACCCGCATACCGCAGCAGTCCGCATACCGGCACGCCGCTCCCTAACTGGCCGCTTTCGGCAGCATTTTCCCGAAGCAGGAGCATATACCGAACATCACTATATCCACCGCAACGATGGTCGCCCCCACCGGGGTCCCCCATATGATCGATCCGGTTATGCCCAGCACTGCACAGACTACCGACAGCGCAGCCGAACATATGGTCACACGCAGAAAGTCGTCAAAGATCCTCATGGCCGATAAAGCCGGGAATATGACCAGAGCTGATACCAGCAGAGACCCGACAAGATTCATGGCAAGAACTATGATGACAGCAATGATAACGGCTATCATCAGATTATATACCTGAGCCCTTGTCCCGGTGGCAACAGCAAAGTCCTCGTCAAAAGTTACAGCGAATATCTTATTATAGAACAATACGAATATGGCCACCACAAGTGCCGACATGAAAACGCACAGCCAGACCTCGGTTTCTGTAAGGGTCAATATGGATGTGGAACCAAACAGTGTGCTGCATACATCTCCGCTGATGTTGGGAGATGTGGAAAAAATGTTCATCAGCAGATAACCTATGGCAAGGGCTCCCACCGAGATCATCGCAATGGCAGCGTCCCCCTTTATCCTGGTATCCTGCCCCGTGCGCAGCAGCAGGACAGCGCATATTATGGTGACGGGAGCCACTATGAGCATTTCATCGGTCAGGTTCAGGACAGCTCCTATGGCTATGGCTCCGAAAGCCACATGGGAAAGGCCGTCTCCTATGAACGAAAATCTTTTCAGTACCAGCGTTACTCCCAGCAAGGATGAGCACAGGGCGATCAGTACACCGACGATCATTGCGTAACGCACAAACGGATATTCAAAATAAAATGCCAGCTGCTCAAATATCCCGCTCATCGGCTCCGCCTCCTTTCTTCGTATACCTCTTTTGTCCCGAAAAACAGTTCATCGCCTATATGCAATATATGGCTGGCATAGCCGATGGCCTGATCCACATCGTGGGAGATCATTATTATGGCCAGCCCCTCATCTTTATTTAGCGTTTCTATGAGCTGGTACATTTCCTCTGCCGCTCCAGGATCAAGGCCGGTCACAGGTTCGTCAAGGAGCAGGAGTTTCCTGGCGGCGCACAGAGCTCTCGCCAGCAAGACCCTCTGCTGCTGGCCTCCTGAAAGATTCCTGTAGCAACGGCCTGCCAGATCTTCAATACCCATCTTGCGCATGTTTTCCATAGCGATGTTTTTTTCTTCCTTATTGTAAAAAGGTCTCATGCCGCATCGTCCCTGGCACCCGGAAAGGACGATCTCCCGTACCGAAGCAGGAAAATCCTTCTGGGCCGCCGTTGACTGGGGAAGATATCCTATATGGGTCCTGCTCAGGCCATCGCCCAAGACTATCTGTCCGCCAAGCGGCTGGATCAGGCCCAGCAAAGTCCTCATCAGAGTAGTCTTGCCTGAACCGTTTTCACCTACAACGCAGACGTAATCCCCCTCATTTACAGAAAAATTCAGATCTTTGACTATGATCTCGCCTTCATAGCCGAGGTCAAGACTTTTGCAAGTAAGTAATGCCATTTTTATCTCCTATGCCCCAAGGGCTTCACATAATACTTGAAGGTTTTCTTCCATTATGGAAAGATATGCTGCCCCATCTGCCATATCTCCGGCTGTGATGTACTGCATGGAATTTAACCGTTTTATCTGTATGCCATCCCTCTCCATACCGGCAGCTACAGTCCTGGCGATCTTATCATCAGAGCCTTCCATGGTCAAAATAGTCCCGGCTCCGATCCTGTCTGCCTGATCTATGAGGAAGGCAAGGGTCTCAAAATCAGCCTCGGTCTCTGCACTGCATCCTGCAAAGGCTGCGTAATAATCGATGTTGTAATCATTCAACATATAAAGGAACGGAAACCTGTCGGCAAAGATCAGCGTATCCTTTGGAGCATCTGCCAGTCTCCTGGAATACTTTGCATCCAGATCACGGAGTTTTTCCCTGTAAACTTCTCCGTTACGCATATATTCATCCGCATGGGCAGGATCGATCCCGGAAAGGCCTTCCTCTATACTGCCCACCATGGCGTCCGCCGCTCTCAGAGAAAGCCAGATATGCTCATCGGCTGCTTGTTCCTCATCATGGCTGTGTCCTCCTGTGCCGTCATGGTCGTGTCCATCGTCCTTCATACCCTCTACAGTCTCCTCAGCAAGGACATGTCCGGCTCCTGCTTCCAGCAGATTTATCACTGTCATGTCCTTGTTTTGGGCCTGGCCGGCAGCTTCCGCCACCCATCTGTCGGACTCACCCCCAACATACACCAGCATGTCGCACTGTGATATCTTCAATATATCTGCCGCTGTGGGCTGATAGCTGTGCAGATCTGCTCCATTATCGGCGATCATGGAAATATCGTACCGTTCTGCCTCATTGCCGACAACCTGGCAGACCCAGTCATAAGCAGGAAAAACAGTTGTCACCACCGAGATCTTGCCATCGTCTTTACTGTCTGCGCTGTGATTTCCGTTGCAGCCGCAAAGGCCAAAAAATACGGATATCATGACAAGGAGACAGATCAGTAAGCCGGTCCGTTTATTTATCTTCATCTTCCATCCGCCTTTCCTGCGCCTTGCATCCGGTCACCTTATTTCTGCCGCATGCTTCCAGACAGTCGCTGCAGACTCCGTAGAACACCGTCCTTGCCGGATTCAGCTCAAAACCATGGGCTGCAAGCATGTGCTCCTTCAGATGGATTATCTCGTCACATTCCAGATGTATCAGTTTGCCGCACTGCTGGCATTTGAGATGAAAGCACGACGGCCTGCAGCACTTTTCCCCGGCTCCGATATATTCAAAGCATGCGCTGTCCGATGGATCTGACGAGTATTTTGCCACCATACCTGCTTCAACCATTTTCTCAAGGTTGCGGTATACGGTTGCAGTGCCCACAGGTTTTCCCACCTCATCAAAATACCTGCAGATATCTTTCACCGTCACATGCCTGCCTTCACGGGCGATGAGAAAATCCCTCAGTTCTTTCATCTGTTTGGTCTGATATGTATTTTTTCGTGACATGTTTATCTCCTGTTTAAACAATACATGCACAGCATCGGTCAATCACCATGCCATGATCCAGGCGTTATAATTTGAAATTGAAAATCATTTTCATTTTAGCGTCGATAAGGATTTCTGTCAAGGCTCCGGCCTCATTTTGTAATTGCAAATTTTGAACATGTGAAATATAATTGGTTTAGATAATGACTTATGTCGAGGGAGGTTTTAAGATGATCTATTTCAGAAGCGATTACAGTTTAGGCGCCCATCCCAAGGTAATGGAAGCCCTGATGGAGACCAACATGGAACACACGGACGGATATGCAGAGGACAGGTTTTCCTTTGAGACAGCGGACATGATCCGTGAAATGATAGGCAGGCCCGATGCCCATATCCATTTTCTTGTAGGAGGCACTCCAACCAACACGATCACCATCGCAGCGGCTCTGAGGCCTTATGAAGGCGCTATCTCAGCAGCTTCCGGCCATATTTATGTACATGAGACCGGTTCTGTTGAAGCAACAGGTCATCGTGTTTTCGCTGCTCCTACCGAAGACGGAAAGCTCCGCCCGGCTGACATAGAAAAGATAATGCTCCTCCATGAAGATGAGCATACGGTCATACCAAAACTGGTATATATAACCCACCCTACCGAAAACGGCGGAGTTTATACCAAAGCCGAACTCAAGTCCCTCAGAGAGTGCTGCGATAAGCATGGCCTGTATCTTTACATGGACGGCGCACGCCTGGGAACCGCTCTTACATGGCCGGGCAACGATGTAACCCTCAAAGATCTCCCTGAACTGACAGATGCATTTTACATCGGAGGTACAAAGATCGGAACACTGTTCGGAGAAGCGCTTGTCATCCTCAACGACGAAATCAACGACCATTTCCGCTACATGGTAAAGCGTTCCTGTGCTCTCCTGGCCAAAGGAAGGCTCATCGCCATACAGCTCAAAGCGCTGCTAGAGGGCGGAGAGGACTCACTGTACTATCAGCTTTCCCGCCACGAAAACCAGCTGGCCATCAAGCTGGCCAAAGGTGTTCAGGAAAAAGGCTACAAACTCTGGATACCTCATCAGACCAATCAGGTATTCGTCATCGTTGACAACGACAAGATCGCCCAGCTGGAAAAGGACTTTTTCTTCTACACATGGGCTCCGTACGACGAGAGCAGCTCGGTCATCAGGCTTGTCATAAGCTGGGGCAGCACCGAGGAGGATGTAGACGCCATCCTGGCTGCTCTGTAGCCCATGATGCGGCTATCCCGCTGCAATGAGCGGCCGGGCGCTGCACGGTTTAATTATCCGAAAAAATACAACATTTGCTTTCTAAGGCTCCCATCCCAAAATCCCTTCGGAAGCGGATGTTGTATTTTATTGCGGATTTTGGGCAGCTGGGCCACCCTCCAGGAGAAAGTTCTCATTTCGCCGGATTAAGTATTTTGCGAGAACCTTTTGGTAAAAATCATGCCAGTTCAGGTTCTTGTTTTTTGTATTCTAAGCCTGTTGAGAACCGTTCGAAGAAAAAAGGTTCTCAGCAAGCTTTATTTTGGGGAAAACAAGAACACCCTACGCCCCGAAGGTTCTCAGGAAGGGAGGTCATGCCAAAAAAGAGAACTTTTCACTGGCGGAAAGCCATTACACCAGGGCAGGTCACCTGCTTTTTTTAAAACTATCCTCGCAGAGAGCATTTGTCCGTTGGGCTTTTCTTTTTTGAACAAAGATCCCCTGTCAAGATCCCCTGTCAAGAGGCCCTGCCACCACTGTTTAGTCAAAATTCCTTCAGCGAAATCAAAAAGACTCCTTAGTGAGGATTTCCCTGCTCCGGAGTCTCTTAAACTATTAAATGTTATAAGATGGGGTCATACAGCATCTGCGGCAAGGCCAACCAGCAGTAATGCCGTCCAGCTCCAAGGCCACCAGCAGCAAAGCCGTCTGCTCCCTCTTCTGTCATTCTGAAAGCGCTCTCAGCATGTCTGAAAATATCCCGTAAGCCGTCTGCTCGATCTCAGGCTCGTGTTCCACGACTGACAGCTTCTTCATAAGATCCGTGGTTATGGACACTACGGATGTGGTGCTGTTGACAGAAGCAAGCATATCTCCTGCCGGCACTTCCTCCGGCCTTACCCTTGCAACGACTTTGCCATCGGCTGAACGCCTGCCGCTGCACAGTAATTTGATAACATTGCCCCTCTCTGCGGCCTTTTGAATATGTTCCGCCGTTATATCCTCAATGCCTTTACGGTCCACCTGATCCGGGGTCATATCTGCGTCCATCAGTACATTCAAAAGCGCTGTGATCTTGGCAGCCGCATCATACCCTTCTATATCCATGGCAGGATCCGCTTCGATAAACCCCATCGCCTTGCCGCGGCTTATTATATCATCATACGGGCTGCCTTTTGCCATTTCTTCAAGAATGAAATTGGTGGTGCTGTTTAGTATGCCTGAGACTTCGGTGACCTTTGCAAGGGGGAGCGTTTTTTCCACCAGATTGAAAACAGGCGTACCGTCCATTACTGTAGTCTCATAGAAAAATTTGCATCCCTTCTCCTCTGCCATCTTTTTCAGGGCAGAAAACCTCCATGCTATCGGCCCCTTGTTGGCAGTGACCACATCTTTTCCACGGGCAAAAGCCTCTTCAATATGTGAGATGGCAGGTTGCCCGGAAAAGATGTTCAGGGGTGTCATCTCAATCAATATGTCATAATCTGCTTTCCGAACGATCTCCATTGTCGTCATTTGAGACAGGCGGTCTGTGTCACAGAATTTTCCCTCTCTCTCAATGTCCGAAAGAGCCTCCTCAAGGTCTATCCCGTCATCATCTTCCAGATTTCCTCTGGAATTGGTAGCAATGGCAGATACCTTTACCTGACAGCCGTATTTCCGCCTGATCTCATCCTCCTTATCCAAAAGGAGCCTGGCAAAAGCCTGTCCGGCGTTTCCAAAGCCCAAAAGGGCCAGTTTTTTTACCTGCATCTTACTCCTCCTCCCTCCCGGTGCGGCCGGAAGTCTTATATTTTTTCATTATATTTTCTACCCGCTCATTCTTGTTGATCTGGCCGCTGCGCACTTTCTGTTCGTACGGGGTCAGTTCGTCTACCGGTTTCATGTGCCTGCGCACAGGTTTAGGGACTATGGCAAGATATATGAGGGGCGATACGACAAGGCTGTCAAATATTATCCACCCGGCTATGGCTGCAAGCGACAGTCCTGTTGAAAAACCCATGTTTAAACATAGGGCGCATACAGCACCCAGGCCAAGCAAAAATGCAATGAATGTCAGATAACGCTTTTCTATTTTCCGTATGGCGCCGCTGAGAGCCTCATCAAACCATGTGGTCCTGAGTTTCTTCACAATAAGCCCGGCAAAGCGGAACTGCACATTGGCAAGAAAAACGCATTGCTTAAAATCGTCCAGCGTGGCCTTTTCCTCAGGTATGATCTGCGGGCCAAGCACGCCTTCCATCTCATCATAAAATATCTGCGCCCGCACTGTCGCTCCTTCTCCCATGATCTGATATTCAGCCGCTTCTCCGTTTTCCGGGCTGAGTATCATCGTCTCGCCTTCTTTTATCATGTGGCTGTCGTTTCCAAAGGATATGACGGCGTATCCGCTGTGGCAGTAGAAGGCATGGGTCGTCAGCGGCAGGCTCGTCTCCTCTGCAGATGGATAGGTTTCAGCTGTTTCTCCCGGAGAAATGACATCCATATAGCCTTCGCACCCTTTTCGTACCAGAAGATCTAACACGGTAGTCTGCCCGTATATCTTAGTCTTCCATTCCCCGTCCGTCCTGTCCTGTTCCAGTTCCGCAAGGCGCGCAACACGCTGTCCCTCATAGCTTATGACCGCTTCTCCCTGCAAGACCATGATCACTCTGTTGTAATCCTCAAGCTTTGCCACCCCAGCTTCGTCTTTATCTGATGACATGACGGCCAGTCTCCAGATAAAGTTCCGGCCTGCATATGAGCTGTGATCCGGAAAGACAGCCAGTTCCTTTGATTCTCCCCCTGCCCAGTGTCCGTTGAGATTGTCGCTTTTTTTGTAAATGGTATACTTCATATCTGCCTCTCCGCTTTTTTTCTTGTTCAAAGTATATCATATTTTCCCGATTCATCCAATCACTTGTTTTACCACAGGTTTTATTATATAATATCTGTATTGGTTTTTAGGTATTATGGAACTGGGAGGAATTATCAATGTACAGAACTGACGGATACCGGGTCAGGACAGATGACCCTATGTATGAGATCGCAGCCTATGTCATGGACAAAAGGTATGACGCCAGTAACTTCATCAAACAGGACATAGATCTTGAAACGCTGCAGTCCTACATCAAAGACTGCCGCAAAAAAGGCATAGCCATGAGCCATATGGCCATAATCATCGCAGGATACATAAGGCTTGTTTCTCAGAATCCGTATCTGAACCGCTTCGTTATGAACAAACGGATATATGCAAGAAACCATTTCTGCGTGTCTTTTGTCACACTTACTCAAGACAAGCAGAGCCATACCGTGAGCAAAGTATATTTTAATCTCGACGATGACATCTTCACCGTAAGCAAAAAGCTCAACGATGTCATCGAAAAGAACCAGAATGCTGCTGCGGAAACCTCGATGGATAAGCTGGCAAAAAAACTCGTGCGTACTCCGGGTCTGCTGAGCGTTGCGGTCGGGTTCTTCAAATTTTTAGATAAATTTTTCACCTTGCCTTTCAGCATCATCGACGCCAGTCCGTTCCACACCTCGCTCTTTGTGACAAATCTGGCCTCCATACGCATGGGCGCCGTATATCATCATATCTACGAATTCGGCACTACCGGCATTTTCGTATCCATGGGGCAGCCGGTCAAGAAGCTGGTCAAAAATGGCGAGATGATCGAAGAACACAAATTTCTGGAACTGGGTATAGTCACTGACGAGCGTATAGCCGACGGCCACTATTACAGCCGCTGTTTCCGCGAGCTGAAAAAGTTTTACCGCAATCCGGAACTTCTGGAAGAAAAGCCTGAATCAGTTATCTTTGACACAGATATAAAAAAGAAAAATCCGAAATTTATAACCCGGTAGGAGGAAAGATCATGAACAGAAAAGAACAGGCAGTAATGCTCCACAAAAAGAACTTTAACTGCGCTCAGGCTACCGCCTGCACATTCTGCAATGTTATGGGCCACGACCCTGTGGAAGTTTTTAAGCTGGCAGAAGCCTTTGGTTACGGAATGGGTACAACAGGGACCTGCGGAGCCGTTTCGGGCATGGCCCTCGTAGCAGGCATGAAGATCAGCGATGGCGATCTGGACAATCCTTCCACAAAAAAGGAATGTTACGCCATGATGGAAAAGCTCACCGCTGAATTCCTGGAAAGGAACGGCTCGCTGGAATGCCGCGTTCTCAAGGGCATAGACACAGGAGAGCCGTTAAAGAGCTGCGACGAGTACATAAAAGACGCCGTTGAGATCCTGGACAAGTACCTGCTGGGGATCGAAGAATAAAAGACATGAGGATGGCCCGGATATAAATGCATCAAAAAAGTCTCACTATTTACCTGCCAGTAAGCAGATAGTGAGACTTTTTGCTCATATCAGGCGGAAAAGGAAAAGGCCGCCGCCCTTTTCCTATCAGTCTTTGCTCTTGTAATAAAGCATGCAGTGGCAATATCCCTCAAAATCCGGGTCAGCTATCTGTTCTTTAAATTCCCTGCACATGCACCTGGTGTCATCTGTCCTTTCCACACGGCACGGGCAATATCCCCCTGTTTTTTTAAGACCCTCTCTGATCTCTGCCACGATCTCTTTGTTTTCATTTAATCTGACTGCCATAACATTTCCTCCTGTCCAGACAAATCATCTCCCGGAAAATGAGCCTGCACCGCTTTTTTTACAGGCCTTGTACAATATCATCCCCAAAACGCCGCAGCACACGATTTCCCCTGCGCCCACGGTCACCATAAGGAACCAGTAACTTTCAGCGGCCCCATATACATATTGAAGCACAAATGGCACTATTATCATGTTGCTCCCTATGGGGAACAGAGGCCCCAGTATGGGCCTGCGCCTTCCTATGTAGTATGTGCCCAGCGCTCCTATGAGGGTGGCCGCAGATCCGAAAACGATATCCCACATGGCACAGCCCGTCAGCAGATTAGCCAGCAGACAGCCTGCCCAAAGGCCCGGAACAGCCTCCTTGTAAAATAACGGCATGCATGTAAGGGCTTCCGAAAGGCGGAACTGTATGACGCCGCTGGCAAGCCCGAACACCTGAGAGACAAATGTCAAAATAACATAAAGGGCCGCAATAAGAGCAGCCCTTGTCAAATGCAAAGTTCTTTCTTTCATGTATTGATTGCTCCTTTAGTTTTGTTTATAGTGAGGAAGGTCTCGAACTCACTTTTTTTCTTTTTACAGGGGACGCGCATGCGCCATGGGCCTTACTGCTCAGGCTCGCTCTCGTCTCCCTTATATGCCCACAGGACAGCTACTGCCGCAGCGATCAGAACAATAGGCAAAATTCTCTTTTTCATTTGTATACCCCCTATCCTTTTTTATTAGTATATCATGTCCTCGGCTTTTTGAGCAATAGAAAAGTCTTACAAATTTCTAACAATTCTATGTAAAATGTGATATTACCTCTGTGATTGGTTGATCTCCTGCTCTGCTGCTGAAACTGACGGTCCTTCGGCTGTTTTATCCTCCGGTACAGGAGTATCCTCTGCCTCAGTTTCTTCATGGAGACTTTCAGCAGGCTGTTCCTTGGCACTTTCCGCAGGTTTATCCTGACACACTTCACCGCTGTCAGGACATCCTTCACATCCGCCATAGCACTGTTCGTCCTCTGTACCGCAGCTTCCGTCGCCAAAATCATCACTGTAAAATCTGACAATCTTATCCAGTTTTCTGTCCATGGACACAGTTTTCCTGCATAATATGATAAACATCATGAGCAGTTCATATGCGATCCGCAGTGCCACATTACCGATGACTATGATCGCAAGGCCGCCGAAAAATGTATCAAACAGCGCAGCAATGCCCAGCACGGTTATTATCACAGCAACGATCAGGTAAAGCAGTTTCAGGATATCCTCCACATAAAACTTGTTGAAGCACAGAAAATTATATATCTTTCCTTTTATGCCTGTAAATTTCCCTTCATTTTTCTTGGATAAGAATGTAAAATATAAAACAACGGCCAATATCACAGCCACCAGCAAGGCCACTATAAGTATGGCCCTTGCCTGCACATAGCCATTATAGACATAGCTGTAACTTGAATATGGATACATCATGGTTCTTCCCCCTTTAAAATTTTTTTCCTTGTCGTATATTTTATCATTTTGTCGTTTTATGTCAACTGTTGTTCGCATGTCGCAAACACTTTTCAACAGGAAAAAAGTCCTTTATTTTCAATGCTTTCCGCTTTTATCCACATGCTTTGTCCGAATCGTATACAATTCTTTTCACATCTTCCTGTGGATAACTTTGTTGCCGCCAGCCCCTTATTTTTCAATATATTCCACGATTTTTCCCATTTGTCAATAGGAAGTTATCCACAGTTTTTTTGATAAGTTTTCCTATTTGTTCGCACTGTCTATCACTCTTATTCTCCCTGATGGTTCCAATCCTAATTTTTCGTTGATCCCGTCCCATATTGCCTGCGCCATTTGCTCCTGGTAAGCGTCGTTTTTTAGTTTTTCGCATTCTTCATCATTGGAAAGGAATCCGCACTCTACCAGTATGATCGGCCATGTGATATTGTCAAAGAGATATATTCCGTCTTTGGAAAGGGCTTCCCGTCCCTGGCTGCCGGAAAATGTCTTTCGGAGGGAATCCTGAACACTTTCGGCAAAATCATGGGATGTGGTCTTGCTGCTGCCTTCCTGGGCTTCCGGATAAAAGACCTGCGCACCGCATACCGATGTATCCTGCGGATAGCTGTTCAAATGTATCGACACTACCAGATCAGGTTCGCTGTCTTGGATGATCTTCATCCGGTTTTCCATATCGTATAGTTTCCGCCCGCCGGTACCGTCATAACCCTCCAGGAGTTCTTCCCCATCCGCTCTGGTCAGTACGGCAGTTACCGGATATTTTTCTGCAATTTCCTTCAGCTTCAGTGCGATGGCAAGGTTGATGTCTTTTTCTGCTGTACCGTCCCTGGCTGATGTTCCGGCATCTATACCTCCGTGTCCGGCGTCTATGACTATGACCGGACGGCCGCCTTCAGGCGTAATATCCCCGGCATAGGTTTTTACATACCCGGTCCCGTGAGCCGTACTTTCTGCATCTGCTTCCTGTATATCTCCCTTATCCAGTAAAACTGCCCCGCAAAAGGCGGTACTGGCTGTGAAGAGCAGGACTGCCACAAGTATGAGTCCTGTGGTCTTTGTCGGTGTTCTTTTCATGTCTGCCTCCTGTTACAATATATGTTTGCAGGCAGATATGATGAAAGCTATCCATCAGGATCCTTGTTTTTACAGTTAAACGGGGCATGATACCCACAGCCGTCAGATCGCGGCGGTGATTTATCAGCCCCGTAAAGTTAAACCCTATCTGGTTTTTATCACATGTCTTTGGATCTGCGGCGTCTGCATATCACTATGCCTCCGGCGGCAGCTGCCGATCCCAGGGCCAGCGCCAGATACACGCCGGTCATATTGTTATCTCCTGTTTCCGGGATTTTTTTGTCATCTGCGGTCTGCTCACCATCAGAGTTCTGACCGCCGTCTCCCTTATCTCCCGTGTCTGCGGAGTTTCCAGGAATTCATCAAATGATTTAAAACCTCGTCCGGCCATTGTTTGACATTTCCTCCAAAAGAAACTATGATGATAGTAACACTTTAAAGGAGGAAATTTCATATGGCAGAGCAGATAAGATATGACCTCAGCGACCTGGGAACTCCGCTGTTCTCCAGCCGCTCGTCACAGGTTTTCCAGCTCCGGGATCCGGATAAGCTCCTGAAACTTTTCAGGCCCGAAGTGGATCAGCACTTGATTGATAATGAAGAGATAAACACGACCGAAACCTTTGAAAAAGGTATTTCTGCCGTAGAATGTTATGGCCAGGCGCGGGTTGACTGCCCGGACGGCTTGGTGAGATCGGGACTTATAATAAAAAAGATACCCGGCCAGACCCTGATCGCCAGGGCCATGAAAAAACCTCTGACGGTTTTTTCTGCCTCCGGTACCATGGCTGACCTGCACATAGCCATGCACAACACCCACACCGACAAGATACGCAGCTATAAAGAGCTGGTCAGGACCTCCCTGGACACAGTCATCATGTCTTTCCTCACCGGGGAAGAACGGGCTCAGATACTGGCCCGCCTTGACGCTCTGCCCGGCGGAGACTCAGTGCTGCACCTGGACTATCACCCGGACAACATCATGTCCGACGGACAGAATATCAGCGTGATCGACTGGATGACATCGGCTTCCGGCGCTCCGGCGGCAGATGTGGCCGCCACCCTCTACCTGCTCAACGAAGGAGAAATGATACCGGGGCTCAGCCCGGCAGTGGCCTCTGTACTGGAATTTCTGCGGAAATCCATATGCAAGAGCTATCTGAAAAAATACAAAGCTATCTCCGGCATGACCGACGAAGAAATACAGCCATGGAGGCTGCCTTTCCTCATAGTGCGCCTGTCCATATGGTCCATAGACAGCGAAATAGACGATCTCCGGCGCAAGATCAGAGAGGAACTGGCAAGATAAATGAGTGACTTTGATAAGATCTGCAAAAAAGTACATAAGATCCTGCCCGATGCGTCCGTCACCGAGGAGAGAGGCTGTATCGTCCTCCGTGGCGAAGCCGACGACTGGAGATCCATAGTCAGGGCGGGAGAAGCCGCCGTAAATAAGAAAAAATATCTCGGCGTCATCAACGATATAAAGCTGCGCGGTTTTTCCGAGGAAAAAGAAGAGCCTCCTTTCAGGGATCTGGCTCTTGACGGCCTGCGACCTGATGTGCTGGTCATCGGCGGAGGTATCACCGGCTGTTCAGCTCTGCGCGAACTTTCCCGCAAATCACTTGACTTGCTGCTGGTGGAAAAAGGTCCCGATGTGGCTTCCGGCGCATCCAAAGCCAACGGAGGTGTCGTCCATGTGGGTATCAATTTTTCTGCAAGTTCCCAGAAACACCACTATAACCAGATCGGCAACGCCATGTACAGACAGCTTTCCAAAGAATTAGATGTGCCTTTTGAGCAGAAAGGCCAAGTCATGCTCTGCTGTGACAAATGGGAAAGGCTGCCCGTGTGGTTTCTGTGCAAAAACGGCCGGCGTCTTGGCATCCCCGGCGTCAGGTACATGAAGCGGGATGAGCTCAGGTCCATCGAGCCCCATATTCCTGATTTTGTAGACGGCGGCATGTATATGCCCATCGGCGGCATCACCAGCCCTTATGAAATGACCATCGCACTGGCGGAAAACGCCGTCAAGAACGGCGCAAGTATCTCCTTAAATACCATGGTCGAATCAATGAAAGTTGAGGGCGGCAAGATCGTAAGCGTGACCACAAACAGGGGTGTCATCTATCCTAAGGTGGTCATCAATGCCGCCGGAGTCCACGCCGACCAGATAGCGGAGATGGCCGGCGACAGGACTTTTACCATCCATCCCCGCCGGGGAACGGACATCATCACCGACAAAAAGGCCGGCTACATGGTCAGGACCAGTATGGCCAAAGCTCCTTTCAGCATACTGCCCCAGGACAAATCCACCGTCAGGGGCGTCCCTTTTGGCAAGATCAGACTGCTGATAAACTCCTTTAACGGCAGCAGCCACACCAAAGGCGTAGGCCTCATCCACTCCATCCACGGCAATATGCTCATCGGCCCCAATGCTGTTGAAACTCCTTACAGGGAGGACACGGCCACTTACAGGGATGAGGTTGAGAGCATAATAAAAATGCAGCAGAAGCTGGCCCCTGAGCTGAAAGCCAGCGATGTCATAGCATATTTCAGCGGCGTGAGAGCCGCCACATACGAAGAAGACTTTGTTGTCCGCAAAGGGATATACACCAAGAACATACTGGAAGCGGCCGGTATCCAGTCGCCGGGAGTGACTGCGGCTCCTGCCATAGGTATCGACCTGGCCAGATGGTCGGTGGAGCTGCTTGAAGAAGATGGCGCCGCCGTCACCGACAATGAAAGCTTTGACCCTGTGCGCAAGGCCCCGCCGAGGCTCCGTGACATGGACGAGGCTGAGAGGGATGCCCTCATCCGGCAGAACCCGGACTACGGAGTCATCGTCTGCCGCTGCGAAGAAATAAGCAAGGGCGAGATCCTGGACGCTCTCCGCTCCGGCCTGTGCGTGCCGACTCTGGACGGTATAAAGCGCCGTCTGAGGCCGGGCATGGGCAGGTGCCAGGGCGGCTTTTGCTCGCCTCTGGTCATGGAGATCATCGCAGACTATCTGGGGGTGCCTCTTTCTGAAGTCAGGAAAAACGGTCCTCTGTCTTACATGACATTGGGCAGCACCAAAGATCTTCAATCTGCCGTAACTTCACAGGACAAGTGATACTGCAGGAGGGCCGTATATCCCGTCAGGCCATGCAATGCATGGCTTATTCTTTCCTGTGGAAAAAGATGATCGATGCCCTGCCCTGTCCTGCCCCAATAGAAAAGCCTCACTTTACACCTGATTTCAGGCAAATAGTGAGACTTTTTGTTTATCCGTCTTTGCCGCAGCAAAGAGCCTGCCAATTCCAATGGCCTGACACCACATATCGAGTACAGGGAACCATATGAAACCCGGCCCGGCTGTCCTTATCCTGGCCGCTGCATCAAATTTTACTTCATCATTTCTTCCATGAAGATCCCCACAGAGGAACCCAGCTTAACCGGAACGCCCAGACGGTATAATGTCCTTTCTATGGCTGCCAGGGCGCACACCAGATCGTGGATGTCAGCATTACCCATGTGGCCTATCCTGAACATTTTTCCCGCATATGCGCCAAGTCCTCCGGCAACGATGATACCTTCTTCCTGCACCATTGATCTGAACTTGTTGTCATCAACTCCGTCCATATAGAGTACATTGGACAGAGTAGGCGCTTCATGGCCAGCTTCTGCCAGGATCTCAAAGCCCAGAGATCTGAGGGCGGCTCTCATTGCAGCCCCCTGTTTTTCGTGGCGTGCAAACCTGTTTTCCAGTCCCTCGTCCATGATGATCTGAAGGGATTCTTTCATAGCCCAGATCAGGTTTACTGCAGGAGTGGCAAAATATTTGGAAGGATCATCCATGATAGGGATCCATTTTTCATAATCCACAAAGTATTCAGGGATAGTCTCTCCCAGGCTCTTTCTTCTGGCGAGGGATTTCTGGCCGGCAAAGACCAGCGCCAGGCCAGGACATACGCCGAAGGCTTTCTGAGAAGCAGTCAGAAGAACATCTATATGCATTGAATCCACATAAGATCTTGCGCCGGCTGTTGCCGCCACGCCATCTACTATGTAAATCGTATCAGGGAATTTTTCGTGCATCATCTTGCCTATCTCTTCTATGGGCGCAAGTACGCCTGTGGCCGTGTCCACATGGGAAACCGTCATGGCAGCATAATGCTTTTCGCTCAGCTTCTTTTCTATCTGATCTATTGGCACGATCTTGCCCCACTGGCTCTGTATGACATCCACATTGAGGTTTTTTCTCTTTGCCACATCTATGAAACGGTCGCCGAAGTAACCATGAGAAACGATGAGGAGATTGTCTCCCGCTTTTGTGTTATTGGCAATGGCCATTTCCATGGCAAGGCTGCCGCTGCCTGCGATCACAAAAGCCTGTCCGCTGCAATCCATGAGAGTTTTGAGGTTTTCAATGACCCACTTGTAATCTTTGACAAAGTCAGGATCTCCAAAAGCGCATGTGTCGCGGCCCATCTGATCCTGGATACTTCTCACCGTAGGCGTCGGCCCCGGTATCATTACGATTTTTCTGTTTATCATTTTTATCCTCCTTTTAAAGAACAAATTTATATCCTCTGTTTATGTTTATCACATCTCTCAGCAGGGCTGCAGCAGCGGCCTCTGTTCCCGATGCGCCGCCGGCCATCAGCAGTTCTCCGAGAGTATCCGAAGCAAAGCGGACAGCTTTGTTTTTTCCTCTGACGCCATGGAAAAAATCGTCCGGCCCCACAGCCACCGGACCTGTCCACAGGTCAGTCCTGCCGTTTTCTCTTTTGACTGCCCTGCCCATGAGCCTGTATCTGTATCCTGCTTTCTTCGCTTTCTGTATATCCTCTGTGGTCAGGCCTGATATTCCCTGCACCTTCACATGGTCCAGAGAGGCTTTAACCCCCATGTGCATTTTTGCCAATATCAAAAGTTTTATGGCCGTATCGTATCCTTCTATGTCAAGAGAAGGGTCAGCCTCTGCGATCCCGGACCTGACGGCATCTTCGAGGGCCTCCTGCAAACTTATCCCTTCTTGTTCCATCCTGTCAAGTATATAGTTTGAAGTCCCGTTAAATATCCCCTCTATTGTCTTGATCCGGGCTCCTGCCATGTCTGCCATGCCGCCGTTGACGGCAGGAAGGGCTCCGCCCGCAGTGCATCCGGCAGCAAACTGGACTCTGCGGCTTTTGGCCAGTTCTGTCAGTTCATCAAATGCCAGGAGCACGGGACCTTTGTCTGCCGTGACCACATTTATGCCGGCAGTCAGCAGTTTTCTGATAATATCAAGGCCCGGCTGGCCCGTCTTTTTGTTGGTGGGAGTTGCTACGACAGCCAGGTCTGTGATCCCTGAGGTTATGACGGTATCTGCGCTGATATTTGCGGAAAATCCGCCAAACCCGGACAATTCTGTGCCTGTTTTTGAAAAAGCGGCAAGTTCATCTGTATCTATCCCATTTTTATCACATATCCCGCCGTTACGGCCTGCAACGCATATCAGGCTGACCGGCAGCCCATTCCCGGCAAGAAGATCTTTTTTCTCAGCTATGAGGCGGACAAATGCCTTACCTACGCCGCCGTATCCGAAAAGCGCTATATTCATCTTATCCTCCTCTCATACTTGCCATGATTATCATACACCATTTTAAGAAAAACTTCATCAGTAATTTATCATGTTTAAAATTTTTGTGGTATAATTAACCCATGACTTGTGCGGAGGCGGCAGCGGCAGATCCTCAAAATGCCGGCCTCCTCCCGCCAGATCCGTTGCAAAGGAGTTTAACATGAAGACCGACAGGCTTTTTAAAGAAAATGTTTACCTCAGAGAAACCGATGCCTGCGTCACCGGTGTCTATGAAGAAAAAGGAAAGACCCTGGTCACCCTTGACCGTACCATCTTTTTCCCCGCCGGAGGCGGTCAGTCGTGCGATCTGGGCACCATAGCCGGATACCAGGTCAAAGATGTATTTGAAAAGGATGATGACATTTTCCATCATGTGATCTGTGATCCATGCGACCTTATGGAGGGCAGCCATGTGGAACTCATCATAGACTGGGATAGAAGGTTCGACAATATGCAGCGTCATTGCGGAGAACATATACTAAGCGGGATATTCTACAGAGAATACGGCGGCGTCAACCGCGGTTTTCATATGGGTGACCAATACATGACCATAGATATAAGTCTGGAAGACGACCCTTCCTTTACGGAAGTAACATGGGATATGGCCCTTCATGCCGAGCTTGAGACAAATAAGGTCATATGGCAGGATCTTCCTGTGGTATCCCGTCACTTTGAAACAAAAAAAGAAGCAGAATGCCTGCCCATGCGCAAGGCATTAAATATAGAAAAAGATATAACTATAGTATGTGTCGGTTCTACAGATGAACCGGCTGACTGCGTTGCCTGCTGCGGCACGCATCCTTCCACCGCCGGACAGGTTGGGATGGTCAAGATATACAAGGTGGAAAACAATAAGGGCATGTTCCGTATATACTTTGAGGCAGGCCAGCGGGCTTTTTCCAGATACCAGCGCCAGCACGACACCATTACGGCTTTGGAGAACAGCCTTTCTGCCGGCGGAGACGACCTACTCCAAAAATACAGATCTCAGCAGGAAAAAAACAGTCATGCGAGAAACAAGCTCCACTTCCTGACCAAAGAGGTGCTGCGTCGTGAAGCTGCCGATCTGAACAGCCTGCTTGAGGCAGCCTCCGGCATCATACCGCCAAGGCGCTACTCTATCCTCTCGGCAGATGATCTTGCTGCCCTGTGCAGGGATATATCTCCTCATGCAAAAGAGATCGCCTTTCTCATCCACCAGCCTACCAACACGGTATTTCTGTGTTCTGACGGCCATATAGACTGCGGCAGGCTGGTCAGAGAAAACGCCCATATTTACGGAGGAAAAGGCGGCGGCAACAAGACACTGGCACGGGCCATCTTTTCCAAGGATGAGTACATTGACATCTTTATAGATCTGATAGAGAAACATCTGCGCTGATGAGACTGCCGCACACTTTTGCACGACAAAAAACACACCTTGAGGCCTGCGCCGCAAGGTGTGTTTTTCTTTAATATCAACTTATCACATACACATTAACCGATCTGGCTCCCCATGTGTAGCATTGGCTGAGATCTTCCATATAAAGATCCACCGTCTTTCCTTTGATGGCTGACCCCACATCGTTGGCTATGGCATATCCATACCCCTCGATATAAAGGAGCGAGCCCAAAGGTATCAGGTCCGGGTCAACAGCACATGTTCCGTAGGTGCATGCAAGTCCGTAAGATCCATGGGGATTTCCGGAAAAGTGATACGCAACTGCCCTGACTCCGCTGTACATGGTCTTGTACTGGAGACCGGACGGAATACCGGAGGAAATGTTCATTCCTATCGAAATGATCTGATCCTGCTTTTCCGTTAATACCTCTGTCTCCGTAAGAGTCCTTGAAGCTTCAACGCCGTCGATATAAGTCACAAGATAAGTATTTTTTGTTTTTCCGGCGGCGCCTTGCTGCGTTACTTCTTTGTCTCCTATGGCAAGGCTGTAGTCATTCACATAACGGACTTCATAATCTGTGGTGACTTCTTCTGTCACATAGTCCGTCGTGACCCTCTTTACCTGAAGCTCATCGCCTTTGACAAGCACATGATCCATAGCAGGCTCGACGATATCGTCTTCTCCGACGGTTATCCCAAGCTCATCTATGAGATCTTTTACCGTAACAGGCATGGTCGTTACCACTTGAGTACGGCCGTCTGCCGTTACAGGGATGTCCACGGTCTTTTGAATGTTTATTTCCATTCCGTCTGTTATCACATCGTACATCTGCACATCTATGATATCCTGACCGTATACATAATCAATTTCGTGGTTTTCAATAAAACTGTCTACTCTCAGGGAAGTCGTCTTGTACTCCCTTGAAGTGACATTGACGGAATCGTCAATGTTCACCGTGACCGTTTTAGGTGTCGCAAATCCTACTATGACTAAGCTGATTGCTAAAGTGCAAACAGTAACCACAATGGCTCTTGAGATCTTTGGATGGTTCCCTCTGAACATATTTACCGTCTTTCTGTGGCCGACAGTCTTTTCATCCAGGCGGCAGACGGCATTTCTGCATATGCCGAAGAACTTCTCCAAAAGAGTCTCGACCTTCCCTTTTGGTTTGTCTACCATAAGTCCTCCTATTCTTTGTGACTCGATAATTTTACCACAAAAGGAGCCTTGAGTCAAAGAAAATGGGCATTTTTCAAGGTTTTGCAGACTTGTCCCGCGGTTTTTTTGTTGTTTTTGTGACGATTGTGTGGCGTTTGTCTGCGCATTTCCATATTATTACTTAATCTTACAATTTGAACCGTTCTCAGAAATGCCTGTATTTTCTGGCTGCATATCCTCGGATCTGTGTTCTGTAAAACAGATGTAACGCAAAACCGCCGGTTTCAGATAAGCTTCATGTCATCGAAAACCGGCGGTCTTGCTTTATTTTATTTTTACGATTAGAGTATGAGTTTGCGAACAATCTCGTCTCCTACCTGGCTGGTGCCGGCATGGCCTCCAAGATCCTCCGGGAGCACATCTCCTTCCACCAGTATTTCCTCGATTATCTCTATCAGACGCATGGCCCAATTCTCATATCCGAGAAAATCCAGCATCTGGCTCACTGCCCATACAGCCGCCATGGGATTGGCCTTGTTCTGTCCTGCTATGTCCGGAGCAGAGCCGTGGATCGGCTCGAACATTGACGGATATTTTCTTTCAGGGTTCAGATTGGCTCCTGCGGCAAGCCCCATGCCTCCCGCAATGGCTGCCCCCAGATCCGTAAGTATATCTCCGAACAGATTTGAAGTTACCACCACCTGAAATCTTGACGGCTGGCGCACCATGAACATTGACGCTGCGTCCACCAGGCAGGATGATGTTTTTACTTCGGGATACTGCTTTCCAGTTTCACGGAATACCTGATCCCAGAATACCATCGAATAATTTATAGCGTTGCTCTTTGTGATGCTTGTCAGCGTCTTACCTTCTTTTGAGGCAAGTTCATAAGCATATTTCATCACACGCTCGCATCCCCTGCGGGTGAACACATCTTCCTGTATGGCTTTCTCTAAAGGAGTTCCTTTGTCTGTCCAGCTTCCTTGTCCGGAATATTCGCCTTCACTGTTTTCCCTCACGAAGATCATGTCTATATCCTCGCATGAAGCTCCCTTTAACGGGCATGGAGCGCCTTTGAGCAGCTTAACAGGTCTGAGGTTTATATACTGGTCAAAGCCTTTTCTTATCCTCAGCAACAGATCCCACAGTGAAACATGGTCGGGAACCCGCGGGTCTCCTACCGCCCCCAGCAGTATAGCGTCGTGGCCTGCAAGTCTTTCAAGGCCGTCCTCATCCATCATCTTGCCATGTGACAGATAATAATTGCAGCCCCATGGATAGTATGTAAACTTAAATTTCAAAGACGGGTCTTTCTTGGATATTGCTTCGAGGGCTTTGACCCCCTCTGCGATCACTTCAGGCCCTACGCCATCGCCTGCTATAACGCCGATGTCAAATGTGTGCAACGCTTTTTCTTTCATGGTCATCCTCCGTATACGGTCTTTCCTCCAACTATGGTTTCAAGAACCTTTATCTTGCTTATACGGTGCGGCTCCGTCTGGAAAATGTCTTCTGACAATATCGTCATATCGGCATCTTTGCCTATTTCCAGGCTGCCCCTCCGTTCTTCGGAAAACCCGCCGAAAGCGTTGTTTATCGTAAACATGCGCACAGCTTCCATCACTGATAACTTTTCAGACGGATGCCATCCGTTTGTTTCCTCGCCTATCCTGTCCCTTGTTACGGCGATCTGGATGTTTTCCAGTACATCGAAGCTCTCTACCGGAGCGTCAGATCCTCCGCAGCATGTCAGGCCCTTTTCGATCATGGTTTTCCACATATATGATCTGCCGGCCGGTTCTTCTCCTGTCAGTTTAACAATGATGTCCTTGTCGCTGGCAACGAACACCGGCTGTATATATGCAAGTATACCATATTCTTTCATCCTGTCAAACAAGTCAGGACTTACGACCTGCAAATGGTTTATGGCAAGGCGGCTGTCTCTCCGTCCGTATTTTTCGATCGCTTTTATATAAGAATCGCACACCATATCGGAAGCCTTATCTCCTATGGCATGTATCAGGATCTGCATATTATTTTTGTATGCGTAATCTACCAGCCTGTCAGTATCTTCCTGATCGTGAACAGCTGTACCATATTGGTCCGTACCGACATAAGGATGGTTCATCAGAGCTGTTCTGGCGCCCAGAGAGCCGTCCTCATACAATTTGACCGGCCCTATGGTATAATATTCTCCGCCGTCTCCTGTCCTGTTTCCTGCGTCTATAAAGGCTTTCATGTGATCAAAAGCCGTAAAAGACGCCTGTTCACGAACTCTCAGAGTCAGGCGGCCCTCCTGTTCAAGTTCTCTGTAAGCCTGCATTATGCTGGCGCTGTTTCTGCCTGGCAGGGACAGGAAGTTATCAGTTTCCACTCCAGTTATGCCATGAGCGTTTATATCCTTTTGAGCGGATAGTATCATCTCTTTTATCTTTTCTACAGATGGCTCCTGCATAACATCGTAGCACAGTTTTACAGAAGCTTCAGTCAGTATTCCTTTTTCCTGGTCTATCTGGCTGATATAGTCCTTTGTCTGTGGCAGAGCCATGATCGTCTCAAGAGCCTTTGTGTTGACCGCCGCTTTGTGACCGCAAACTCTGATGAAGAGTATTGGCCTTTCCTCTGAGATCTTATCAAGATCAAAGCGATCAAGAGGGCGCTTTTCGTCGCTGAAATTTTCTTCGTTCCATCCTCTGCCATAGATCCACTGGCTCCTGTCTTCGTCTTTCATCCGCTCGGCTATCTTCTGGCCCTCTCTTATGATTTCCTCCACAGATCCGGCCGAAAACATCTGATAGGACTGCTTCACAAAAGCATAGTTCAGCATATGCAGATGTGAGTCCACAAATCCCGGCAGCACCGTCTTTCCCTGAAGGTCGATCTTTTCATCGGCCTCTATCCCCGCTGCCTGAGCATCGTTTCCGAGAAAAGCGATCTTGCCTTTTTCCACACCTATGGCCGTATAGAAACTGTTTTGCTGATCTATGGCGTAGATCTTGCCGTTATAAAAAATTCTGTCCACTATATCCTCCTTTTAGGCTCCCGGCCTGCCGCTTCTGGCCGTGCCGGGAGCCGTATCCGGTCATTTCAGCCTGAGCCGGTTAAAATGTTATCCGGTCATAAATTTCTTCAAACGGTGCGATCCAGGCGCCGCAGTCAAGAGCATGCCTGATAAATTCTTCAAGCATCGTGATGTTGTGAGGTCTGCCTATTACCTGCGGATGCATGGCCACATTGAGCATTCCGTTTTGGGTATTGGCAACGCCGTAATCAAATGTTGTCTTCCAGATCTCGAAGATCTGGCTCTGAGGTTTCATTCCGGTCCTTGTCATTATGAACTCTGAATGAGGGAAATCATCCATGTACCACGACGCAGGCATTTCAACGATCTTGCAAGGCTCGCCGAACTCGTTGCCCTTATCGAAGTTTACCTTGCAAGGAGCCGGGCAATATGGATAAAAATCCTGTCCCATCAGGCTGCTGTCATACTTTATCCCGTATTTTTCCAGCAGATTGATGGTGTTAGGGCTGAAATCAAATCCCGGAGATCTGTATCCCTTAGGTTTTACGCCTATCCTGTCAAGAGCCTCAAGGCCTTTTACAAATACCGCTTCTTCTTCCTCAAGCTGCATATCCGTAGGATCTTCGTGAACATAACCATGATGTGATATTTCATGTCCTCTTGCAAGGATTTCTTTGCATACTTCCGGATATGTATCTATGGTGTGACCCGGTACGAAGAATGTCGCTCTGATCTTACATTTATCCAGAAGGTTGAGGATCCTTGGAACGCCTACTTCCGCGCCGTATTCTCCCCTTGAGGTATATACAGGAGACATCTTTCCGAATGATTCCATCCATACTGAAGATGAATCGAAGTCAAACCCCAGATTAAGAGCTATCGTTTTGCCTTCAGGCAGGTTCACCTTTCCTATCTTTTGCATCATGCTTCCTCCTTTTCATTTTTTTCTTCTGATTTTTTATCTTTATCCGCGCTTTCATCTTTGAACTGGAAGAGACCTGTAAGCGCGTATATTGCCGCTATGATCGGATTTATCCAGAGCAGGAAAGCGTATGGCGCGTATGTCAGCGTCGCTACCCCAAGGACAGACGCAGTATAAATACCTGCCGTATCCCATGGGATCAGGAAGGAGAACATGGTACCTCCGTCTTCCAGCGTCCTGGAGAGGACTCTCTTATCAAGTTTAAACTTGGTGTACTGGTCTCTGAGGATCAATCCCGGCAGCATGATAGCAAGGTACTGGGACGCTGTCAGGCATGCGGTCACCAGAGAGAAGAGCAGGGTGGCGATAACAAGATGTTTTGGCTTTTTGATGAGAACCAGCAATTTGTCCAGGAAAGCGTCCAGAATTCCGGCTTCCTTTAGACAGTTGCCCATGCCCAGCGTCAGTATGGTCCATGCTATTACTTCCATCATGGATACGATACCGCCTCTGTTGAGGAGAGAATCCAGTTCAGGCACACCTGTTTCTGCCGAAAAACCTATTCCCATTGAATCTATCAGATGGATAGGATCGATATGATTTCCCTGCGTGATGAGTCCCATGATTATGGCCAGGAATGAACTTCCAAGCAGCGCTACCACAGGATGGACCTTGAGGAAAGCCAGTACCAGCACGAATGCCGGGACAACCAGCAATACCGGAGTAATATTAAATGTGTCGTCAAGTCCGTCCAGCATCTGGTCTACCAGGGTCATTTCGGCATCATGAGTGTCAAAATTCCTGCTGAGTATTACATAAAGGACAAAGGTTATTATCATGGTAGGAGTTACAGTATATATCATTGAATTGATATGACGGTATACCGTTGTTCCTGAGACAGCCGGAGCCAGATTGGTGGTGTCTGAGAACGGCGACATCTTGTCTCCGAACATGGCTCCGGACAGCACCATTCCGCCTACCAGCCCAAGGTTCATCCCAAGGCCCGTGCCTATACCTATAAAGGCCACGCCCAGAGTTGCCAGGGTCGAATAAGAGCTTCCTATGAAAAACGAAACTATACAGCAGAGCAGGAAGCCGATTATCATAAATGATGTCGGTGTCAGCATCTTCAGTCCGTAATATACGATGGTCGGCACGGCTCCGGAAGCCATCCATGTTCCTATTACCGTTCCTACGCTCATCAGGATAAGTATCAGGTCCACAGAGCTCCTGCCGCCGTCAGCATACCATGTCATTACCTGATCCAGTTTGAATCCGTAGGCAACAAGGAAAATACCCACTACTATGGATGCCAAAAGAAATGTGACTTTAGTATCAAACCCAATAACAGCAAATCCCAGGCAAAGGACAATGACAAGACCTATGATACAGGCCAGGGCTCTTCCAAAAGTCATCTTAGGCTGTCTTTCTTTTTTTTCGTTCATTTTTTCCTCCTTGAACTTTATGCGAGTGATAACGGTTTTGGGATAAACAGGACCTCCATCCTTTTTGTCCTGTTTATCCTGTTTTCTCCTCTATCCCATTATGTCTCCCCCATTGACTTCGATGATCTGGCCCGTAATGAAATCTGCTTTGTCAGAGGCCAGGAACAATACCATGTTTGCGATATCGCCGGCGCACCCCAATCTTCCCAGCGGTATCACATCTTTATAATAGTCTTTTGGCTTTCCGTTAAGTTCAAGCATAGCTGTATCAACAAATCCCGGTGATACGGCGTTTACCCTTATGCCCTCTGGCGCAAGCTCTCTTGCCATGCTTATGGTCAGAGAATTGATGGCGCCTTTGGAGGTTGAATATGGGATAGATACAAAATCACCTCCGGTCTTGGCTGCGCCTGATGACATGTTTATGATGCATGCGCCCCTGTCCATTTTTTTAAGGGCGTATTTCATCACGAAGAAATATCCTCTGGCGTTGGTCTCCATGATAGGATCCCAATCGTCTTCTGTAATATCCTCTATCTTCTTCTTTCTGATGCTCCGTCCGGCGTTGTTTACCAGACAGTCTATCTTGTCCAGTTCAGACAATCCGGCTTCAACAGCCCTGACATCCCTCACATCAAAGATCAGAGGCCTGATATCAAGGTCTTTGCCCTCTTCCAGAGTTTCCTTGAGTTTTTCGGCGCTCCTGCCGTTGGCATAGACCATGTACCCGTTCCTGGCAAGCTCCAGGGCGATTTCCCGGCCTATACCCGTTCCGGCTCCAGTAACTACAGCTACCTTTTTCATGATTACCTCCTTTACCATAATAATTTTCTATCCTATTCTTTCTTATGTGCAAACCCCGTGCCAACATGATCTGTCGCTTCCATCTGTCCTGTCCTTTCCTCCATCCATCTGTCCTGTCCTTTCCTCATATCCCTTGACTGTCACAGAATCAATCTGATACAATATCAGAAACTGACAGTTCGGAGGCGATCTTATGAAAGAAGTCGCAATTTTTTACAGAGACAGGGAAAATCCAGAAGCTATAAAGTATCTGGAGGACAATTTCTATGATGTCCTGGGAGGCTACATACACATAACCAATTATTATACCAACGAATTTGAACCCGGCCAGCAGATAGACGCAGATGTGTATATCCTGTGCTACGAGGAATCTCTCATCGACCTGCTCGGTCATATCGACGACTTTACCAAGGTAGTCGTAATGAAAAGGAATATAAAGCAGCAATATCTCCAGCCTGTCATAGACCTGCCTGCCGGTACCAGTGTCCTCGTTGTCAACGATTCCAGGGAAAGCATCCTCCAGACCATGTACATGATATATGAGCTCGGGGTCAGTCATATTAAGCTTATTCCCTTTGAGCCTTTAGTATCACAATCAAATGGATATGAGAGCATTGATACGGCCATCGTCACCGAAATGTCAGAGCATCTGGTGCCTCCTCATATTAAAAATGTCCTTAACATACACAACCGCGATGTTAGTTTTGAAACTTTCCGAAAAGTCATCTCCGTCCTTGGACTAAACAACGCTCACATCCACGGCAGCCTCCTCCGCAAGATAAGGGATGAGCTGGATACCGGGGCGGATTACATAAACAGCTTTCTCAGCAATTTTTTAAAGGACAGCATGCTCGACAACATCATCAACGATTCATCTCGTCTCATAATCCTTGTTGGCAAAAACGATCAGGTCCACTTTATCAACGAGATGGCCTACGGTGTTTTTCAAATAGAATGCGGTCAGACTTTTCCGGAAAAAGAAATCCTCCCTGCCAGGCTTCTCGAGCTTAAATCCTTTAGGGACGAGCTTATTAAATTTAACGGCATAAATTATATGGCTGAAAAAACAGATATTTCCCTCATGGACGAGCATGTAGGCAGCTATCTGATACTTCAAAACGAAAACGATCTCAGGGAAAAAGAAAGCAATATGAGCCGCATGCTCAGGCAGACGGGTTTTTATGCCCGCTATACTTTCTCTGACATCATACATCGGTCGGCTCCCATGAGGACATGCATAGATATGGCTAAAAAGGCCGCACTTTCCGACTATACCATCCTTATCCGGGGCGAGAGCGGCACAGGCAAGGAATTGCTTGCCCAGTCCATCCACAACCACTCTGCCAGGAAAAAATATCCTTTTGTCGCTGTCAACTGTACGGCCATCCCTGAAAACCTGCTGGAAAGCGAGCTGTTCGGCTATGAAGAGGGGTCATTTACCGGAGCCAGCAAGGGCGGAAAGCCCGGCCTGTTTGAACACGCAAAACACGGCACCATCTTTCTGGACGAGATCGGCGATATATCGCCGAATCTTCAGACTAGGCTGCTGCGTGTGATCCAGGAAAAGCAGATCATGCGCGTAGGCAGCGACAAGATCGTAGATATCGACGCCAGGATCATTGCAGCTACCAACGCAGATCTTGAGAAGAAAGTCGCCAATGGAGATTTCCGTGAGGACCTGTTTTTCCGGCTGAATGTGATACCCCTGAGCATTGTTCCCCTCCGTCACAGAAAGGATGACATACTGCCGCTCCTCAAGGTCTTTCTCGGAAGGCAGTTTGGACTCCTGAGCCCTGCTGACCGCCGTATACTCATGGAATACGGCTGGCCCGGAAATGTCAGGGAACTGGAAAACGCTGCATCATACTTCAGGACCATGGGGCAGATCCCCGGCTATATTTCGGGCATCCGTTCCGGCCACATCCCCGATGACGGTTTCAGCGGGGCGGATATCACATGTAATGGCATTACCCCCCCTCCAGACAGTCAGAAAGACAGCCGGGATCTGCGCCTTGCCATACTTTCTGTCATAGGCAGGAACTCCACACCTTTTTCCGGCATCGGAAGGGGTGTGCTCATGGACAAACTTGCTGAGGAGGGGCTTTCCGTCGGGGAAGGGATATTGAAACGGTATCTGTCGGAATTCAAGCAGGAAGGGCTCATCTATTCCTCATCCGGCCGGTCAGGCTCAAGACTCACCGAAAAGGGCAAAGAAATGTTAAGCAGAAAATGACGACAAAAAAGGAGCGGGGCCTCCTCCGGCTGTTTATACCTGCCGGGGAAGCCCCACTCCTTTTTATTCAAAAATCTGATTTTACTGTAATCCTATGACCTGCGCTACAACTACGAATACTGCTCCAAGCAGATACTGCAATCCGATAAGCGGCAAGATCCATTTTGCCCATTTTGCCCAAGGAATCTTGGCAAGGGCAAGACCGGCCATGAAGTAACCGGAAGTCGGCGTGAATATATTCGAGATACCATCGCCCAGCTGGAAGGCAATACATGCGGTCTGCCTTGTAACTCCTACCAGATCTGACAGCGGAGCCATGATCGGCATTGATACGGCAGCCTGTCCTGAACCTGACGGAACGATGAAGTTGAGCAGGCACTGGAAGATATACATTCCGACGGCTGATACCATTGAAGGCAGCTTTTCCAGGAAACCGGCACAGGAGTGAAGGATGGTGTGCAGGATATTTCCGTCAGTCATTACTACCAGGATACCTCTTGCAAAACCTACTACCAATGCGCCGCCTGCAACATCGGCCATACCTTTTCCAAGGGTCTCAGCATAGCTGTTGAATCCAAGGTTCTTGTCGATCAGCGCAACTATCCATGACATTACAAAGAACAGTGCAGCAATCTCGTCCATGTACCATCCCCAGGTAACGACTGCGTAAACCAGGAAGATTATAGCTATGACGAATACGATCAGTATCGCTTTTCTTCTTCCGTCAAACTCAGGCAGAGCCTCAAGATCGACCACATCTTCTCTCTTGATGTCATCTTCGTGCATGAGAGAAAGGGTAGGGTCTTTCTTAACTTTTGAAGCATAACGGAGAACAAACGCCACGGTAAGGATCAGCATACATATGTACATAACAATCCTGAATCCCATTCCTGAGAGGATCTCCACCTGGGCGATACCCTGGGCAACCTGGATCGTGAACGGGTTGATAAATGCTCCGGCAAATCCTGCTCCGGCTCCGCAGAATACAACGGCAGTTCCGGTGATCGAGTCATAACCTGCTGCTATCATCAGTCCTACAAAGATAGGGATGAACGGCAGGGTTTCTTCGGCCATACCGAATACGGATCCGCAGATGGAGAAGAAGAACATGGCCACGGGAATGATTATCCAAGATTTGCTCTTGAGGTTTTTGATAAGCCTTCCCATGCCGGCTTCAATGGCTTTTGTTTCATTTACAACGGCCATTGCTCCGCCTACTATAAATATAAAGAAAATGATCTGCGCAGTTTCTTGCAGTCCGCGCGGTACCGCAGTCAGAAATTGCAGCAGCGTAACTGGAGTTGATTCAACATACGAAAATGAGTCCGGATTTACTACTTCTCTTTCGTGTCCCGTTTCCGGATTGTCTACGATAGTCATCATATCGTATGTTCCGGCCGGAACTATGTAAGAAAGAAGTGAAAAAATAAGGATCATCAACAGCAGCAAGATGTACACATGAGGTACGGTAAATTTCTTTTTCTTCTGTTCCATTTGATTGTAATTCCTCCTTTTGTGCATTTTCTTTGCACTTCCTTAACATTCCATCCGATATTTTAACACTTTCTTTACATGAATGTCAATAATCTTAACGCAAATTTTATGTTTTCCTTTGAGAACACAACCTCCGGAACTTTTTCCGTATACGCAAAGACCGCTGTGCGCCTTTGCGGTACACAGCGGTCTTTGCTATTATATGTCATGCTGGAATTTTTTTACTCCTCTTCCATTGCCTTCATATCAGGATCGAAGTGGAGTTCACATTCAGTTGCAGCCTGAATGTCTTCTTTGGTGTAATCAGGGTGGAGTTCAACTACCCAGATACCGTCTTCTCTTACTTCCATAACGCCCATCTCGGTTATGATCTTGGAAACGCACTTTTCTGCAGTAAGCGGCAGAGAGCATTTTTTCAGGATCTTAGGCTTACCTTTGTTGGTGTGGAGCATTACGATGATAACTTCAGGACATCCTGTGCACAGGTCCATGGCTCCGCCCATGCCGGCAACTTTCTTGCCTGGTACGATCCAGTTTGCCAGGTCTCCGTTTTCGGCAACTTCCATTGCGCCCAGAACGGTGGCTCTTACATGTCCGCCTCTTACCAGACCGAAAGATTCGGCTGTATCAAAGTATTTAACCCTGTCAACTGCGGTTACATATGATCCGCCTGAGTTGATTATATCCACATCCAGATTGCTTTCGTCAGCCATTGCATCGATACCGGCAAATCCGTTTTCGGAGTGGAATGTAACCATGATGTCATCAGGAATGTAGTCAGCTACCATAGTAGGGAGACCGATCCCCAGATTGGCGAATTCGCCGTCTTTAAATTCTTTCGCACATCTCTTTGCGATTCTCTGTTTTAAATCTGCCATGGTTTCTCTCCTTCCGCGATTGCATCTACCAGCACGCCCGCTACTGCGAACATATCAGGGTCGATCTCGCCAATTTCTACGATTTTTTCAGGAGCTATGATAGTCTTGTCAGCGGCTCCTGCCATTACATAGTTGAAATTCTTAGTAGCTTTCTTGCAGTAGAAATTACCGAATTTATCAGCTACAGAAGGTCTGATGAAAGCATAGTCGGCATGGAGAGGGAGCTCCAGCAGATACTTCTTGCCTTCGATCTCAACTACCTGTTTCTTTCTTCCCAGTTCATCCAGCTCTGTCTCCATAGGAGTACCTACTCCGGTAGGAGTCAGGACTCCGCCCAGGCCGTAAGCAGCGGCTCTGATCTTTTCAGCCAGAGTTCCCTGCGGAACGAGGGTATATTTAAGAGTACCTTCAGCAAACTGTTCGTTCAGCTTAGGGTTTACACCAAGATGAGAAGCGATGATGTGGTCTACCATGTGATGTTCAAGAAGCTTTCCTACTCCTCTTGCTGTCTTGCCGGCAAATTCTCCGGCAGGCTGACCTGCATCCAGTCCTCCGTCATTAGCTATAACCGTAAGGTGCTTTACGCCTTTTCTTACAAGCGCATCCATAAGAACTTCCGGTGAACCTGTTGCCAGGAATCCGCCGACCATGATGGTCATACCGTCTTTTACGCCTGCAACTGCTTCATCTGCAGTCATAATTTTGTTGATCATGTTCGTATCACCTTTCTCAAATATTGTATTTTGATCTTAATATAACTTTATCCCATTCGTTGGCTGATGTCAACCGGGCCGGGATCATATTTTAACGGTCTTCGATCTTTGGCTTGTTCTGCCAGCCTCTCTTTTCAACTTCCTGCATGATGTAGCTCATTACATGCTCAGCATATTTTCCAGGGCCGAATCCTGCATCATATCCAAGTTCCTGAGCCAGCTCATGGGAAATCCTAGGGCCGCCGCAGGTGAGGATGATCTTATCTCTGAGGCCCTCGGCTTCAACCAGCTCTTCCATCTTGGTGAGCTGTTTGATGTGGATGTCCTTCTGAGTTACTGTCTGGGAAACCAGGATAGCGTCAGCGTTTACTTCTTTAGCCTTGGCTATCAGTTCCTCACAAGGAACCTGGGAACCCATGTTGTATGCAACTACATTCTTGAATCTTTCCAGACCGAAGTGACCATGGAAGCCCTTCATCTGGATTATGGCGTCGATACCTACTGTATGAGCGTCTGATTCGATGGAAGCTCCTACTACGACAATGTCTCTGCCGATGTGTTCGCCGATCCATTCGCCGCACTCAACACGGTCCATGACAGTTCCCTCTACCTTAGGGACTTTAATGGCTGTATAGTCGATAGTAGGCTGAGCTGATCCGTAAACATTAAAGAATGTATATCCTGTTGTGAGCTCGCAGTAATATGCCACATTTGGCTCTTCCAGGCCGAGCTTCTTTACATACTGTTTTGCACATTCTTCCGCTTCTTCACCGTAAGGTACCGGAAGAGTGAATGATATCTGAACTTTTCCGTCGTTCAGCGCGTCGCCGTAAGGCTTTACACAAGTTAAATCTACCTTGGTAGTAGCTGTTTTATTTTCTGCCATCGTAAGCGCACCTCCTTATTTATGATCCATGAACAGTGGAATAAACGGATTGAAGTAGTTTTCGCCCTTGGTGCAAACGCCTTCAAGGCCGTGGCCGCCGTCGAACGGACGCTTTACGCCGCCGAAGATACCTTTCTCGATGGTTGAGAAGAGGCCTTCCTTTTCCACTTCAGCCAGAAGGTCATCGGCCTTCTTGAGAACTTCGTGAGCACGGCTCTGGATTATGCCGCCCTCTTTGAATTCGATCTCATCGCCTATATGTCTGCAGTTATTGAAGATATATTTGGCGTTTTCTATTGAGAGATATCTGTCCTGCATGAACGGTGTATGGATGGCTTCTGTCAGCATTCCGGTCAGCAGTATGGACTGATGTGTCCAGACAGTTACCAGATTGAACAGAGCGTCCTGCAGGTGTCCTCTGAAAATATTTCCGGTCATGAACTTTGTAGGCGGCATGTATTTTAATCTTGCCTTAGGGAAGATCTCTCTTGCCATCTGGGCCTGAGCCAGTTCAAGCAGGAATCCGTCCTCGGTTGAAGGGTCCATTTCAAATGCGTGTCCAAGACCCATCTGTTCTTCAGGGATGTTGGCCAGTACAGCAAACTGTTCGTTGATGAACTGGGAAGCTGTTACGGTGTGGGCAGCTTCGATGGCATCGTCTGTGGTCAGATAGTTGTCTTCACCTGAGTTGAAGATTATACCGCAGTATCCGATGATAACCCTTGACATGAACTGGTCTACCAGAGTCCTCTGCATGTTGATGTCTCTGAACAGGATGCCGTAGATAGCATCGTTGAGCATCATATCAAGTCTTTCGAGCGCTCCCATGGCAGCGATCTCAGGCATGCACATTCCTGAGGAATAGTTACAGAGTCTGATATATCTGCCAACCTCTTCTCCTACTTCGTCGAGAGCTTTTCTCATGATCCTGAAGTTTTCCTGAGTAGCATATGTACCGCCGAAACCTTCTGTAGTAGGTCCGTAAGGAACATAGTCAAGCAGGGACTGGGCTGTTGTCCTGATAACAGCGATAACATCAGCGCCCTGTCTTGCAGCGGCCTGAGCCTGCACCACATCCTCATAGATGTTTCCGGTAGCTACGATTACATAGATATAAGGTTCCGGACCTTCGCCTATGGTGGAAAGATATTCTTTACGCTTTGCTATCTGAGCGTCGATCTTCTCAAAAGTCTTTTTGATGACCGGCTTTAATGCCTCGGCAGCTTCTTCCTGAGTGCATGTAGGCAGCTTGGTAATGTCAAGTTTGCCTGCAGCCATGTCCTCTGCAATCTCCTGCGGAGTCTTTCCTGTCTGGACCATTGCATTACCCATCAGGTATGCTGCTCCTGTAGGCAGAGCTCCTGCGTCCTTGATCTGGTCTACGACCACATTTGGCAGCGGCGTATCAACATCATCCACGCCGTCAACACCCAAAAGTCTTACAATGGTCCTCTCTGTGGATACCGTTGTATGACGATCGATGAATTCCTGCATGTCGTGGGCGATATTTGCCGCATGCTGGCGGGCGCTGTCAACAACTTTCTGGTCAAGATTAAGTTTGCTTTTCATCCCATTTCTCCTTATCTGATATATTTTTTCGCTCCGTCTATGATCGCCTTGTCGATACCGAGCATGGCGGCTATATTCAGAGCATCCTTAGGCACCTGCGCACCGTTTTCAACGCGCTGCAGGCGATAATCCATGTACTTTGATATTATATTTATCCTGTCGCGACGATTTGCCCTCTGTATCTCGCTGTTGAGCTTTGTGAAATCACAGTCGGCAAGGCCTCTCACCTGCATGTTCACAACGCCCTCCCGCTCGGTCACAGTTTCAAAATGTGTCGTGATCAGGGAAATATACGGTCTTTCTATGAGATAGTCCACAAGGCTCCTGGTAAGGGCAGTTCCTTCTGTGGGGTTGGTGCCGGATGCTATCTCGTCTATGAGTATCAGGCTCCTGTCCTGTCCGTGATCGAGGATCTCCTTGAGTTCTTCCATTTCCGAGCCGAAGCTGGAAAGGCCTCTTTCTACGGACTGGGAATCGCCTATGAGTATCTGCATGTAATTGGAAAGCCCCACCTTTGCTTTCTTTGCCGGTACAAAGAAACCATACTGGGCAAGGATAGGTATCTGTCCAGCCAGTTTGAGGGAAATGGTCTTTCCTCCCATATTGGCTCCTGTTATGAGCGTTACCCCGTCCTTCAGGGACAGGGACACAGGACAATATTCCTTTCCTTTTGACTTTATTATATCCTCAACCTGGAGATTGCGGCCGTCTTCAAATTGGATGACATGTTCTTCTGTGATCTCCGGTTTTATAAGATCGTGTTTTATGGAATATATGGCTCTTCCCAGGGCCAGATCCAAAGCTCCCATCTTTTGGCAGTTTGCCAGGATGACATCCGCCTTTTGGGAAATCTTCCTTGAAAGATCTTCTCTGACTTTTTCCTCTTCGGTCTCTATGTCAGCATTGAGGTTCTCCATTTCCGCCATATATCCGCGGATAATGTCAGTAGGCTTCAGCTGGAATGTTACGCTCATGTAATCCTGATCCACGGCTTCCAGTTCCTGAAGATCCTGTATCTTTTCAAAATCAGGATGGGATCTGGCGACCACGATATCAAATTTCGGCGTCAGCTGGACTCCGTGCTGTCTTCTGAGCTCATCCCTGGCCTGCTTCTGTTCTCTGCGGATCATCAGCTCGTATTCACGCTTTTTGGACCTGTATCCACCCAGCACAGGGCTGAACTCATCATAGATGTAGAAAGTGTTCATCCTGTCTTTTCTTGGATCCAGCTCGTCCAGAAGATCCTCGGTATCCTCCAGGAAATATTCTTCCGGCACTGTATCTACCACAGGAGCATCCTGATCCTTTTCCATGTCAAGGCGGGACACTTCCGTCACAGGCGTGCAGCAGCCCTCATCTTCCGGTCCGGCTGCTGCTCTGCACTCGGCCGGGCTGTGTACGCCTTTATAGTCTCCTATCTCGTGCTCCATTGTCAGCTTGCGCAGCTGTCTCATCTGGAGGAGCAGGGACTTGACCTCATACAGTTCGACTGTAGAGAGGGTGGCGCTGCCGCTGCGCTGGACAGTGAGGGAAGGATCCTTCACTTCCATGAATACTTCCTGGATCTTATCAGTCAAAGTCTGGTTCTGTTTCACAAACTGTATCATCCTGCCGACACGATCCAGTTCTTCTCTCAGTTCATCTTCTTCTCCGGGATAATACGGTCTTATTTCTTTAAGCTGTTTTTTTCCAAAAGGCGTATTAAGGTCCAGGTTGAACATCACATACTCAAGACCTGTCTCCCGCCTGGTCTTGGAGTTTGCCAGCCTTCTGTTCTTGCCTTGTTTCATGGTCACATCCTCACATCTACTATGGGAATATCGGCAATGGCCTTCTGCATTTCTTCCAGCAGTACCCGGTTGTCAAATGTATATCCTGCCGGGGCCCACGGGTTGACAGTTATGGCCGCGATCTCAATGTTTTTCAGTACGCTGAGCCTGAAGCCTTTTTTTCTGTAAATGCCCCAGTCCATGGCTCTTATGAATATCTTGGTGGGGTCTTTCAGCACGAATTTCACCTGTTTGAGGTTTTTCAGGCTTATGTCGCATATGACGCTGTTGGTGAAAGCCCCCGGTATATATATATATCTTGTCTCCTCGTCTATGGCTCCGTTAATATCCTTTGAAGCTCCAAGGCCCGTGGCCAGGTCCAGCTTCGTTATTTTTCCGTCGCCGCTTACGAGCATGATCTTATTATCAAAGTTGTTTTTTTCTATGGCGTCTCTGATGACACCGTCTTCCAGTTCAGGTGATCTGTAAAGATTCACGACATGGGCCGTTTCTTCCACTACCTTGTTCATTTTCCTGGAAAGTACGGCTCCTGTAGATAAGATTATCGCATCCGATGTGTCCGGTGAGGCTATGGATTTCCTGTCTATGGCCCCGTCTATCAGGATGAGCTGGCATCCCAGATCCAGCATATCACGGCAGAGGAGCTTTTGTTCGGCGTTGATGACAGGCCCTGCGATCTGGACATATCCGGCCTCTCTGACACGGCATATGAGAAGTTCTCCTATTGCTGTTGAATATTTTGTCTTTCTTATGACCTCAAGACCGGCGTCTGCCATATCATACAAAAGAGAAGGCACAGCCACAAGCATATCCCGGTCCACATATACTCTCGGCTTTTCTGTCCCTGTCACCAGGTCCTGGGTTTCTCCGTCTCTGCCTGTAGATGTGATGCCAAGGATCATCCCCTCGTCTATCGCTTCCTCTATCAGGTAGTTGAGCGCCGTGGTCTTTCCGGCGTTTTTGGCCATGCCGACTATGGAAATTGTCTTGTATTTAGTTGACAGGTCGTTAAGAAGCCCCATATTTATATCCTCTTTCTCCCCAATGGGGAGGCCTTGCGGCCTCCCTCCGGGTGATCATTTAATTTTTGAAAGAAATTATTCGTGTTTGTTTCTTTCGTGTCTTGCCAGATTGCTTGGCTCCATGTATCTGATCTCAGGACCTTCGCCCAGAGCGGAAACGCCCTGATACTTGTAGGTCTTCTTGCCGGTGCAGTAATCGCAGGTGCAAGGCAGTTCAGGCAGTGATGGCTCGGTGTAAGTAGTGATAACGCCTTCGTAGTTTCTCAGGATAACCTTGTGCGGAGTCTGGGAAATTACATACTGAGGCATTACAGGAGTCTTTCCGCCGCCGCCAGGAGCGTCTACTACGAAAGTAGGTACTGCATATCCGGAAGTATGTCCTCTCAGTCCTTCGATGATCTCGATACCCTTTGATACAGGTGTTCTGAAGTGTTCGATACCCATTGACAGGTCGCAGATGTAGATGTAGTAAGGTCTTACTCTGTTCTTGACCAGGATCTGTACCAGATCTCTCATGATGTGCTTGCAGTCGTTTACTCCTCTGAGCAGTACTGACTGGTTGCCGAGAGGTATACCTGCGTCAGCCAGCTTTCTGCATGCTTCCATGGCGTCCGGAGTCATTTCCTTAGGATGGTTGAAGTGAGTGTTCAGCCAGATCGGATGATACTTCTTCAGCATGTTTACCAGCTTGTCAGTTATCCTCATAGGCATAACGACAGGGGTTCTTGATCCGAGTCTTACGATCTCAACATGGTCGATCTTTCTCAGCTCGCTGATGATGTATTCAAGAGTTTCATCTTCAACCAGCAGGCAGTCTCCGCCTGACAGAAGAACGTCTCTTACCTGAGGAGTCCTTCTGATGTAATCGATACATGCGTCGATATCTTCTCTTGATCTTGAGCCGTCAGTTTCGCCGGCCAGTCTTCTTCTGGTGCAGTGTCTGCAGTACATTGAGCACTGGTCAGTGATCAGGAACAGCACTCTGTCCGGATATCTGTGGGTAAGTCCCGGAGCAGGAGAGTCAGCATCTTCGTGCAGTGGGTCCAGGTCATCAGCAGCAGATCTGTGCATTTCTGCCAGAGTAGGAACAGCCTGCATTCTTACCGGATCTCTCGGATCATCAGGATCCATCAGGGAAGCATAGTAAGGAGTGATACCTACTCTGAATCCTCCCATTACTTTTTCAATATCAGCTTTTTCCTGATCACTCAGATTAACCACCTGAGCGATCTCCTCAACTGTGGTGAGTCTGTGCTCTACCTGCCAGTGCCAGTCGTTCCACTGTTCATCGGTAACATCCTTGAACAGAGGAATGTCTTTCCAATTTCTAATAGCCATTTTTTTCTCCTTTAATCTTATTTAGATGTCCGCCCGCCGGCGCTCAGGCCGGCAGACGATTAGGTAAATCTTGATTAAGCGCGATTAAGCATACATCTCCTGGAACAGTTCTCTGATACCCTGATGTTCTCTGAGATCCTGCAGAGTGATAGCTGCGTGGCCCTTTGTATAGCCGTTTCCGATTATCATGTTCACATCTTTGCCTACGCCTTCTGCTCCCAGGGCTGCCTTTGTGAAGCTTGTAGCCATGGAGAAGAAGTATACGGTTCCGTTGTCCTTGCAGGCAAGGATAGAAGCCATTTCTGTGTTTTCGATGTTTACACAGTTGATTACCAGGTCGAACAGTTCGCCGTTGGTAAGTTCCATAGCCTTGTTGTACATGGCTACGGCATCGGTAGCATCCAGGTGGAAGTATTCGTCAGCCAGGTCGAGCTTTCTTGCTCTGTCTTCGGATTTCTGTGATCCTGCTGCGCAAACTACCATTCCGGTAACTCCGGCTCTCTTCTTTGCTTCATATAAGCAGAGGAGTCCTGATTTTCCGCCGCCGCCTATGATGAGGACTTTCATTCCGCACTGTACCAGCTTGGCTGTCTGGGCAGGAGCTCCTGCTACATCCAGAGCTGAAAGGGCAAGGCCTTCAGGCATATCGTCAGGAAGAACAGCGTAGATGCCGCTCTGGAACAGGATTGCCTGTCCCTTGATGTCTACCTGGTCGATAGCAGGTCTCATTTCGATGATCTCTTCGATCACCAGCGGAGTCAGGGAAAGGGATACCAGAGTAGCGATCTTGTCGCCTACTTTCAGGTCACCTACATAAGCAGGGCCGATCTCCTTAACGGTACCGATGAGCATTCCGCCGGAACCTGTCCATGGGTTTTTGTGCTTTCCAGCCTTGGCAACGATGTCAAGCATTGTCTGTTTTACTTTTTCCTGATCTTCAGGAGAGTTTTCGATGTCAGCAGGCTTCTTGCCGTTGCAGGATCTTCTTACGATCTCTGTGAATGAAGCTGAGTCGATGTTCAGAGTCTTAACATCGATAAGAACCTCGTTGTCATAGATCTCCATAGTGTTGTCGATAACATCAGCAGGCTGCGGCAGCACTCCCTTAGGTGAGATCACCCTGTGTGTACCATATGGGTCTCCGTGTTTAAAAGCCATATTTTTTCCTCCTCGAAAATTTTATAAATTTATTTACGCCCAAAAGTTTTGTATCAGCTTTGGACATAAGTCACCGTGTTAATTATATATCAGTTTTTTCACTTTTTCCACATCAAAAAGGTAAAATGCTCGTTAATTGGGAATGAATACAAAATACAGTATCTACGCACCCTGCATTTTCCGGGCTTTTCCGCCTTTTTGACACAAATATTCTTTTTGCCTGCGCACAGGAACTATGCGTAAAGCTGAGCGAACAGGTTCCTTATCCTTTCGTCCTCTCTGAGGATCTGGAGAGCTACATTGGCATGACCCTTGGTATATCCGTTTCCGATGAGCATGGTGACATCTTTGCCGACACCTTCTGCACCCAGGGCTGCTTTGGTAAAGCTTGTCGCCATGGAGAAGAAGTATACCATTCCGTTGTCCTTGCAGGCAAGGATGGAGGCCATTTCTGTGTTAGGGATGTTTACAACATTTATGACAACATCTGCCATCTGTCCTTCTGTTGCTTCATAGATCTCTTCGTACATGGCAACTGCGTCAGTAGCGTTTACCACGAGATATTCATCAGCTACGCCTACTGACATGGCTCTGTTGATGGACTTCTTGAATCCGTCCACGCAGATAACATGTCCGTTTACGCCAACCTGTTTCTTTGCCTGCCAGCAGCAGAGGATTCCGGATTTTCCGCCGCCGCCCATTACTACTACAGTATCTCCAGGCTTGCAGATCTTTGCAGTCTGGGCAGGAGCTCCTGCCACATCCAGTACGGACAGAGCCAGGGTCTGAGGGATGTCCTTCGGAAGCTTGGCATAGATACCGCTCTGGAAAAGGATCGCCTGTCCCTTGATGTCTACCTGGTCGATGTCAGGTCTGATCTCGATGATCTTGTCGATCTTCAGCGGAGTCAGGGAAAGGGATACAAGCGTTGCGATCTTGTCGCCTTTTTTGAGGTCTCCTACATAATTAGGTCCCACTTCAGCAACTTTACCTATGAGCATTCCGCCGGAACCAGTCCACGGATTTTTGTGCTTGCCTGTTGTTTCTACTATATGCATTATGATCTTTTCGATCTCGGCCAGATCTCCTCCGGCTCTCTTCTCGATCTCCGTAAAAGAAGCGGAATCTATGTTCAATGTGTGTACATCGATCAGAACTTCGTTATCATAGATTTCCATGTTATTGTCAATAACATCTGCCGGCTGCGGCAGTACGCCTTTTGGTTCGATTACCCGGTGTGTACCGTATATGTCTCCTTTTTTAAATTCCATTCTCTTATCTCCTTTTATTCGATTTTCTACCGTCATATAATTAAAGCAAAAATTATGCCAATCGTTTTTTCTTGTCGGATCCTGTCGGATATAAGGCAAAACTTCCTGTTCCTTTTCCCCGTTCCATTGTATTTCAAGGGTTTGGCCCACGGCTGCTCCGGCCGCTTGCGGCCTTTATCGCAGTAGACCAGGAAAGAATTTTGAACCGTTTTTGTTTCATGCGCAAAAAATGCGAACCTTTTTCGGTTCGCATGGCTTGCTGCCGCAGATCTCTGCCATGACAGATCGCTGCTATATCTGATACTTTTTCTTTTTGCGTACCAGCTGCGTCTGGCTTATCCCTATGGCCTTTGCGGCTTTCCGGGTTGACCCGTATTTATCGCATGCATACTTTATCAGCCCTTTCTCATACTCGTCTACGGCTGCCTGCAGATCTATTTCTTCCCGGTCGAAAGCTTCTCCTTCATCTTGAACTGTACCGCCGAAAAGATCCGCATGGCTTTCCCGCATGACATCCATCAATGTTATATCCTCTCCGGCAGCAGCTATCATAAGCCTCTGTATGGTGTTTTCCAGTTCCCGTATGTTTCCCGGCCACTGCTGCTGCTGGAGATATTCCACGGCGCTGTCGGTTATCCCCCGTTTCAGTCCGAACTTTTCTCCGTATTTGGTCAGGAAATGGCTTATCAGAGCCGGTATATCGTCTGTCCTCTCGGCTAAGCTGGGAATGCGGATGGGTACCACATTGAGCCTGTAATACAGATCTCTTCGGAATTTTCCTTCCTCCACATACTTTTCCAGATCACGGTTAGTGGCGGAAATGATCCTGACATTGGTCTTGATGGGTGTCGTCCCGCCTACCCGGTAAAACTCGCCGTCCTGGATGACCCTTAAAAGTTTGGCCTGCATTTCCAGCGGCAGTTCGCCTATTTCGTCCAGAAAGATGACGCCATTGTTGGCTATTTCAAAGTATCCTTTTTTCCCTGAAGCATTGGCCCCTGTAAATGCTCCTTTTTCGTATCCGAAAAATTCCGATTCTATCAGCGTGGGAGAAATTGCACCGCAGTTGATCTTGACAAAAGGCTGCATCTTCCGCGCGCTGTTTTTCTGGATGATATTGGCCGCCTTTTCCTTTCCCACGCCCGTATCTCCGAAGATGATGACATTACAGTCATACCGCGATACCTTTGTCATATCTTCCAGCACTTTCCACATGGCCTTGCTGCGGCAGACAAAATCCTCAGCCAGGGTCTTTTCCATCAGAGCCCTGTTATAAGGAGGCTCTGTCTCCGGTTCACGGGGCTTGGTCTGGGCTATGGTCAGATCTTCCATATAAGGAGCCATGTCTCTTACGATACCCATATCAAACTGGTCATATTTCTCAAGATATCCCTCCGCGCCCCTGACTTCAAGATTTTTTGAAATGGATTCCGTAATGTAGAGGGCTATGTTCAGGTTGTTGATAAGATTGGCGAACATGACGGTGCCTCCCGGTTTGGTGGCAAGGATGTTGATAGTCTCTGCTCCCGGTATTTCTGCACAGTTTATGGAAAGATCGTAATATGATTCGGCGTCAAGCTGCCGCATGCATTCCATCGGTCTCAGTATGTCAAGAAAGCTCACTTCGTCAAACACCTGGCTTATCAGACGGTCTATACCGCACCCTGTAAACCTGGTATTGCTTTTTTTGTCCAGCAGGCATGTTATCTGTCCGGCTTCTCCGGCCTTCTGCCTTATGACATAACCGTATATCAGATTGGTCAGCATGCTGTTTCCGACAACCAGGAACCTTTCCTTGTTTCCCACAAGTTCGTTGAGCCTGTACAAGGTACCTGACTGGTCAAACACGAACATCAGCAGGTCAAGGGGTATGTCCTCAGGCACTTTGACTAAAGGTATGAGGCTGTGCACTATGGCATATCCGTTTGCCTCTACCTGGTTAAACACCCTGTTGACAGATGTTATATTCTCTATATACATGGGGATTGATGCGGCCGAAGCATTGCAGATAACTGCGTCTCCTATTTTAAGTCCCGATCTGTTATCGTAATCCTGGCCGATCTCTTCAACCGTTCCCATCACAAGACCGCCTGTATCTGTGACAGGATTATGGAGTTTGCCGCGGCGGATCACAATATCTATTATGGCCTGCTTGATTTTTTTCTCATCGTCGTTGGATTCTGTACAAATCTGCTTGAATCCGGTGCCCTCAAGGTGTATCCTTTGTATTGAGACCTTTAGTTCATCGGAATAAATGCTGCGGTTATTGTCCAGCTTCCATGCTGATGTTGGCAACACATGCTTTGGTTCCAGCACACGATTGATACCATATGGCATAGACATTTTGTGTTCACTCCTTGCTGTTGCGAACCTATTTCGGTTCACTTGTATGGTAATTTCAATCTTAAACCATTGGCACGCATTTTGCAATACATTTATTCCGGAATATCTAAGGAACAATTTAGTTTACATTTTTAAAGAAAAAGGAGACGATTAAAATGGCAGAAAAAATCACTTCAACTTTAAGACTCAGAATGTCCGCAAAGGACGCTCATTACGGCGGAAATCTGGTTGACGGAGCTCATATGGTACACCTGTTCGGCGATGTTGCCACTGAACTTCTTATCAAGATGGACGGAGATGAAGGCCTGTTCTGCGCTTATGATAATGTAGAATTCCTTGCTCCTACATATGCAGGCGACTATATCGAAGCTTACGGCGAGATCACCAGCGTAGGAAACACTTCAAGAAAGATGAAGTTTGAAGCAAGAAAAGTTGTTGCTGCAAGACCTGACATCAGCCCTTCCGCAGCCGACTTCCTTGAAGAGCCTATCGTAGTTGCAAGAGCAACCGGAACCTGTGTGACTCCAAAAGACTGCAAGAGAAAATAACATGGCCGTTTCACGCCTGCGGCCCGGCACGGTCCGGCGACCGGCAAGCCGCTGTGGGGTCAGGTCATGACCGCAGTGCATGGTCTGATGACCGAAACAGAGTACAAGGTAATTACTAATACATCTTTAAAATAACTGCGGGGCGCTGTTACAGCGCCC
>ERZ779866.378-NODE-378-length-49895-cov-7.023836_pt1 | contig 49895 bp, 34 predicted proteins | sample MGYA00511248_ERZ779866 | MGnify/ENA primary metagenome ERZ779866 (study PRJEB29588, sample SAMEA2155758) | human gut metagenome | biome: human gut; feature: human-associated habitat; material: faeces | place: Denmark | collected 2008/2010 ... | reverse complement strand
TCACCCCACTTGTTATATAGTATACCATACTGTCTAACAAATGGGGTGCAGTTCATCGGTTGGGTTTGTTTTTTATTTTTATATTTTAAACAATTAGATTTGAAATGATATAGGCTTTGATTTTAAATTATAATTTTACAGCTGTGGTTATTGTCTTAACTACAGTTGTTTTTATTTTATATAGTATACAATTATATATAAGCCCTGCGACAAAGATTAAATCTTTAATTTGTGCTGATTTTTATCTTTTTATTTTTCTTTTATGTAACTATAAATTGCCTGTGTAGATTGTTTTTTCTTTATATTTTGTTAATTTTAAAAAAGTTTTCATATAGATTACATATTATTACCTTTTTTCATTTTTCCTATTGCTATTATTATTGTATTTTTCCACATAGTATTTTACAGTTTTGTATAAGTCTATGAAAATGTTTTAAGGTGTGGAATTTGGCACATTTTGAGGTTTTTGTGCATTGCAGTATTTTAAAATTCGTGTTAAAATGGTACAAATGAGAGAATTAAGTAATTGTTTTTATTTTGTTGTGTTATGTTTGGAGTGATAATGTGAGATTAGGATTGGATGTAGGTTCCACCACCGTTAAGTGTGTAGTGCTTGATGACGATAATAAAATCATTTACAGTGTTTACGAGAGGCATCTTTCTAAAATAACACAAAAGATTTCTGAAATTTTGGAAAATGTCAAAGCGGCAGTACCGGGAGTTGAAAACGCTCTTTTTGCTATTTCAGGAAGCGCAGGTATGGGAATTGCCCAGAGCTGTGACGTGGATTTTATCCAGGAAGTTTACGCAACACGAGTTGCCGCAAATACATTTTTGCCCGGTACAGACGTTATAATTGAGCTGGGCGGCGAGGACGCAAAAATTTTGTTCCTTGAGGGCGGAATGGAAGTCCGCATGAACGGTACCTGTGCCGGCGGTACAGGCGCATTTATTGACCAGATGGCAACACTTTTGAACGTGCCCCTGGAGGAATTAAACGGACTTGCAGCACAGCATGAGAAAACATATACAATAGCCTCACGCTGCGGCGTTTTTGCAAAGACAGATATACAGCCACTTCTCAATCAGGGCGCAAGAAAAAGCGATATTGCAGAGAGTATTTTCTGCGCAGTTGTAAACCAGACTGTTGCAGGCTTGGCTCAGGGACGTGAAATTACCGGCAATGTGGTATATCTCGGCGGCCCGCTGACCTTTATGTCAAGACTTAGAGCCAGATTTGACATGGTTTTGAATACAAAAGGCACATGTCCTGAAAATTCACTTTATTATGTAGCCTGCGGTGCGGCTCTCTGTGCTGATAAGGCCATTGATTTTGACGGACTTATAAATCAGATTAAGGTCTACAGAGGAAGCGGAAACTTTGCTTTTAACCCTCCTTTGTTTGCAAACCAAAAGGAATATGACGACTTTATTGCCCGTCACAACAAGGCGGATGTAAAGCGTGGCGAGCTTAAAGGCTATAAGAAAAAGACATATATAGGTATGGACGCAGGTTCAACAACAGTTAAGGCTGTTGTTTTGGGCGAGGATATGGAGCTTCTCCACTCCTGCTACCTTGGAAACAGTGGTAACCCTGTTCCTATTATAAAGAGCTTTTTGGAGAGCCTTTACGAGATTAACCCTGATATAAATATAGCAGGCGCAGCTGTTACAGGATACGGCGAAGAGATTATAAAGAATGCATTTAACGTGGATTACGGTATTGTTGAAACCGTTGCCCACTTTACCGCCGCACGCTCCTTTATGCCTGACGTTCAGTTCGTTATTGATATCGGCGGACAGGATATCAAATGCTTTAAGGTACACAACGGCGCAATAGACAATATTTTCCTTAACGAGGCATGTTCCTCAGGCTGCGGAAGCTTCTTGCAGACCTTTGCCAACGCTTTGGGATATTCCATTGAGGAATTTTCAAAGCTGGGACTTTTTGCAAAGCATCCGGTTGACCTGGGTTCACGCTGCACCGTGTTTATGAACTCCTCAGTTAAGCAGGCACAGAAGGACGGCGCAACTATTGAGGATATCTCAGCCGGACTTTCTTTGAGCGTTGTTAAAAACGCACTTTATAAGGTAATAAGAGCTTCAGGCCCTGACGAGCTGGGCAGACGTGTTGTTGTTCAGGGAGGAACCTTCCTCAACGACGCAGTGCTTCGTGCTTTTGAGCAGGAAATGAAGGTTGATGTTGTGCGCCCCTCTATCTCAGGACTTATGGGTGCATACGGCGCAGCTCTTTACGCAATGGAAAAGAGCAAAAAGAAAGGCGTTGAAAAAAGCTCTATAATTTCTCAGGAGGGACTTAAAAACTTCGTCCATGAGATTTCAGTTATAAACTGCGGTCTTTGTCAGAACAACTGCCGCCTTACTGTCAATAAATTTGCAGACGGCAGAAAGTTTATCGGCGGCAACCGCTGCGAAAGACCTATTACAAAGAAAAAACCAAGTCAGAGCCTGAATATTTATGAATACAAACTGAAGCTTTTAGGCGAGTATCAGCCTGTAAGCGGTTATAGAGGAAAAATAGGCTTGCCAATGGGACTTAATATCTACGAACTTCTTCCGTTCTGGCATAAATTCTTCACAACTTTGGGATTTGAGGTTGTTCATTCACCTTATTCATCCCGTGAGATTTACGCCTTAGGACAGCAGACCATCCCATCAGATACGGTATGTTTCCCGGCAAAGCTTATGCACGGCCATGTTCAGTGGCTTATCAACAACGGCTGTGACACTATTTTCTACCCATGTCTTTCCTACAATGTGGACGAGGGACTGGGAGATAACCATTACAACTGCCCTGTTGTTGCCTATTACCCTGAGGTTATCAAAAACAACATGAAGGATGTTAAAAAGATAACCTTTATCAACGATTATCTGGGAATACACAGAAAAAAAGATTTCTATAAAAAGGCTTACGAGGCACTCTGCAAGCACTTTAACGGAATTTCTTTGAAAGAAGTAAAGAAAGCCGCCGAAGCCGCCTACGAGGAGTACGACAACTACCTTAAAAAGGTAAGAGCAAAGGGCGAAGAGATAATCGAGATTGCCGAAAAGGAAAACAGACATATTATTGTCCTTGCAGGCAGACCGTATCACGTTGACCCTGAGATTAACCACGGTATAGATAAGCTTATTGCAGGATTTGGCTGTGCAATTATAAGTGAGGACGTGGTTTCCTGCCGTGTTGAGAAATTCCCGACCACAGTTTTGAACCAGTGGACATATCATTCAAGGATGTATGCCGCCGCAAAATATGTGGGAACAAGAAAGGATATGGACTTGGTACAGCTTGTATCCTTCGGATGCGGTGTTGACGCTATCACAACCGACGAGGTGAGAGAAATCCTCGAGGAGGCAGGCAAGATTTATACCCAGATTAAAATAGACGAGATTACAAACCTTGGCGCAGTTAAGATAAGACTCAGAAGTCTGCTTGCCGCTATAGGCAGAGAGTAATAATAAGTTGTGGGAGGAGAAAGGATATATGGCAGAACTTAAATATGATAAAACCGGCCGTCTTATTTTTACAAAGGAAATGAAGTCGGAATACACCATCCTCATTCCCATGATGGCGCCGATTCATTTTAATATAATCAAAAACGTGTTTATCCATTACGGATATAAATGTGTGCTTCTGGACACAGACGGCCCTGAAATAGCTCAGACAGGACTTAAATATGTTCACAACGACACATGTTATCCGGCTTTGCTGGTAATCGGACAGTTTATCCACGCTTTGCAGAGCGGAAAATACGATGTTAATAAAACCGCCCTTATGATTACTCAGACAGGCGGCGGATGCAGAGCTTCAAACTACATACATCTTCTTAGAAAAGCTCTTAAAAAAGCAGGTCTTGAGCAGGTTCCTGTAATTTCTCTTAACCTTTCAGGTCTTGAGAAAAACGAGGGATTTTCAATAACTCTTCCGATGATAAGAAGAATTGTAGCGGGACTTGTTTACGGCGACGTGCTTATGCTCCTTGACAATCAGGTAAAACCATATGAGGTAAACAAGGGCGACAGCGCAGCTTTGGTTCAGAAATGGACGGATATTTTGACAAAGCAGTTTGCTAAGGGCGACGGCTACAGAAGAAAAGAGATTTCTAAAAACCTTGATGAGATTTCCTGTGATTTTTCAAAGGTAAAGGTTAATAAGGTTCCAAAAATCAAGGTAGGCGTTGTAGGTGAGATTTACGTTAAATACGCAAGACTTGGAAACAACGACCTTGAGAAATTCCTCTATGATATGGGCTGCGAGGTTTGTCTGCCGGGAATTATGGGCTTTGCGCTCTTTAAGGTTGATAACCGTCTTGAGGATATAAAGCTTTACGGCGGAAGCAAAATCAAATACAGCGTTGTAAAAATGCTTATGGATTACCTTGAGGAAATGGAAGGCTACATGGTTGAAAGCACCGCTAAATACGGATTTTTACCGCCGTCAAGATACAAGCACACAAAGGAGCTTGTTAAGGACGTTATCGGTTACGGAAGCAAGATGGGCGAGGGCTGGCTTTTGACAGCGGAAATGCTTGAGCTTGCTGAAACCGGCTATGAAAATATCGTATGTACTCAGCCTTTCGGATGTCTGCCTAACCATATAAACGGCAAGGGCATGATAAGAAAGATAAAGAGCATAAACGAAAAGGCAAACATCGTTGCAATCGACTATGACCCGGGCGCACCGAGAGTAAACCAGGAAAACAGAATTAAGCTTATGCTGGCTGTTGCAAAGGAAGAGCTTGAAAAATCCACAGGTAAAAAAGCCCCGGGCCCTGTTTTAAAGGCAAAGCCAAAGGAAAAATCAAAAGTATAATTGAATATAAAATAAAAAAATATTTTAAAATGAACGGGTTTATGGTATAATAGACCCGTCATTTTTCTGTCCGACGTGGAAGAGTTTTGTTTTGATGATTAAATTTATCTATGCGTCGAGACAAAGGTATAATAAAAATTATTAAAATGAATAATTAAGAATGAATAATTAAAAGTATAATGAGAGCGAGCCATTCCAAAGGAAACAGCGGAAGGTTTCGCCCGACCTGAAATGAAGTTAATTTATATAATAAACTTTTGCAGGTCGGATATAAAAGATTCGCCCGACGGAAAACGTGAGCTAATTTCAAGCTTAACCTTTCCCCGTCGGATATAAAAAATAGGAGGAATGGTATGGGATTTCAGCAGGATAGAATTAGAAATTTCAGTATTATAGCGCATATAGACCACGGTAAATCAACCCTTGCGGATAGAATTTTGGAGCAGACAAAGTCTGTTTCCCTCCGTGAAATGGAGGACCAGATTCTTGATGATATGGAACTGGAAAGGGAAAGAGGAATTACCATAAAGGCCCATGCGGTTACACTTGTCTATAATGCAGACGACGGAAACGACTATCTTTTTAACCTTATAGACACTCCGGGACACGTTGACTTTAACTACGAGGTTTCCCGTTCATTGGCAGCCTGCGAGGGCGCAGTGTTGGTTGTTGACGCTTCTCAGGGAATTGAGGCGCAGACTTTGGCTAACACTTATCTTGCAGTTGACAGCGGACTTGAGATTGTTCCCGTTGTAAATAAAATAGACCTGCCAAGCGCCGACCCGGATAAGGTTATAAAGGAAATCGAGGATGTTATCGGTATTCCGGCTGAGGATGCACCGAGAATTTCCGCAAAAGCAGGAATAAACATTCACGACGTTATGGAAAAAATCGTTTCAGACGTTCCGGCTCCTACAGGAGATATAAACGCTCCTTTGCGTGCTTTGATTTTCGACAGCTACTACGACAGCTATAAGGGCGTTATTATATATGTCAGAATTAAAGAGGGACAGATTCACCCGGGCGATGAGTTTAAGCTTATGGCTACAGGCTCAGTGTTCAATGTGGTGGAGTGCGGCTTTATGCGTGCCACAACCCTTGACCCTACAGACGGACTTTATGCCGGCGAGGTAGGCTATATTGCCGCTTCAATTAAATCCTTGCAGGATGCAAAGGTTGGCGATACAGTTACATTGACCTCAAACCCTGCACCGGAGCCTTTGCCAGGTTACCGTGAAGCCCAGTCAATGGTGTTCTGCGGTATTTATCCTGCCGACGGCGCAAAGTACGGAGATTTGAGAGACGCTCTGGATAAATTGAAATTAAACGACGCTTCCCTGACCTTTGAGCCGGAAACTTCCGTTGCTTTGGGATTTGGTTTCAGATGCGGATTTTTGGGACTTCTCCACATGGAGATAATCCAGGAAAGACTGGAAAGAGAATACAACCTTGACCTTATCACAACAGCTCCGAGCGTTATTTACAGAATAACAAAAACCGACGGAACTGTTGAAATGATAGACAACCCCACAAACTATCCCGACCCCTCATTGGTTATGAAAGCCGAAGAGCCTATGACCAACGCACATATCTATTCACCCACGGAATATGTTGGAAATATTATGGAGCTTTGTCAGGACAGACGAGGAATTTTCAAGGATATGACATATATCGACTCAGACCGTGTTGATATTCATTACGAATTGCCTTTGGCTGAGATTATTTACGACTTTTTTGATACGCTTAAATCCCGCACAAGGGGTTACGCTTCTTTCGACTATGAATTGAAGGATTACATGGAAAGCAAGCTGGTAAAGCTCGATATAATGCTCAACGGAGAAGTGGTTGACGCACTTTCCTTTATTATCCATGCGGATAAAGCATATTCAAGAGCAAGAAAGATGGCGGAAAAGCTCAAAGAGAAAATCCCACGTCAGCTTTTTGAAATTCCGATTCAGGCATGTATCGGCGGAAAGATTATTGCCCGTGAAACAGTAAAGGCACTTAGAAAAGACGTTCTTGCCAAGTGCTACGGCGGTGATATTACCCGAAAGAAGAAGCTTCTTGAAAAGCAGAAAGAGGGTAAAAAGCGTATGCGCCAGCTTGGAACAGTTGAAGTTCCGCAAGACGCATTTATGGCAGTCCTCAAGCTTGATACAGATTGATTTTATATCCACCTTGCAAAGGTTTAATTTAAAAATAAACATCGTTACAAGGCGGGCGAGTTTTTTATATCCGACCTGCATGGGTTTACCGAAAAAATTGGCATCATCACAGGTCGGGCGAAACCTTCCGCTGTTTCCTTTGGAATGGCTCGCTCACATGTAAGATTACATGTAAATTGAATTTAAAAATTATTTATCAAAACACCATGGTTCAAAATTTAAAGAAACCATGGTGTTTTTTGTGTTCAGCAGTAAGATTTACAGTGGCGATAAAATAATTCAAGACAGAATTTTTTGATGCTCGAAATTAAAATATATCATTTTTAAAAATAATAGATATATTGCTGTGATTATTCAAAAAAATCAGTGGAGAAATCCTGTAAAATTAAAATTTGTGTCAATCCCGAGGAAAATTCTGTATTCATCACCTGGGACGAAAGTGATTTTGAAAACAGAATAGAGGGCGCATATGTTGTGGTTTACGACGGTGCAGGAAATGCAACACGTTTTGATATAAACAGCGGAAGCTCACAGGTTACAGTTACCGGACTTGAGCCAGATACTTTCTACAGAGCCATACTTGTCACAAGGGAAAAAGACAACAATCAAAACTATCAGGATGTTTATGAATTTACATTTACTACATCCGGAAACTGCGGCACGGAATACGGAATAATGGATGTAAACCATGATAATACAGTGGATGTAAACGACGTCACGGCAATCCAAATGTTTTTAGGAAATATGTCCCAGGGAATTTTCGACTAAGCTCTTGCTGATGTTAACGGTGACGGCAGTATTACAATCAAGGACGCAACGGAAATACAGTGTATACTGGGCAGCTCATATTAAAAGGTATAAATAATTTTTAATCTTTCAAGACCATGTTTTTGCGTGGTCTTGAATTTTTTATGACAAAAAAATCAAATCTTTATATAAAAAATTTTACAATTGAAAAGGGCTTTTTTCATTGACTAAAAATTAGAAATATATATAATTATAACTGCACCTTAATTTTTTTCTATGTGCAAACGGTACTATGAACCGATTATATAGGCATATGACAATTTTGTGTGAGGAGGTTATTTTTTGGTATTTTCAAGCCTGTTATTTTTATTTTTGTATCTTCCTTTTGTTTTACTTATATATTATGTAACCCCAAGGAAGTTCAGAAACCTGTTTTTATTTGTTGTAAACCTTATTTTCTATGGTTGGGGTGAACCTGTTTTTGTTTTGCTGATGCTGTTTTCCACGGTTGTGGACTATGTGCACGGCTATTTTATTGACAAATACCGCTCTAACAAAAAGCTTGCCAAAAGCCTTGTGATTTCTTCAGCGGTTATAAATCTTTCACTTTTGGGATTTTTCAAATATGCAGGATTTATCGCAGACACATTGAATATTCTGCCGTTTTTAAATATTCCAAAGCTTACAATCCCTCTGCCTATAGGAATAAGCTTCTATACTTTCCAGACAATGTCCTATTCCATCGACGTTTACAGAGGTGACGCTCCTGTTCAGAAAAATATTATTTCTTTCGGAACCTACGTTGCACTGTTTCCACAGCTTATTGCCGGCCCTATCGTTCGATACAAGGACGTAGCCTATCAGCTTGACCACAGAAGAGAAACTCTCGACCAGTTTACCCACGGCGTAAAGGTTTTCCTTGTGGGACTTGCCAAAAAGGTTTTGATTGCAAACCAGATGGGCCTCCTTTGGGACAGCATAAGAAACTCCGGCGAAGCCAACGGAATTTTGGGAAGCTGGGTTGGAATTATCGCCTATTCATTCCAGATTTATTTTGACTTTTCCGGCTACAGCGACATGGCGTGCGGTCTGGGAAATATGCTGGGCTTTGAATTTCTCAAGAACTTCGATTACCCATACATTTCAAAGACAATAACCGAGTTTTGGAGAAGATGGCATATCTCTCTGGGAACATGGTTCAGAGAGTACGTTTACATTCCCCTTGGCGGAAACAGAAAAGGTATACCACGTCAGATTGTAAACCTTATTATTGTATGGTTCTTAACCGGACTTTGGCACGGCGCCGCCATGAACTTTATTCTCTGGGGTCTTTATTTCGGCGCAATCCTCATTATTGAAAAATTATTCTTGGGAAAAATACTTGCAAAGCTCCCCTCATGGGTATCACATGTTTATTCCCTTTTCATAATTGTTCTCGGTTGGGTTCTTTTCTATTTCGAGGATATGGGCGCACTTTTTGCATATCTGGGAAACATGTTCAGCCTTTCAAACGGACTTATAGGAAGCTCTGCTCTCTATTACACACTGGCATATCTGCCGCTGCTTATTGCGGCTGCCGTTGCAAGCACACCGCTTATGACAAATATTTACAATAAGCTCAAGGAAAAACGCCTTATGTGGCTCGTTGAAACTGTTCTCTGCGCTGTGGTTTTGTTTGTATGCACAGCGTCACTTGTAAATCAGAGCTACAATCCGTTTTTGTATTTCAGATTTTAAAAGGAGGTACAAGCTGTGAAAAAAATAAAAAAATATGCGCCTGCAATAGTTTTTGTGCTGTTTATTTTTTCAATGGGAATTGCCTTTCTTGCTCTTCCCAAAAAAGCCTACAGCACCTCCGAAAAAAGATATCTTGCAAGCTTTCCGAAGCTTACAACAGAAAGCTTTTTAAGCGGACAGTTTGGAACCGAATTTGAAAAATATCTTTCCGACCACATGACCGGAAGAAATTTCTTTGTTGGACTTAATGCTTATGCAAATCTTTTCCAGGGCTTAAACGGCGTATCCGGAAAATATCTTTGCAGTGACGGCTATATAATCAACCAGCCTTTAAATGCTTTTGACAACCGTCTTGATGAGAACACGGAAATCATTAAAAGCTTTGCCGATTCCGTTGACGTTCCTGTAACAATGACACTTGTTCCCTCAACCGGTTACATCATGAGCGACAAGCTCCCTGCAAATCACCTTACCTATAAGGATGACGAATATTTTGCGCAGATGGAATCAGCCCTTAAAGACAGCAATGTAAACTTTGTAAATCTTTTAGAACCGTTCCAGCAGTACGCCGCCAATGGCGATCAGCTTTACTACAAAACCGACCACCACTGGACAAGTCTCGGGGCATACAGAGCCTATATGCTTATCTGTCAGTCTTTGGGAATTACACCTGTTTCTGAGGACCAGTACGAAATTGAACTCTATTCAGATTTCTACGGAACAACCTATTCCGGAAGCGCATACTGGTTTAACGAACCGGACAACATAGAGCTTTGGGTAAATCCACAGAACACAGAAGAGAACATCGCAGTTCAAATAACAGAAGGTCAGGAAACAAAGGAAAGCCACAGTCTTTTCTACAAAGAGCATCTTTCCGAGGATGACAAGTACCCTGTATATCTGGACGGAAACCAGCCTTTTGTCAGAATTACAAACACAAACGCCCCTGAGGGCAAGCTCATTGTAATCAAGGACAGTTTTGCCCATTGTCTTGTGCCTTTCCTTGCGGACAACTACAGCGAAATCGTTATGGTTGACATGAGATACTACAAAGGCTCCGTATCCGATCTTATTAAGACAGAAGAAGCCGACCAGGTTTTAATAGCCTACGGCATCGACAACTTAGCCACCGACACCGACCTGGTTTGGCTCAAATGATTTTTATATCCGACCTGCAAAGGGAGGATATAAAAATAAACTTTCGTTTCAGGTCGGGCGAGTTTTTTATTACCGACCTGCAAAGGTTTATGTTGGAATTTAACACCATCACAGGTCGGGCGAGATTTTTGTTTCCGCCTTGCGAAACTTCTTTTAAGAAATAAACATTGTTTCAAGGCGGGCGAAACCTTTTCCTAAGAAATTTAGAATGGCTCGCTTTCGGTTAGGTTTATTTTGATTTTATTTTAATTATTAACACATTACCCCGTGGTTTCTTTTGGAAATCACGGGGTTTTTGTAATATATTAAATTTTTAAATCATATGTTATTTATATTAGAAATAACAAAAGGGGGGAAGGCGATTTTGAAAGAATGGTTCAGAAAGATATGCTTGTTTTTCTTTCCCATAGTGGTGATACCTTTTTTAAGCCTGTATTATGATTTTTTTGACAAAGGCGTGCTGGGGATTATTTTTTCCTGTGTCAATGAAAGTCCCTGGGAGCTTATGAAGCCTGTGTTCTGGGCGTGCCTTTTCTGGTGGTCGCTGGAGCTTTTGTGGGGAGTAAAAAAGTTTAAGATATATGTAAAAGCAAAGGTGATTTCTCTGTTTTTCCTTTGCTTTTTCTGCTGTTTGTCAAATACAATTCTGCTTTACTGTGCAGAGGATTTTTTTTGGTGGCTTCCCACTGCTTTCTGCGTTGCTTTGTCCTATATTTTTTATTTCATTTCAAATATAGCTGTTAAGAACATTGAAAAAACAAGGGGCTTTGGTGTATGTGTAATTATATTGGCTTTAATGGTGGGGGCGGTGTTCTGTTTTTCACTTTATCCACCGCATAATTTCCTGTTTGTGGATAATTTTTTTAATACATACGGGATAGTGACCTAAAATATTCAAGTTTTTCACCGATGTTCTTGACAATTTATACGGAAAAATCATTTTGATTTAAAGAAAATTTTCGACTTTTTTTCATTCTTTTCTATTCAATCTCGGTGTAATATATGTTATACTAATTGTGTATGCAGATTTTATAAAATATGATAAATATAGGTCATAATAGATATAAAAAAGAACAGATACAGGAAGTTGAAATATGAAAGAAAGACGAGAAAAATTTAAAAAAGAGGATACATATAGGGAAGTTCCCGAAAAACGTGAAGACGTTATCGCCGGAAGAAATCCTGTTACGGAAGCTTTAAGAAGCGGAAGAGCCATTGACACAATACTTGTGGCTAAAAATGCCGCCTCCGGAGCAGTCGTGGGAATTTTGGCTAAGGCGAGAGATAAGGGAATAACCGTAAAAGAGGTTGACGCCAAAAAGCTTGATTTTCTCTGCGCAGGTGAAAACCATCAGGGAATAGCCGCTCTTGCCGCCATAAAGGAATACTCCACAATAGACGATATTTTTGCATTGGCTGAGGAGCGTGGGGAAAAGCCCTTTGTGGTTGTGCTGGATGAAATAGAAGACCCCCACAATCTGGGAGCAATTATCCGAACCGCAGAATGTGCAGGCGTTCACGGAATAATAATTCCAAAGAGAAGAAGCGCAGGTTTGAGCTATGCCGTGGGAAAAGCCTCGGCGGGAGCTGTGGAGTATGTGCCTGTAGCAAGGGTTACAAATATTCCTGCGGCAATAGATGAGCTAAAGGAAAGAGGTCTGTGGGTTTACGGCGCAGACATGGACGGAACAGAGTGTTCCAAGTGCAATTTTGACGGCGCAGCTGCGCTGGTTATAGGCAACGAGGGAAAGGGAATAGGAAAGCTTGTAAGGCAGAAATGCGACGTTATAGTTTCTCTTCCTATGAAAGGAAAGATAAATTCCTTAAACGCCTCGGTTGCGGCAGGTATTTTAATGTATGAAATAGCAAAGGGAAGATAATTTAAGAAAGACAAATGTAAAGGGAAAAACAGGAGTGTTGATTGTGGATAAGCAGACAAAAGAAATCCTGGACTTTGCAAATAGAGATAATTCCGAAGAGGATAAACTTATTGAATCTATTCTCAAAGAAACCAGAGAGCTCAGCGAAGAGGAAAAAAAGCCTGAGCAGAAAAAGAGAAAGAAAAAAAGCCGAGTTGTAAAAGAAATTTTCAACAGTGAAAAGGGCAAAGCTGAAGAAGAAAAGAAAGAAAGTCACAGCGATGACGGCACAAACGCCGTTATTTTCCAGATAAGGGAGTTTAAGAGAGAGGACGACCAAGAGTCCGTAAAGTTCAAAGATTTTGAAATTTTCGACAGTGCGGCGGAAAAAGCCGTGGGCAGAGATGATGAAAAAAGCTATCTGCCAAAGCATTTTACAGACTATGTTTCCGATGATACAAACGACGACATGTACGCCGACGGAAACGAATATCTTCAGAACCACAACAAGCCGGTAATACAGGATATAGATACTATCGACGTTGATTTAAGCGATTTTGAAGAGGAGCAGGAGAAAAAAGAGGAACAGGAAAAGAAAATGGAAAACCTTGTTTCTCAGGACAGCGTAAAGAGAAAAAGAGAGCTGAAAAAAGAAAAATACTCCTCAGGAAAAAAGAATAAAAAGAATTCCAAGAATAAAAATCAGGAAAAAGCAGAACAGCCTAAGCAGGAGGAGAAAAAAGAAACTCCCCAGAAGAACACAAAGGCTCAGGAAGAGAAAAAGAAGACTCCACAAAAGGAAAAAGAGCCTGAGAACAAGCCGGTAACCGGAAAAAATCAAAAGAAGAAAAAGAAAAACCAGGCTCAGAAAGATCAGCAGAAGAAAATTAAAAATGAAACCACTGTAAATACTCAGCCTATGGAGGAAAAAGCCGAAGAGAAATCAAATGTGATAACTCCTGACTTTACAAGAGTAAGACCTCCTTCATATGAAAAGGACAAGAATTCTGAGAAGATTTACGTTAAAGCCGGAAAATTTTCTTCAATAGTAAGGGACGCCTACAGCTGTTACGCAGTTCCGAAAAGCGCAGGCAAAAAGGTTAAGGGACAAATTGCCCTTGACGAGGACGGAGAAGAGAAGATAAATTTTGACTTTATCAAACGCCACGGCGGACAGGTTCTCAAGAGCATTTTCACAGGAAAGAGATATAAAAGTCAGACCGAAACCCAGCAAATTCAGTCAGAAGACCTTATTGAGGACATCGAAAGACTGGAAGACGTAAGAAATGTAAAAAGCGAGATAAACGTAAATATTAAAAGCTTGTTTTTCCGCTGCATGATTTTGGGTGTTTTGGGACTCTTTGATTTGGGAGTAAGCATCTGGCAGCTTATGGTTCCGGAAATTGCGGATATAACCCATTCATCAGCTCCGCTTACTGTTTGTATAATAAACGCAATAATAGTTATTGCCGTTGTGGTGGTTTCAAAGACCACAATCCTAAACGGATTTGCGGCGCTGACGAGATTTAAGGGAAATTCCGACACCGCATTGTCTGTGGCGATAATGGCAACAGCATTGCAGGGCCTTGTAGCTCTCTTTGCCTCGGATATTTTCTTCAGCGGAAAATATTCCTTCTACACCCTTATAGTTATAATCTGTGTAATAGGAAATTACCTGGGAAAACTCCTTATGCTGAAACGCACAAAGGAAAACCTGAGATTTATGTCATCGGAACAGCAGTGCTATTCCGCAAAGATTTACGACAACGAGGAAATCGCCTCAAAGATGCTCAGCGGCACAGCGGTTGGCAGACCGATTATAGCTTACCAGCATAAAACCTCATTTTTGAGTAACTATTTAAAGCTTTCCTATGCTCCGGATCCAGGCGAGGACAGCTCAGGCGCACTGGCACCGTTTACATTGGTTTGTTCCTTTGTAATATCCCTGCTTTACGCCATATTCTACGGTTCATTTATGGGAGCAGTAACAACTTTGGCGGTAACAACAGCCGTAAGCGTTCCGGTGGGAAATCTTATACTTGCAAACTTCCCGATTACAAGCTTCTGTAAGCAGCTTCGTCAGAGGGGCGCAATGATTACCGGATACCCGTCAATCAAGCAGTTCTGCGATACATCAGCAATTATGGTTGACGCCTGCGAGCTGTATCCTGAGGGCTGTGTGGAAATCGTAAGAGCAAGAGATTTTGAACAGCACAGAATTGAGGAAGCAATAATCGCCGCATATTCAGTGCTTAAAGAGGCAAAAAGCCCAATACAGTTTGTGTTTAAAAAGCTTTTGGAAAAGCAGGAAGAAAGACTTCCGGCAGTTGAAAGCGTTTTGTACGAAGAGGGCGCAGGCCTTGTAGGCTGGGTAAACAGCGAAAGAATTTTAATTGGTACAAGACTTCTCCTTGAGAAATACGGCATAGACGTTTTGGAGGAGGAGGAAGAGGAGAAATTCTCCGATGGCGACCCGGTTGTTTATTTCGCCCACGCAGGACAGCTCTGCGCAGTTTTCTCACTGAAATACTCAACAAACACAACAATGTGTGAAGAGCTTCAGAGAGCCGAGGAAAACGGCTTGAGCATTATTGTAAGCACAACAGACTACAATATTACCGAGGATAAAATCGCCAAGGATTTCGGTATTTTCTATCGCTCAGTAAAGGTTCTGCCTACAGGACTTTCAAATGTATGCCGTGAGGTTACAGAGAGCAAAGAGGACAAATCCCGTGCTTACCTTGCCACAAACGGAAAGATTACTTCCCTTATGAGAGCTATTTCCGGATGTGTAAGACTTAAATCAAACATTTCATTGGCGGTTCTTTTGCAGACAATAGCCGTTATCGTGGGAATACTTTTGGTTTCCACATTGGCTTTGTATTCGGGAGTAAACTCCGTAAAAACACTGGAAATGTCACTTTTCGTTGTGTTCTGGCTTGTAGCGGTAGTTGTCCCCTCATTTATACAAAAACCGTAGTTTAAGGAAAATAAAGAAATAAAAAGTTAAATGAGAGCGAACCATTCCAAAGGAAACAGCGGAAGGTCTCGCCCGCCTTGAAACAATGTTAATTTCCAAATGGAAGCTTTGCAAGGCGGAAACAAAAAATTCGCCCGCCATGTGAAGAACCTAACCGTCATATGGAAGTTGGGCATGGCGGAAATAAAAAATAGGAGGATAAGAAATGCTTATAGCACCTTCAATGCTTTCATGTGATTTTTCAAAAATGGGAGATGAAACAGAAAAAATGGATAAGGCGGGAGCCGATTGGATTCACCTTGACGTTATGGACGGACATTTTGTTCCCAATATAACCTTCGGCGCACCGGTTATTAAGTGGATAAGACCATTTACAAAGCTTCCCTTTGACGTTCATCTTATGATAAGCGACCCGCTTAAATATGTGGACGACTTTGCGGATGCAGGAGCAGATTACATAGTTTTCCACGTTGAGTGTGAGTCGGATATCGAAAAAACTATAGATAAAATTCATTCAAAGAATATTAAGGCAGGACTTGCGGTAAAGCCAAAGACACCTGCCGAGGCAATTTTCCCTTATCTTCATAAGATAGAGCTTGCTTTGGTTATGACTGTTGAACCGGGATTCGGCGGCCAGTCATATATGGCGGAAAATATTGAAAAAATCGCCAAAATCAAGGCAGAAGCAAAAAGGCTTGGAAAAGATATTCTCTGTCAGGTTGACGGAGGAATAAACGATAAGACTATTGCCCACGCATATCAGGGCGGAGCAGATGTCTGCGTTGCGGGAACAGCGGTTTTCAAGGCTGAGGACAGCCGTAAAGCCATAGATAATTTGAAAGAATTATGTAAATAATAAAAAGGCAGACGGCGTTTTCGCCGTCTGTTTTGTTAAATAAAGGGGGAAAAGATATTGCTGAAGCTTGCACGATATTTAAAATATTATAAATTACAGGTGACAATAGGTCCCGTGTTTAAGCTCCTTGAAGCTGTGTTCGAGCTTATTGTACCGCTGATAATGGCTAATATAATAGATATAGGCGTAAAAAACGGCGATACAAACTATATTGCAAAGCAGGGAGTTTTGCTGGTAATACTGGGAGTTACGGGACTTTTAAGCGCACTTATCTGCCAGTACAGCGCATCCTTTGCATCTCAGGGAGTGGGAACAATACTGCGCCGTGATTTGTTTCACCATATAAATACCCTTTCCCATAAGGAAATAGATATAATCGGCACGCCCTCACTTATCACAAGAATGACCAGCGATATAAACCAAATACAGCTTGCCGTTGCAATGCTTATAAGACTTGTTATACGTGCGCCCTTTTTGGTTGTTGGCGCAATGATAATGGCGTCAACTGTGAGTTTGAAACTGTCTGTAATATTCTTCGGTGCGGCGGTGCTTATCGGACTTACCCTCTATATTATAATGAGCAAAAGCGTTCCGTTTTTTAAAACCATACAGAAAAGACTGGACAGAATTTCCCTTATCTCAAGAGAAAATCTCCGTGGCAACAGGGTTATAAGAGCATTTGCAAGACAGGATGAAGAGGAAGAAAAGTTTTCAAAGGCGGCGCAGGAGCTTACAGACGCCAGTATTTCGGCGGGCAGAATTTCGGTTCTTTTAAGCCCTTTGACCTGTATAATAACAAATATCGCCATCGCCCTTATTATCTGGTTCGGCGGTATGAACGTAAATATCGGCGAGCTTTCACAGGGAGATATAATCTCCCTTGTTAACTATATGACCCAGATAATGCTTGCAATGGTTGTGGTTGCGGACTTGGTGGTAATATTTACAAGAGCTTCCGCATCTGCTCAGAGAATTAACGAAATTTTTGAAACAAAGACCTCTGTGACAGAGGAGAAAGCGGAGAAAAATCCAACTGCTGAAAACGATAACGCAATAGAGTTTAGAAACGTAAGCTTTTCCTACGGCGAGGGTGAAGCATTGAAAAATGTGACCTTTTCTATTAAAAAGGGCGAAACCTTGGGAATTATCGGCGGAACCGGTTCCGGTAAATCCACATTTGTAAACCTTATCCCACGTTTTTACGACGCAACAAAAGGACAGGTGCTTGTAAACGGCGTTGACGTTAAAAAGTACGAAATAGAAACACTGAGAGAGAGGATCGGAGTTGTGGCTCAGAAAACCGTTTTGTTTAAGGGAAGCCTGAGAAAAAATATGCAGTGGGGCAAGGAAAAGGCAACTGACCAGGAAATTATAAAAGCCTTAAAAATCGCCCAGTCCTGGGATTTTGTGGAGAAGCTTCCCGGAAAGCTTGACTTTGACGTGGCTCAGGGAGGAAAGAATTTCTCCGGTGGTCAACGCCAAAGACTTACAATTGCGAGAGCATTGGTTAAACAGCCGGATATACTTATACTTGACGACAGCTTTTCAGCGCTGGACTTTGCCACCGACGCAAATCTTAGAAAAGAGCTTAAAGAGCAGACAAGGGGCATGACGGTGGTTATAGTTTCCCAGAGAGCTTCCACAATCAGAAATGCAGATAAAATAGTGGTTCTTGACGAGGGCGAGTGCGTTGGTATCGGCACTCATCAGGAGCTTTACAAGAATTGTTCAGAGTACAGGGAGATATGTCTGTCACAGCTCAGCGCAGAGGAGGCGGTTTGATGAAAAAGAAAAAATCCTATTCAACAGTTAAAAGAATAGTCTTAGCCGCCGCCAAATACAAAAAATATGCGGTGATAGGCATTATCTGCGCATTTATAAGCGTGGGACTTACGCTTTTGGGCCCGGTGCTCACCGGTAACGCTATCGACTGCATTATCGACAATGGACAGGTGGACTTTGAAAGCATTTCAAAAATTTTAATGGGCTTTATGCTCACAACGGCGGGTTCTGCGCTGTTTCAGTGGATTATGGGACTTTGCACAAATAAGCTGAGCTACTGCGCCGCAAGGGATTTAAGACAGCAGGTCTATTCAAAGTTTAATTCCGTTCCTTTAAGCTATATCGACGGCTCAAGCCACGGCGACCTTATAAACCGTGTTATAAACGACGTTGATGCAGTGGGCGACGGCCTTTTGCAGTCGGTTACAAAGCTTTTCACAGGAGTTGTAACCATTGTTGCCACCCTTGTGTTTATGTTCGCAATAAATGTTACCATAGCTTTGGCTGTAATGCTTTTGACACCGGTGTCATTGTTTGTTGCGGCTTTTATCGGAAAATTTTCCGGAAGCAAGTTCAGAAAGCAGCAGCTTTTACAGGGCGAAGTCAGCGCATATATAGAAGAAATGGTGGGAAACCAGCAGATTGTAAAGTCCTTTGCCTATGAAAAAAGGGCAGAACAGGAATTTGAAAGAAAAAATCAGGAGCTGTACAAGGTGGGACAAAAAGCCCAGTTTGCAGGAAGCCTTGCAAACCCCTCAACACGCTTTGTAAACGGACTTGTATACGCCGCCGCAGGAATTTTAGGAGCACTGTCTGCGGTAAACGGTGGACTTACAGTAGGTCAGATTTCCGTGTTCTTAACATATGCAAACCAGTACACAAAGCCCTTTAACGAAATAACAGGCGTTTTAACCCAGCTTCAAACCGCAATAGCTTCTGCAAAACGTGTCTTTGAGGTGCTGGACGAGCCAAACGAAACCGCCGACAAGGAAAACGCAGTGACAATAGAAAGAGCCGACGGAAATATGGTTTTTGAAAATGTAAACTTTTCTTACCGTGAAAATCAGAAGCTCATAGAAAACTTTAACCTTAAAGTAAAAAAAGGTCAGCGCATAGCCATTGTAGGCCCTACAGGCTGCGGCAAAACCACAATGATAAACCTTATTATGAGATTTTACGATGTGAACAGCGGAGAAATTCGTCTTGATTCCGTTCCAATAAAGGACATAAAAAGAAACAGCCTGCGCCAAAACTTTGCAATGGTTTTGCAGGACAGCTGGCTGTTTAACGGAACGGTAAGGGAAAACCTCTGTTACGGAAATCCTGACGCCACGGAAGAAGAAATGATAAAGGCGGCAAAATCAGCCTACGCCCACGGATTTATCTCAAGACTTCCAAAGGGCTATGACACGGTGATAACCGAGGAAGGCTCCAACCTTTCCCAGGGAGAAAAACAGCTTTTGTGTATAGCCAGAGCGATGCTCACCGATTCGCCTTTGCTTATTTTGGACGAAGCCACAAGCTCCATTGATACACTTACAGAACAGAGAGTTCAAAAGGCTTTCGCCAAAATGATGGAGGGAAAAACAAGCTTTGTGGTAGCTCATAGACTTTCCACAATCAAGGAAGCCGACGTTATTCTTGTTATGAAAGACGGAAACATAATAGAACAGGGCAGACACGAAGACCTGCTGAAACAGGGCGGATTTTATTCAACACTTTATAACAGCCAGTTCAGCTGATATTTTAAAAACAAAACCCCGTGAAAAATCACGGGGTTCGATATTTATATGGAAAATTTAATTGCATTTTGTTCCGCAGATTCCGCAGTAGATATCGTCGTCATTTAAGGGAGCGCCGCAGGAGCGACAGGTTTTTGGTTTGTTATAATTTTCTGTCTGAGTGAATGAGCTTTGACCGGCAGGATAATTGTATTTAGCGGTTTGCTTAAACTGCTGTGGGTACTGACTGTACGGCTGACTGCTTTGCTGTTGATTGTTAAAAGAGTCGTTATACTGTGAATTTTGGTATTGTGACTGATTAAACTGCTGATTTGAGCCGTATGTATATTGTGGGAAATTTGCCTGAGCCGCTTTATTGTACTTGTACGGGAAAGCTATCCAAATGCCAAGGAAGAAGTAGCTTACAAGATTAAGACACATTTCTATGTTGCTCTCAACTGTGTACTGCAAAGCTATAGAGCATATGATGTTACTGCCCACATAAAGCAAAAACAGAATTAAATAGATTATAAAGAAAACAATAGATAAGGGTTTATTTTTACCGCTTAAACAAATGATTGAAAAAAGAAAAGCATAGATAGTGATAACTCCAAAGGCAACAGCGTATAAGGTGTTTCCGTAAACGAAATCCTCTGAGGTATACCTTAAAAGCTCTGTAAAGTTTGATTTTATAAAAAAGGTGTAAACATAGCTTGAGAGTGTTGAAAGCTGTATAAGTATTGCCAAAGGAAGCATAAAGCTTCTTGTGCGTGAGAAAAGCACAAGGGTAAGCAGTAAAAGAGATACAATAGAGGGTATCCAGCTTATACTGTAGGTTTCAAAAATAAAATCCGGGTATACGCCCATGTCCATAAGTTTAATAAATGTGCTGAAAATTAAGTAAACCGAAAACAAAAGCCAGCACAATACGGTTATTGCCGCAAACGGTAATTTAAGTTTTTGATTGTTCATGTTTTTACCTCCTATAAAGATTGTAATTTTATTTTATCATAACAATAGGACTAATGCACGTGTTTTGATAATTTTCTGTATTTAGTGTAGATAAGGGCGGTTTTTGTGGGAAATGGTGTGAATTTTGCAAACCAACCCCATTGACAAAATATAGCTGAAATGAGATAATAAAAAGTGTTTCAGTTTCGTGAAAAGGACTTTTATTGAATATAAAATCCCGATTGCGAAAAGATAAAAAGAAAAGTTAAATAAGAGTGAGCCATTCCAAAAAATAAGGAAAAGGTTTCGCCCGCCTTGAAACGATGTCTATTTCTTAGTCTAACATTTGCAAGGCGGAGATAAAAAACTCGCCCGACCTGTGCAGATGTTTATTTTTAAGATAGACTTTTGCAGGTCGGAAATAAAAAAAGTTAAATGAGAGCGAACCACTCCAAAGATTGCGGAAAAGGTCTCGCCCGACCTGAAATGAAGTTTATTTCAAAACAAAACCTTTGCAGGTCGGATATAAAATAAAAAGGGGAGAATTGTATAATGGCTAAGGAGCTTGCTAAGGCTTATAATCCTCAGGAATTTGAGGATAGAATATACGACTTCTGGCTGAAAGGCAACTACTTTCACGCTGAAGTTGATAAGGATAAAAAACCATATACTATTGTGATGCCGCCTCCAAATATCACAGGTCAGCTTCACATGGGTCACGCATTGGATGAAACCTTGCAGGATATTTTGATTAGATATAAGAGAATGCAGGGGTATTCCGCTTTGTGGCTTCCGGGTACTGACCACGCTTCTATCGCTACCGAGGCAAAAATCGTTGAGGCTATGGCTAAAGAGGGTCTCACAAAAGAGGACTTGGGCAGAGAAAAATTCCTTGAAAGAGCTTGGGACTGGAAAAAAGAGTATGGCGGCAGAATCTGCGACCAGCTTAAAAAATTAGGCTCAAGCTGCGACTGGGAAAGAGAAAGATTTACCCTTGACGAGGGCTGTTCAAAGGCTGTTAAAGAGGTTTTTGTAAAGCTCTATGAAAAGGGACTTATTTACCGTGGCGAAAGAATAATCAACTGGTGTCCTCACTGCTGTACTTCAATTTCTGATGCAGAGGTTGAATTTTCCGAGCAGGAGGGCAATTTCTGGCATATCAGATATCCGATTAAGGACAGCGACGAATATGTTGAGATAGCCACCACAAGACCTGAAACACTTCTGGGCGATACAGCAGTTGCAGTAAACCCAAATGATGAAAGATATAAAAATATCGTTGGAAAAATGCTTATCCTCCCGATTGTTGGCAGAGAAATTCCTGTTGTTGCCGACGATTATGTTGAGATGGATTTCGGAACAGGCTGTGTTAAGATTACACCTGCTCACGACCCTAACGACTTCGAGGTTGGTTTAAGACATAATCTGCCTGTTATAAATGTTATGGACGATACTGCCCATATGAACGAAAATGCAGGCAAATATCAGGGAATGGACAGATACGAGTGCAGAAAAGCAATCGTTCACGACCTTGAAGAGGGCGGCTTCCTTGTAAAGATTGAGCCACACGTTCACAATGTAGGTACCTGCTACCGCTGTAAGACAACTGTTGAACCTAAGGTTTCAAAGCAGTGGTTTGTAAAGATGAAGCCTTTGGCAGAGCCTGCAATCGAGTGCGTTAAGGACGGAAGAACAAAGTTCATCCCGGAAAGATTTGAAAAGATTTATTTCCACTGGATGGAAAATATTAAAGACTGGTGTATCTCCCGTCAGCTTTGGTGGGGTCATAGAATTCCTGCATGGTATTGCGCAGACTGCGGCGAAGTAATCGTTTCAAGAGAAGAGCCTCATACATGCCCTAAGTGCGGAAGTACAAAGCTTTCACAGGACGAGGATACATTGGATACATGGTTCAGCTCTGCATTGTGGCCATTCAGCACATTGGGCTGGCCTGATAAGACACCTGAGCTTGAGTATTTCTACCCCACAAATACACTTGTTACAGGATACGACATTATCTTCTTCTGGGTTGCAAGAATGATTTTCTCAGCCTGCGAGCAGATGGGATGCCCTCCGTATGATACAGTATTTATTCACGGTATCGTAAGAGATGAAAAGGGTATAAAGATGTCAAAATCTCTCGGAAACGGTATCGACCCGCTGAAGGTTATCGACCAGTACGGCGCAGACGCTCTGAGATTCTTCCTTGCAACAGGAAACTCACCGGGAAATGACATGAGATTCAGTGAAAAGCGTGTTGAGGCAAGCCGTAACTTTGCAAACAAGCTTTGGAACGCAAGCCGCTTTGTTCACATGAATATAGATGATTTCAATGTTGAGAACAAGCTCCCTGAAAAGCTTGAAACAGAGGACAAGTGGATTCTCAACGAGTTCAACAAGGTTACAAAGGAAATCAACGAAAACCTTGAAAAGTTTGAATTGGGCGTTGCAGTTCAGAAGCTTTATGACTTTATCTGGGACTGCTACTGCGACTGGTATATCGAGCTTGCAAAGTCAAGACTCCAGTCCGACGAGCAGACAGCTCAGAACGCAAGACAGGTTCTCGTATGGGTTCTTGAAAAGACCCTGAGACTTCTCCATCCGTTTATGCCTTACATCACAGAGGAAATCTGGCAGACATTGCCTCACGAGGGCGAAACAATAATGCTTTCAAAGTACCCGGAGTACGACGAAAGCCTTGACTTCCCACAGGCAGCCAAGGAAATGGAAAGCGTTATGGACGCAATAAAGGCAATCCGTAACCGCCGTCAGGAAATGAACGTTCCTCCTTCAAGAAAAGCAAAGGTATACATTGCCACAAAGCTCAGCGATGTATTTGCAAACGGCTCTAAGTTTATCTGCAAGCTGGCTTCCGCAAGCGAAGTTGAAATAGGCGAAAGCTTTGAAATCGAGGGAGCAGTAACAGTTGTTACCACCGACGCAAAGATTTATATTCCTATGGACGAGCTTGTAGACAAGGCAGCAGAGACCGCAAGACTTAAAAAGGAACTTGCCGCCACAGAAAAGCTTTTGGCTCAGTCCGAGGGTAAGCTTAACAATCAGGGCTTTATCTCAAAGGCACCTGAAAAGGTTGTAGAAACCGTTAAACAGCAGGCAGCCCGTGAAAGAGAAAAAATAGCCCAGCTGAAAGCCGCCTTAGAAGCTTTACTTTAATTCCCGGCAGGAAGCCTTCGGTTAAGAAATATCCTATCGTTTTTGCCGGGGCAAAACTTAGTCTTAGAAATGAACATCATTTCAAGGCGGACGAAATCTTAGTTTTAAAAATAAAAATAGCTCTGTTACAGTTAAGTCTGTAGCAGAGCTTTTTGGTTATGAGATTAAATAAAAATAAGACCATGTACAATATATAGTTATATAAAAGAAAAATAAAACATTAACAATTTTTTTACATTTGTAATATCTTTCTGTAATTGATATTTTAATTGCGCATTATTATAATTTTAATGGGGGAGATATTAAAATGAAAAAGATAAATTATAAAAAGGGCAAAATAATTATGTGGATACTAATGGCGGTTGGATTTTTAATAGCTTTTTTACCGCTGTTTATTATGGCTGTTATAAATCCATCTGGTCATATTCAGGATTTTAATTATATTTGTATTTATGTAGGCTTTGGGTTTATATTTTTGGGACTTATTGTTGGGATAATATTTGTACGCTGTCCTCACTGCGGCAGAGGGTTAGACCTTAAATTTACGTGGTATAATTATTGTCCGTACTGCGGAAAAGATATGGATAAAGAAGAGTAATTATAATTGCATAAAAGAATAATAAAACATCCACGGTCAATTTGAAATAAACCGTGGATGTAATTGCAATAAGTTAAAAATAAAAGGTAATTGAGAGCGAACCATTCCAAAGATAGCGGAAAAGGTTTCGCCCGACCTGTGATGATGTTAATTTCCTTTGCTAACCTCAGCAGGTCGGAAATAAAAAACTCGACCGACCTGTGCAGATGTCAATTTCCATGCTAAACCCATGCAGGTCGGAGCCAAAACTATTTGATTTCTTGTTCGAGGTTGTCGAATATGTCGCTGTTAAAAAATTCCCTTATGGTTATTCCTAAACCGTCACAGATTTTCTTTATGGAAACAACGCCGGGGTTTTTGCTTTTATCGTTGAGCATACTGTATATTGTGGAGGGGGAAACTCCGGAAATGTTAGCGAGGGCATTTACGGCAATATTGTTTTGACGGCAAAGTTCTAAAATTCTTTTTTCAACGGCTTCTTTTATGTCCATTTATTTCACCTTTTCTTGTTTTTTATTCTGAAATAAATGGTATACAAATATGCGATAAATCGTGTGGGATATATCGCATATTTCAAGAAAATATGTTATAATTACGATATATCCCATATATGAAAGGTTGTTTATCGTGATTTGTACTTTTTTGGACATAGAGCAATACCGAAAAATATTGAAAATGAATTGCAGATAGTTTTAATAGATCTGATTAAGAATAAAGACGTTAATTTATTTTATGTAGGAAACAATGGAGATTTTGACGCATTGGTGCGAAAAGAATTAAATCTTTTAAAATCGACATTTCCACATATTAACTATTATGTTGTACTTGCTTATATGCCTAAAGAAAATAATATATTAAATACATATAATTTTTCAGATACAATTTATCCTGACGGGCTTGAATTTACTCCACCAAAATATGCAATAGACAAACGGAACAGGTGGATGTTAAATAAATCAGATTATGTGGTTACATATGTTAAAACAACATTTGGCGGTGCGTATAAGTTTAAAAAGCTTGCTGAAAAGAAAGGAAAAACAGTAATAAATTTAGCCGATAAATAATTAGGATAGGGTTGAGCCGTCAATTAGATTTATCTTTGTAAACAGGCTTGGTTTTATCATAAACCTTACTGCTACCGTCCGCACATGATAGTGCGCCCCTACGGTGATTTTCTTTTAAAGAATAATAAAATATCCACGGTCAAATTGAAATGAACCGTGGATGTAATTGCAATAGATTAAAAAATCAAACCCAACCGATAGCGAGCCATTCCAAGGACTAAACAAAAGGTTTCGCCCGACCTGTAATGACGTTAACTTTCTTTGATAACCTTTGCAGGTCGGAAATAAAAAACTCGCCCGACCTGTGCAGATGCCGATTTCCATGCTAAACCCATGCAGGTCGGAGATAAAAGAAAAACCGAACGCTTTTGCATTCGGTTTTTGTTGTGTTGGCATCTCCCTATTTTCCCGGGCCGTCTCCAGCCAAGTATCTTCGGCACCACTGAGCTTAACTTCCGTGTTCGGTATGGGAACGGGTGGACCCTCAGCGTCATCAACACCAACTTATTTACTTTTTGTTCGCTGTCGTTACAGCTTTATTATTATATCATCATGTCCACCTATTGTCAACACTTTTTTAAAATTTTTTATTTTATTCCCGATTTTTCACTGCGTTTTAAGTCTTATATGGGGAATAGACAAAATAAAAATCTGTAAAAGAATTAAAAATCGGTTTAGCTGTCGCATATGGGATAAATTTTAAATTATTACCATCAGCGACCTGTAAAAAATAAACTGCGCAAAATCAAACAAAAGATTTGAAAAAAATCCATACAGACAGCGACAAAAGAATTATGTCCGGATTTATATAATATATTTACATTCCCTTATAGGTAAAGGGACAGAATAAAATGAAATCAAGGACGTGAAGAAGATGTCAAAGCAGGCTGTTTTGAACAGAAAAACAAAATTTAACGCAGAGACCACAAAGGTGGTAAAATGGCTTATGGTCAAGGCGGCGTATCTGGTGACCTCTGCCGTTGTGTCAGGGGGAACAATACTGGGAGGACTTTCTCCTTTCGGAGCCTCTTTCTGCGCCTCAGTGCCTTACAACGCATTGCCGCCCTCTCTTATAGGCTCGCTGGTGGGATATACCTTTTCCTCTCCGGCGGAAAGCTTCCGATATATGGCGGTGGTTATGGGAATAGTGGGTATCAGGTGGGTTTTAAACGATTTAAAAATCGCAAACACAAGAATTTTTCCGGCTCTTGCCTCCTTTATTCCAATTGCCGCCACGGGAGTGGTGCTTCTCACCGCAGGCTCGGAAACACTGGAGGGCTTTACCGCCTGTATGACGGAAGCAATTATAGCATCTGCTGCCGCATACTTTTTTAAACAGACCTTAAACAGCGTAAGGTCAAAAAAAGCCGTTACCGCCTGGTCCAGTACGGAGCTTGCCATGCTGGTTATATCGGGATGTATATTGCTTTTGTCCGTAAGCTCAATATCACTTAACGGATTTTATCCGGCAAGGGTGCTGTCAATTTTGATTATCCTTGTGTTTGCCCGTTACGGCTCGGTTTCCGGGGGATGTATCTGCGGAACAGCTTTCGGAATGGTGTTCAGCCTTGCTCAGACCGGAGATTTTTACATAAGCGGAGCATATGCTTTCGGGGGACTTATGGCAGGACTTTTTGCGCCGGTGGGTAAAATCTGTTCAGCCCTTGCTTTTGCTCTTTCGGCGGCTGTTATATCTCTCTGCGCAGGAGAGGGGTTCCCCGAGCTTATGATGATTTTTGAATTTATCTGTGCGGCGGCTTTGTTTATGGTTATACCCAACAGCACGGGAAGCTTTATTTCCTCTGTCTTTTCCAACGACATGGACAGCCACATGGCTGACGCATTGAGGGAAAATGTTGTGTCAAGGCTTTCCTTTGCTTCAAAAGCCTTGGAGGGAGTCAGCAGCTGTGTTACCGGTGTGTCCGAGCGTTTACAAAGAATATATACGCCGTCAATCGAAGGAGTATACCAAAAAGCCGCAAATGAGGCTTGTCAGGGCTGCGGGCTTAGGGTATTCTGTACCGAGAAAGAGGGTGACGTTACAAAAGACGATTTCAACAGGCTGACACCCCTGTTAAAGGAAAAAGGAGAAGTGACCGCCCAGGACATAGAAAAACTATTTGTTAAAAAATGCTGTAAAAACAAGGAGCTTGCAGAAAGTATAAACAGAAACTACAGGGACTACCTTGCAAGCGTTGCCGCCGACAAGAGGATTACCCAGATACGCTCTGTAGTGGCGGGACAGTTCTCGGGACTGGGAAATATTTTAAACGACCTGTCCATAGAGTTTGACAACATCTGCGACTACGACTGCGAAAGTGCTTCACGTGTCTGCGCCGCCGTTGAGGGTATGGGTATTGTTCCCATGCAGTGCAGCTGCCGAATTGACATGAATTCAAAAATGACCGTTGAAATCGAGATGACCGGAATAAATCCAAAGGATCTGAGCAGGGCAAGACTTTTGCGAGAGGTTTCAAGAAGCTGTATGCGCAGGTTTGATTCCCCATGTATCAGCGTTGCCGAGGACAGAATAAGGGCGGTTTTCAACGAGCTTCCGGAGTTTGACGTGCAGATAGGAACAAGTCAGCACATCTGCGGAAATTCAACCCTCTGCGGCGACTGTGTGAACTACTTTACCGACGGAACAGGAAAAATGACAGCGGTTTTAAGCGACGGAATGGGCACAGGAGGCAGAGCCGCCGTGGATTCCAACATGGCTGTAAGCATTATGACAAAGCTTTGCCGCTCGGGACTTTCCTGTGAAAGCGCATTGCAGATTGTAAATTCTTCAGTTATGATAAAGTCCGAGGAGGAGTCATTGGCGACCCTTGATGTAACCTCGGTAAATCTTTTCAGCGGCGAGGTGGACATTATGAAAGCCGGTGCGCCTTTGACATACATCAAAAGAAAGGGTAGAGTTACAAGGCTTGACATGCCCTCTCTGCCTGTGGGAATTTTAAACAACGTGAAATTTTCAAAGGAGAGGATAAAGCTTTCCGAGGGTGACTGGGTGCTTATGGTGTCCGACGGTGCGCTGTTCGGAAATGACAGCTGGATTGAGGATTTACTTGCCGGATGGAACGAGGGACACGCCTCAAAGCTTGCAAAGGAGGTAATAAGCGGAGCGGAAAGCCGCCGCAACGACGGTCACGACGACGACATCTCCGCCATAGCCATAAAACTAATCCACTCTTAATTTTAAATCCGACCTGCAAAGGGCGGATTTAAAAATTAGCTTTCGTTTCAGGTCGGGCGAAACCTTTTGTTTAGTCTTTGGAATGGCTCGCTCTCGGTTGGGTTTGATTTTATTTTAAATTATATTATTGTTTATTATGAATTTAAATAGAAAACGAATCCCTACCCATGGGTGATTTTATTATTAAAACCATTTTCAGAAACCTTATTTGAAAGGCACACAGCGGCGGTGAAGATAAAAATAAAAATAACGCATTTTGTTATTACAAGGAAAAGGCTGTTTTCGCTGTACCGGGGGAGAATTGCATTTATTATTAAACCTGAGGAAATCCCCGTTATAACCGGAAAAATAATCCATGAAAAAATTTTCATATCTATATGGGCGACCTTTATGAGCCTTAAAGTGCTGAGTCCGGAATTTAAAATTGCGCTGACATAGCACACAATAATAACGCCTTTTGTTCCCATAAGCGGAAGCAGGGTAAAGGTGAGTATTACCCTTGTCACCGAATCTATAATATTATAAATCAGGTAGTGGAGCTGTTCGTTTAATCCCTTTAACATTCCGTCCACCACATTGTCAAGATACAAAAAGGGAATTATGGGGGACAGGACTTTTATAAAAAAACCAAGGCTTTTATCCCCGTAAATAAGCATAGCTATATCGTCCCCGAAAAATAAAAACATTGTGGCTACGCATATGGAAAAAACAAGGGAGAACCGCATAACACGCTGAGCCATGCGGCTTATTGTGCGGTGGTTTCCTGCAATTTTCGCTTCGCTCATTTCGGGAATCATAAGCATGGCAAAGCTGTATAGAAACACGTTGGGAAAAATCAAAACCGGCATAGCCATTCCCGTGATTTTTCCGTACTCCTTTAAAGCCGTACTGCTGTCCGCACCGTATTTTTTAAGACCATAGGGTATCAGCACATTTTCAGCCATTGAAAGTCCCGAGCGCAGACAGGAAGAAAGGGTCACAGGCGTTCCTATTGCCAAAGCCTTTTTTCCGAAGCCCGGGACTTTTTCGCTTTTTCTTCCCAGCCTTTTCACGTCGTGTAGATACAAAGCCAAAGAGAAAAAGAAAGAGAAGAACTCAGCCAAGGTTGTTCCCAAAACAACGCCGCAGCAGGCGTATTCAAGACCCATTGGAATAAACCTAAGGCTTACGGTCATAAAAACGCCGATTTCGCAGACCTGTTCCAAAAGCTGTTCAAGTGCGGTTTTTACAGCCTGCCGCCTTGCGAAAAAATATCCCCTTAAACAGGAGGAAGCCGCCATAAAGGGCAGACTTGCGGACAAAACCTTTAAAGACAGAACGCTTCTGCTGTCCTTTAAAAAATATGTTCCTATTTCATTTGAAAAAACAAAAAGGCAGACGCCTACGGCGGCGGACATGATTACGGAAAAAGCCACGCACCTTTTTACGGCGAAAAGGGCGCCGGCTTTGTTGTCCTTTGCCAGTGTGTCTGTTACAAGCCTTGTGACCGTAAGGGTTATTCCCGAGGCGGCAAAGGTTGCGCTGAAAGAATAAACGGTCATGGCAAGTCCCATAAGACCGATGCCTTCTGCGCCGATTTTTCCCGATATGTAAATTCTGAAAAATACTCCCAGCGACCTTGTGATAAGCGTTATGGCTGTGAGCAGTAAAGCGTTTTTTACAAATATCTCTTTTTTCATAATCCTGCCCCCGATATTTCTTTAGCTTTTTAAATATATGAAATAGACCTGTAAAAAATAACTTTATTTCTAATAAAGAAAAATAAAATCCCGGCTATCGGTTAAAATTACATAAAGGTTCAAAATAAAAAACGAATTTTTTAGTGAAAATATGGGGGGTGAAAACGGTGCATGTTTGTTTGGTGTGCGGTAAGGAAAATTCAACCTTAATTTGTGAAAACTGCGGCTTTGACGAAAGCAGTAATTATTATAAATACCCCACGTTGAGCCGTGTACCTCCACGGACTGTAAGAAAAGAGCGTTTGCTGAAATACGGCAAAAAGGAGGATTTTGAAAACGGCAAAAACAGAGTTTTGCACTGCACTAAATGCGGAGGCACAGATTTCTGTATTGTTTTGCCCCATATGGAGATTCAGTGTGCGAATTGCCGCAGCTCTCCCAGAAATATAAAATGTATTGAGAAAAGTGCTTTTGACAATAATAGAACGGACAATGAAATAAAGGATTTCGGATTTAATTTGAACGGCTCAAAAGGCTTTGTAAATAATGGCTTTAACAATGCAAATGACAGGACTGTAACGGAAAATCTTTTTTCGGAATGTGAAGGCTGGAGGGATATAATCTCAGTGTCGGCTGGCTCTGAACATATTGTTGGACTTAGAAAAAACGGAACCGTGGTTGCCTGCGGCAACAATAATTTCGGCCAGTGTAACACAGCTGATTGGAGCGACATTGCGGCTATATCGGCAGGAGCCTTTCACACTGTTGGTATAAGGAAAAACGGAACGGCAGTAGCTGTCGGAAAGGATACGGACGGACAGTGCCAGGTTTACAGCTGGAGAGATATTACAGCGGTTTCCGCCGGAAAATTTCATACTCTCGGTCTTACAAAAAGCGGAACTGTGACTGCCGTGGGACGAAAAAATGATAATATGTGCAATGTGGGCTTGTGGAAAAAGATAAACGGAATTTCCGCAGGAACCTTTCATTCGGTAGTTCTTAAAAGGCCGGTTGTGTACGCTGTGGGAAGCGGTCACAACGGAGAGTGTGATGTGTACGGCTGGAAAGGTGTTTCGGCAGTTTCCGCCGGAGAATTTTTCACCTTGGGACTGCTTAAAAACGGACAGGTCATTGCTGCAGGTAAAAACGATTATTGCCAATGCAATGTAAATGGATGGACACAAATTGTGGGAATATCTGCAGGAACCTTTGTGTCAGCCGGACTGAGAAAAGACGGTCTGGTAATCACCACAGACGAAAATTTAAACAAAAGTATTTCGGACTGGAACAATATAAAAGAGGTTTCAGTAGGCGAATACTGTATTGCAGGTTTAAAAAATAACGGAACCGTATTGACTGCACCTGTAAAAAGATATTTAAAGTGATAATTAAATTAACGCCAATATACAATTAAAACACAAAGGAGAAAAATTATGAGCTATATAATTCTTACCGAGTCAAACTGCGACCTGTCGCCGGAGATGATAAAAAAGTGGAATATAGAAGTGCTTCCCATGCCCTATACAGTGGACGGCAAACCCTATTTGGGATATCCTGACGGCAGGGAAATGAAGATAGAGGAATTTTACCGACTTTTAAGAGAGGGAAAGGAGTCAAAAACCGCCGCTCCTAACCCTGCGGATTTCGTGGAAATAGCAGAGCCCTTTTTTAAAGAGGGAAAGGACATTTTGTACATAGGTTTTTCATCGGGACTCAGCAGTACCTGCATAAACGCCAACATGGCGGCGGCAGAGCTTATGGAAAAATATCCCGAGAGAAAATTCTTGGTTGTTGACTCTCTTTGCGCTTCCATGGGTCTTGGACTTTTGACCGTCCTTGCCTGCGACAAAAGAGACGAGGGTCTTTCCATTGAGGAAAACGCAAAGTGGGTTGAGGAAAACAAGCTGCACCTCTGCCACTGGTTTACAGTAAACGACCTTTTCCATTTAAAGAGAGGGGGAAGAGTTTCCGCAACCTCCGCAATTTTGGGAAGCGCCTTGGGAATAAAGCCTGTTTTGCATGTTGACAACGAGGGACACCTGATACCTGTTTCAAAGGTGAGAGGAAGAAAGCAGTCCTTGGACGGACTTGTAAAAATGATGGCTGAAACCGTAACGGACGCCAAAAACGGTTACGTATTTATATCCCACGGCGACTGCCTTGAGGACGCAAAGTACGTGGAAAATCAGATAAAGGAAAAGCTGGGAAGCAAAAAGTTTTATATTAACTTTATAGGAACTTCAATAGGAACTCACTCCGGCCCGGGAACAGTTGCTCTGTTCTTCTTAGGCTCTCAAAGATAAAAAAATACGCCTGAAGCGGAAATGCTTCAGGCGTTAATTTTATTTAATGCGTTCTAAAAGGACTTTCATAACGCCCTCGTCGTTGTTGGAGGGAGCTATGTATTTGGCGGCGGCTTTTATGTCATCGTGGGCGTTTTCCATGGCGTAGCTTTCCTTGCAGACCTTAATCATCTCAAGGTCGTTGTGATAATCTCCGAAAGCCATGGACTCTTCCGGCTTTATGCCGTATATATCCATAATCTTTTTAAGTGCCGTTCCCTTGTTTGTTTCTCGGTTCATAATATCAACCCAGCTGTCGCCGGAAAGCACTGCGGAAAGCTTGCCGCCCGGATTGTTCAGGTGGGCAATGGCGGGGTAAAGCTTTGTTTCCGCCTCTTTATTCAAAAATACCGCAATCTTTAAGATGTTATCGTCGCCTATCCGGTCAAGGCTTTTCATTTCAAATTTAACCTTGGCGTAATACATCTGAATGTTTTTCAGGGCTATATCGTCAACTGTGGATATGTAGGCGGACTTTGCTCCGCACAATACACAGGCAACGCCCTCGATTTTATGGATTTCCTTTAACAGCTCTTCAACAACGTCCATGTCGATTGAGTCTATAAAAAGAGGTTTTCCCTTTTCAAAAACCACGGCTCCGTTGTCGGCGATGAATATAAAATCCTCCACGTTGTTTGGGAAAGTCTTTATCAGATTAAAATATTGTCTGCCGCTGGCGATTACCATTTTTATGTCCTTGTGGGAAGCGGCGAAACTGCAAAAATCTTTCGGAAGCTCCTTTTTATCGTTGAGAAGAGTTCCGTCCATATCTGTGGCAACAAGCTTTATCACACACATTCTCCTTCCTTTATCTCCCTAATTATAACATCATATTTTTAAATCTTCAATATCACGGCAGTAAACGGTTTTGCCCTCTTTCATGGTGCAGAGGACTTTCAGGTTTTTCAGCTCCTCTTTTTTGCAGGTTAAGGGGTTTTTGTCAAGGATAATAAGGTCGGCTTTTTTGCCCTTTTCAATGGTTCCCTTGTCCTTTTCCTCGAAATACTGATAGGCGGCGTTTACGGTGACGGCTTTTAAAGCCTCGTACACTGGTATTTTTTCTTCCTCACCTATGCAAATGCCGTGCTGTGTTTCCCTCACCACACTGCTCCAGATTGTTTCCGCCATATCAGGTTCGATAACCGGCGAATCCTGATGGAATGTGAAAATCATTTTGTTTTTCAATGCGCTTCCCGCAGGGCTTATGTGAGAGCCACGTTCTTTTCCGAAGTTTTCAAGGTGGATTTCTCCCCAGTGGTAAACGTGAGCCACAAAGAAAGAGGCGATAAATCCTAAGTCTGCGGCTTCTTTAAGCTGGTCTGTTCCCATAAGCTGACCGTGTACTATGACCGGTCTTATTTTTGAAACCTCACATCCCTGTGATTTAAGCTTTTCTGCGGCTTCAAGATACTGCTGTACCGCTCTGTCGCCGTTGCAGTGTGCCAAAAGCTGCATGTTGTCATCAAGGGCTTTTTTCAAGGATGAGTAAACAGCCTCATCACTCATTGTGCCGTAGCCGCAGTAATCCTTTGAGTTTTCGTATGGCTTTCTCATCCATGCGGTTCTGCCTTGGGGTGAGCCGTCGAGGAAGATTTTATATCCGCCGATTTTTATGCGGTCTTTGTATTCTCCTTGGTGCTCTGAAAACCTTTCCGTAAAGCCTTTGCCCGAGTCTATTCCGCAGTAGCATACTGTGTCTAAAAACAATACCTTTTCTCTTTTCAGCATTTCATACATTGGAAGAAGCTCTGTGACAGTCATGCCCTCCTGAATGGTTGTGATACCGTAGGAGGCGTATTTTTCCTGGGCTTTGATGTAGGCGTTTTTCATGTCCTCAAGGGAGGGCATGGGAACCTTTTTGCTAAGCTCTATAAAGGCGTTTTCCTCCATGTAGCCGGTGGGAATGCCCTCTTTTTTCTCTATGTTTCCGCCATCGGGAGATTGAGTGTTTTTGCCGATTTTTAAAATCTCCATAGCCTTTGAGTTGAAAACGCCTATATGTCCCGAGCGGTGATGGATTATAACAGGGTAATCCTGTGAAACCTTATCCAGCACAGCGGCTCTGGGGTGGTCTTTTTCCTTGAGAAAATTCTGGTCGTAGCCCTTTGCCACTATCCATTTGCCTTTTTCCGGCTTTTGGGTGTTGATGTAGTTTTTGATTTTTTCGCATATGTCCTCAAAGCACTGCGCATCCTCAAGTGATATCTCTAAAAATGAGGTTGCCACCGAGGTAAAATGGCTGTGAGGGTCTATAAAGGATGTCATAAGTGTTCTGCCATTTAAATCAACCATTTTGTGGTTTTTAAAGCTTTCATCATTTAATACCTCAGAAAGCTTTCCCACAAAAGAAATTTTTCCGCCGGTCACTGCCACAGCTTCGGGATTTTCATTTTCTGCCATTGTGATTATGTTTCCGTTATAAAAGATTTTATCGGGGAAAGAATTGTTCATGATTTTGCCTTTCCGGATTATAAATCCGATGAGTTTTCCGTTTCGGGATTAGCCTGTTTTGTTTTGCTGTCGGAGTTTTCAAAATGATGTTTTACCACCGGAATAAATCTTCTGGCAAACTTCCCCTTGCCTCTGGTTTTAACATAGAAAAATCCGATAATACTGAACACAACTGCGCCTATGAAATTAACAAAAAGGTCTTTCATTGTGTCAAGAAGTCCTATGTCCAGATAGCCGTTGATTCCCAGAGAGTTTCCGTTTATGGCCGTATCGTGTATATTGTTTACGGCAATAGGCACGTTTATGCCCTCGGGGTTTAAAAGCACAGATGAAAACTGTGTTACGATTGTATCCTTCTGCATATCAGTGTGGAAGAAAAGGTCGCAGCCGCACTCGAAAAATTCCCACACAACTCCCACGGTCATTGAAAAACAGAAAGCGGTAAATGCAAGGAAAAAGGGTGAAAGCTTAAAGGTGAATCTTTCGTTTCGGTTGAAAATATCCACCAGCGCAAAGCCCACAGCGGCGCAGAGAAAACCGTTCATTGTGTGAAGCATTGTGTCCCAGAAGGGGATTTTTGTGTAGTAGCTCTGTATTTCTCCCAGTATTTCTGCCGAGAATATAAACAGCAGGATTATGATTTCCAAAGTGGAGGGCAGCTGTATGCCGAAGTTTTTTTCCACAAAGGCGGGAATCATAAAAAGGGCAAGAGCCAAGGTGCACACAAAAAGGTTTTCATAGTTTCCTCTGATTACGGAAACCACCATTGCAAGTATTACAAAAAATCTCAGTATTAAGAAAACAGCAAAGGTGCTTTTGCTTGTTTTGATTTGCTCCAAAAGTCCGTAAAAAAACCTTTCGGACTTTGGCTTCTTTTCTTTTTTGGTCATTTGTTTCTCCTCTCCTTTTTTAAAATATGAAAAAAGGGACAGACTTTTCGGTCTGTCCCTGATTCGCAGTGATTAAAAAACCGCAGTATTAAAGGTTAAGATTTCCTCAGAACCGTTGGTTCCGAGTTGTAAAATTATTAGAACAATACTTTTACAGAGCCTTCAACGCCGTCTGCAATATAGTATGCACGGTAGTCATCAAGCTTGAAGTAAACTTTGAGGTCTGTTACATCTTTGCCGTAGTTACCCTTAACAAGTCTGATAATGTCCTCTGTAGAAATCTGACCGCCTTCATACTCAATAAAGAACTCTGTTGTTGCAGCAGGAGCAGCAACTTCAGCTGCCTCTTCTTTCTTAGCAGCTTTCTTAGTTGTAGTTTTCTTTGCAGCAGCCTTCTTGGTTGTCTTCTTAGCAGGTGCCTTTGCAGGAGCAGCAGCAACCTCTTCTGCCTTTGTATCAACAGCGGTAACTGTTTCAGCAACAGCCTCAGCAGCCTTTACAGCTTCAACCTTTGCTGTTTCTGTCTTTGCAGCCTCAGGAGCTGTCTTCTTTGTAGTTGCCATTGGTTTTACCCTCTTTCATTAAAAACTTTCTACTTTTGAATCCACAATTCTTCCTTGAAAATACAGGCCATCCCTAACCTGTTAATATGAATTATATATTTATTTTTTTGTATTGTCAAATCTCTTGTGAATTTTCAGCATTTCCCATAAATTTGCGAACCTTACGGTTTGTTTTTACTGCATGATAACATTATTATTTTGTTGTATATGAGTTTTTTTTCACAAATTCCACGATGACGGTGACTACCGATAATATTTAACTGAAAAATTACTGATACACTGATTTTTTCAGTGATTTTTGTAAGTTTTTTCAGCAATATTCTTTTATGGGTAAAATATTTAAACACATAAAATTTACCTAAAAATAACGAATGAAAAACAGAGTTTTTACAAAATTCTTAATGTGATGTATAAATATAAAAATCGACCAAAAACACGGCAAAAATGGATTGTTTCTTAGAAGAAAACACATTGACAATAAAGCCGTGATAGTATAAAATTATTTTGGTGCTTTAGGAACATTATAGAGTTATAAGCGCAAATAAATAAAGTTTTGAAGGGGGATAAAAAATGGACGCTGGAAGTAGTGCAGGCGCTGTTCCCGGGCGAAGTAGCATCGGGAAAAAGCAGACGGACAAGTGTTTTTTTGCGTCTGTTTTTTTCTCTTGCCTAATATAACCCGAACGTGTCTTTACTTCCCAAGTTATTTCTTAATCAAAAAGAATGGGAGGAAAAAGAATGGAGAAAGTATCGGTTACAATCACTGAAACAATCAAGGTTCTCTTGGAAGAAAAGAAATTTCGAACCTTGAGAGACATACTTACAACAATGAATTCCGCCGACTTGGCGGCACTTTTTGAAGAGCTTCAGGACGAAAAGATTACATTTCTTTTCAGAATGCTTCCAAAAGAGCTTGCGGCGGAAACCTTCGTCGAAATGGACGAGGACACACAGGAAATGCTCATCCACAGCTTCAGCGACAGCGAGCTTAAAGAAATCGTTGACGAGCTTTATGTGGACGACGCCGTTGATATTATCGAGGAAATGCCTGCAAACGTTGTAAAGAGAATTATCCGTCAGGCAGACCCGGAAACAAGAAAAGAAATTAACGAGCTTTTGAAGTACCCTGAGGACAGCGCAGGTTCAATTATGACAACTGAGTTTGTCACACTGCGCCCGAAGATGACCGCCGAAGAGGCTATCAAAAGAATCAGAAGAACAGGTATCGACAAGGAAACAATTTACACCTGCTATGTTGCCGACGATAAAACCGGCAAGCTTGCGGGAATTATCTCCATAAGAACTTTGCTTATCGCCGAGGATGACGAAGTGGTTGAAGACCTTATGGAAACAAACGTGATTTCCGTAAACACCCTGGACGACCAGGAGGACGTTGCCCATCTGTTTAACAAATATAACTTCCTGGCTTTGCCTGTAGTTGATACTGAAAACCGTCTTGTTGGTATCGTTACAGTTGACGACGCTATCGACGTTATGGAAGAGGAAACCACGGAAGATATGCAGAAGATGGCTGCTATCACACCTACCGACAAGCCTTACTTAAAGGTTGGCGTTATTGAAACCTGGAAAAGCCGTATTCCTTGGCTTTTGGTTTTGATGATTTCCGCAACCTTTACAGGAATGATAATCACATTCTACGAGGACGCATTGGCAACCTCCGTTGTGCTTTCCGCATTTATTCCAATGCTCATGGACACCGGCGGTAACTCAGGAAGCCAGGCTTCCGTTACTGTTATCCGAAGCCTTTCACTGGGCGAAATCGGATTTAAGGACGTTCCGAAAATCATCTTCAAAGAATCGAGAGTTGCCCTCCTCTGCGGAGCTGTGCTGGCTGTTGCAAACTTTGCAAAGATGATGCTCATCGACAACATGCTTATGTCAAATCCGGCAGTAACTGTTCCGGTTGCAATGGTTGTTTGTCTTACACTTGTTGTCACCGTTTTTGTTGCCAAGATTATCGGATGTACACTTCCTTTGCTTGCCAAGAAATTCGGTTTCGACCCGGCAGTTATGGCAAGCCCGTTTATCACAACCCTGGTTGACGCAATTTCACTTTTTGTTTATTTCCAGATTGCAACACATCTTCTGGGAATACAGGTTTAAAATTTAATATTAAAGAATTATCTCTTTTGTTCGGGACAAAATACACATGGTGATTTTAATGAAATTAAAACGATGTGCTTTCGGACAAAAGAGATTTGTTTTTAAAAGAAAAATTTCTCCCTCAAAAAGATTTTTTCAGGCTTTTTCAAGAGAGGAGCTGGAAAAGGATACAGACCTTTATTCCGTGGATTTTAAAAGGGCTTTTGCCTTTTCTGCCGTGTCCCTGTGCGCCTATAACAGTGAGAAAATAAAAAACTGCCTTTCCTCCTGCGGTTTTACGGATATAAGGCTTTACAACTACCGTGACAAAAACGGAGTAAAGCCCTGCGCCTTTGCTTTTGGAAAAAGAGAGCTTTCAGGTTTTATCCTTGTGATGATTGCCGTAAGCGGAACGGTGAAAAAGCAGTGGTACAGCAATTTCGACCTTGGGGAAAAGAAGTTTCACCGTGGCTTTTACAACTGCTGTTTTGAAATAAAGAAAAACCTTTTGAAATATCTGGAAAAAGAAAAAATATCTGAACAAAATGTCAGGTTTTTCGTAACGGGACACAGTCGTGGGGGAGCGGCGGCTAATCTTTTAGGTGTGTATCTTTCCGAGAAATACGGCAAGAAAAATGTCTGCTGTATAACCTTCGGTGCGCCAAACGTGGCTTTTTGCGTAGAAAATAAAAAAGATTACGAAAATATAGTGAATTTTGAAAATCAAAACGATATAATAACAGTATGTCCTCCCGGTCAGTGGGGTTTTGGCAAATACGGCAGAATAATTTCTTTGGGAGAAAAGCCGAAAACCGACCTGCGCCGTGATTTTTCCCGCTGCGCATGGGAAATCGCAAAGGACAGAAACGAATATTACAGACTAAGAATAACATCCGAAAAGGGGAAATCCTTTACCCTTTATGAATATTTCCGTGTGCTTGCCGGACTTATGTCGAAAAAATATCCCCTTGGAGAGGTTTCAAGGTTTATGCTTTCAATGAACACACAGCTTGGGCCTTTGTCAAGGCTTGTTCTCGGCGAGTACGGCGAAAACCCGGGAAACATAAAGCCTCAGGATGTAAACAACCTTGTATGCGTAAAATCCCACATGGGTGAAACCTATTTAAAAAATATACTGGGACTGCTTTCCCAATGAAAGAAGGAATTAAAAAATGAAAATAGTTATAACCGACGCACAGACAATTACAAAAGGAGATATCTCCCTGGACTTTTTGAAAAAATACGGGGAAGTGGTGATATATCCACTGACATCAAAAGAAGAAATCTCCGAAAGACTCAAGGACGCAGACGCAGTAATATGCAACAAAACACCCCTGAACAGAGAAACTCTGGCAGGGGTGGAAAAGCTCAAATACATAGGACTTTTTGCCACAGGCTACAATAATATAGACATTGACTACTGCAACGAAAAGGGAATAACCGTCTGCAACGCCGGAAGCTATTCCACCAACGCTGTTGCCCAGCACACCTTCGCCCTTATTCTTGAACATTTCACACAGGTTGGAAAGTACAACGATTTTGTACAGCAGGGCGGCTGGAAAAACAGTCCCACATTTTCACCCTTTGTATTTGACATAAACGAGCTTTGGGGCAAAACCATAGGTATAGTTGGCTACGGAAGCATAGGAAAGGCAGTGGGAAGAATTGCCCACGCTTTCGGAATGAATATTCTTGCTCATTCAAGAAATTTCAAAGAGGTTGAAAACGGAAAATTCTGTTCCCTTGACCAGCTTCTTCAAAACAGCGATATCGTAACGGTTCACTGTCCATTAAACAAGGACTCTGAAAAGATGTTTACAAAGGAAACCTTTAATAAAATGAAAAAGGGCGCATTTTTCGTAAACACTTCAAGGGGCGGCGTTCTCTGCGAAGAGGATTTAAAGGAAGCCTTGGAGAGCGGTCAGCTTTCCGGAGCCGGCATAGATGTTTTGGAAACAGAGCCGATGAAGCACGACTGCTGTCTGCTTGGTGTAAAAAACTGCATCATAACACCGCACATTGCCTGGGCGCACTACGAAACAAGAATAAGGCTCATGGAAATAGTAGAGCACAACCTAAAATCCTTCATAAACGGAACCCCAACCAACGTCGTTACTTTTATTTCCGGCGTGCAAAAGTAATTTTAAGAAATAAACGTCATTACACGCCGGGCGAAACCTTTTCCTTAATTTTTGGAATGGCTCGCTCTTTGTTGGGTCTGATTGTTTTTATTTCCGACCGGCAAATGCTGGATATAAAATTAACTCCCATTACACGCCGGGCGAATTTTTTATATCCGACCTGCAAAAGATTACATTGTAATTTAACGCCTGCTCAGGTCGGGCGAGTTTTTTATTTCCGCCTTGCAAAACTTTACTTTAAAAATAAACATTATTTCAAGGCGGGCGAAACCTTTTCCGCAATCTTTGGAACGGTTTGCTCTCGATTGGGTTTTGTTTTGAATATTATAATTTTACAGCTGCGGTTATTTTACCGTGGCTGTTTTTATTATTCTTTTATTGAATTATCTTTAACTATGGAAAAAATAAAAAAGAAATAAAAAATATATAACCGGCATATGATTTAACAACGCATATTACTCAAGGATTGGAGGGTAGTCATTGTGAAAGGCGTTGTTGAAGAACGTGCTGTAGAGCTTGGGGAATACATACTGGAAAACAAGGAGACCGTCAGAGCGGCGGCGAGAAAGTTCGGCATAAGCAAAAGCACAGTCCACAAGGACGTAAGTCAAAGGCTTAAAAAGCTCAATCCGGCTTTGTACAGCGAAGTAAAGAAAATTTTGGATATAAACAAATCCCAAAGGCATATACGTGGCGGTCTTGCCACTAAAAATAAATATTTGAAATTATCCATGTCAAAAAAATCATCAGGCGATATTTGACCTAAACAGCTTAATATAAAGTCTATACTCCGTCAGCAAATTTTTAACAGAAAAAAATATTTACAAATTTGTAATTTTATTGTATAATGAATTACAATTTAGTCAGTATTTTCGACTTTAAGAGGATTTAAAAGTTTTTACGTCGAAATTCGGCGGTTGACGGAGGAAAAAATGAAGAAGTTCAAAAAACTACTTTGCCTTTTACTGGCTGCTGCCTGCATAACATCCTTTATTGCGTTTAATGCGGCGGCGGTAAGCCAAGACGAGCTTGACGCTTTGGAAGACAAACAGTCCGAGCTTGAAGAAGAGCAGGAAGAGCTTGACAAAGCCATGGAAGAGGCAAAAAAACAAATAGAGGATAAGGAAGCATATCTGGAAACAATCCGTGCTAAAATGGATTCTGTAGAGCAGGAAATCGATACAATGCGAGAGAAAATCCGGCTCTATGAAGAGGAGATAGAAACCCTCAATGCTGAAATTGCTTCAAACGAACAGGAAATTGAAGACGATTACGAGGTTCTCAGAAGCCGACTCAATGCTATTTACAAGTCCGGCAATGCTTCATCCCTGGAAATAATTTTAGGAGCTAAGGATTTTAACGACTTTGTTGACAAGAGCGTTATTGTTGAGGCTGTAGGAAGATTTGATAAAAACCTTATCGACGGCTTGAATAATTCTATAAATGAAAAAAACACACTTATAGAGGAAACTCAGAAAGCAAAAGATGAGGTTACCAAGACAAAGCAGGAACAGGAAGCAAAACTCGATGAGCTGGCACAGCTTGAAACAGAGGGAAAGGCTGTTATAGAAGAGCTTAGAACTCAGGTTGACGGCTATGAGGAAAGAGAAGCTGCCATTGCCGCAGAAAAAGACCAGCTTATGGATGAAATAGCCAAGTGGCATGAGGAATATGTAAAGGAACAGGAAGAACAGAAGAAGGAAGAGGAAAACTCATCCTCCGGCGGTTCATCTGACGGAGATTCTTCATCAGGAGGTTCATCATCCGGTGGCTCTTCAGAGGGCGGCTCATCCTCAGGTGGTTCATCTGACGGCGGCTCTTCATCAGGAGAACCAACAGGCGGAAGTTATCTTTGGCCGGCACCGGGATGTACTGTTATAACCTCATATTGGGGCGACGGCAGAGCACACCAGGGTCTTGATATTGCATGTTACGGAAGCGCATACGGCAAACCTATTGTAGCGGCTGAATCAGGAACGGTTATCAGAGCAAACAAAACCGACGAATGGGGTTCAGGCTGGGGTTATCACATTATGATAGACCACGGCAGCGGATATGCCACCCAGTATGCCCATTGCAGCCAGGTTCTTGTAGATGTAGGCGATTACGTTGAACGTGGTCAGCTTATCGGATATATCGGAAATACGGGAAATTCTTTCGGAGCTCACCTCCATTTTGAATGTTGGTACAACGGAGTAAGATATGACCCGGCTCCTACTTTGGGCTTATAAAATGTAATTTTACAGCGGCGAGGTAAAAAACGCCGCTGTTCTTTTTTGTATATTCAATAACCAAAAGGCTAAAAATCACTGTTATTTTTGGTTTGAACGTGATATAATAAAACAACATGGTAAATTTTTTGAGAAAAGGAGGGTGAAAAATGGAGGAAGAATTTCAGGGCAGTCAAAATCAAACGGAAGATGAAACACAGTTTCAAAAATTTCAAATGATGGATAAACCTTATCAGAGCTTTATCGACAAAAAAGCCAAGATGGGGCAGAAGGAATTTTCCTTTGTACCTCCTAAAAAACACCCGGATGAGAATTTTTCTTTTGAGGAAGAGGAAAAATTCTCGGAAGCTGAAAACATACAAACATCGGAAAATCCGCTTTTCCCTCAGGGTGAGAGCTTGCCAAACCCTTACGGAGAAGCTAAATGGCAGAGCTTTAGTTCGGATGTTCCGGATTTTCAGATTCCCACAGTTCAGCCGCCTGTTGCAAGTCAGAACTTAACGGAAGGAAATGAACAAAATAAAAAAAGCAGGAAAAACACGGGACTTATAATTTTCCTTGCGACAGTGGGAGTTATTTTCTGCGCAGTCGCTGTGGGCTTTGTTGTTCTTACGTATTCCGACGGAAATAATAATTATGAGGGGAATCCCACGGAAACAACCACCACAGAGGAACAGACATATGAGGAAGAACCCACGGAAAGTTCAACCCGGTACATAGATTATCTCCGTGACGATGTATCAATAGAGCTTGTGCCCCAGACAGTGGACGGCGAGTCCTCGGCGGAAAAGGCATATGAAAAAATTTTGCCCTCCACCGTGCTTATTGTGACAAATAAAGAGGAGTTAAGCGAAAATGTTTCCGAGGTTTACCAGGGAACAGGAGTTGTAATTCACAGCGACGGATATATAGTTACAAACAGCCACGTTGTAGACAATTCAAGGGACAGCCAAGTTATGGTTATAGATAATATGGGGAATATTTCACAGGCGGTTGTTGTGGGCTGCGACCCTGAAACGGATATTGCGGTTATAAAGGTTGACGGTATAGACCTTGAGCCTGCGGAGTTTGCGGAAACCGAAAATCTGAAAGTGGGTCAGGAGGTTGTGGCACTGGGAAATCCCGAGGGCATATATTTCAGAAACAGCCTTACAAAGGGGATTATATCAGCCATAAACAGAAAGCTTGACAAGGAAATAACCTATATACAGGTTGACGCCGCCATAAATCCCGGAAACAGCGGAGGCCCTCTGTGCAATATGGACGGGCAGATTATAGGTATAAACACCTCAAAGCTGGCAAAGGAAAATTTTGAGGGCATAGGTCTTGCCATACCCTCCGATACAGTTCGTGAGGTTGCCAACGACATTATAAAATACGGAGAAGCGAGGGAAAGGCTCAGTCTGGGAATTTACGGTTATAGAATTACCGAGGAGGACAGCGAAGAAAGCGGAATGCCTGCCGGAGTTTTGATAGCCGAAGTGATAGAGGAAAGCCCTGCCTATAACAGCGAGCTTCAAGCCGGCGATGTAGTGGTATCAATAGACGGGGAAACCGTGGACAGCGTAGAGGATATCAAAAGAATACTCTATGATAAAAACGACGGAGATGTTATGAAAGTGGGATACATGCGCCCTGTTCAGGACGAGGAAAATGACACCGTCGATTGGGAAGAGCTTTACTGCGAAATAGAGTTATATTATTACTAATATAAAACTCAAAAAAATTTTGGATTTTTTGAAAAAAATGTTTGCAATTTCATTTAACATATGATATAATAAAAAACGGTCAATGACCTGAAGTTATTGCCGTTAAAATGGCCCGGTAGTTCAGTTGGTTAGAACGCTAGCCTGTCACGCTAGAGGTCGACGGTTCGAACCCGTTCCGGGTCGCCATTTTTTTTCGCTGGTATAGCTCAGGCGGCAGAGCGCATCCTTGGTAAGGATGAGGTCGGCAGTTCGAGCCTGCCTATCAGCTCCAGAATTTCAACCACCGAATAAGTCGGTGGTTTTTTTGTTGTTAAATATCATCTTAGTAAACGGACATTATTTTTGTCATATGGTGTTGTGTTACCGGGCGTACCTGTTAGTGCTCCCCTATAATGTATAATTCAATAAAAAAGAAACAGCCATGGTTATTGTGAATTGAACCATGGCTGTAAATTTAATATTTTAAAAATCAAACCCCACCGAGAGCGAACCATTCCAAAAATTTAGGGAAACGTTTCGCCCGCCTTGAAACGGTGTTAATCTCCAAATTAAAGTCTTGCAAGGCGAAGATAAAATAAAAGGTTTCGCCCGCCTTGAAACGATGCTGATTTCCAAGCTAAACCTTTGCAAGGCGGAACCAAAAATCATTTTGCGGGTTTTGTGTCGTTCTTTTTGGAAAGATGATTTATAACAAGGAATATTGCTACCAAAAGAACAGCGGAAATCAAAAGTGAAATAATCCAGCTCTTTGTGATACCGGAAATAATATAACCTACTGCGGAAACTGCGGCAACAATCAGAGCGTACTGCATCTGGGTTGAAACGTGGTTGATGTGGTTGCACTGTGCGCCTGCCGACGACATAATTGTTGTGTCGGAAATAGGTGAAATGTGGTCGCCGCATACAGCTCCTGCCAAAACTGCGGATACGGAAATAACCATCATGTTTTGGTCTGTGGAAGCGAACATGCCGATAACTATAGGAACAAGAATAGCAAATGTTCCCCATGATGTACCTGTTGAGAAACCAAGGAAAATAGCGATTGCAAACATGATTACAGGGATGAAAATGCTGGCGCTTGCGTTGTTGCCAACTGTGGTTTTAACGAAATCACTGATTGCAAGCTGGTCGCCCATGCCTTTAAGAGTCCATGCAAAAACAAGGATTGTGATTGCAGGAACCATGAGCTTGAAGCCCTCTACAAGGCTTGACATAAAGTTTCCGAAACGGAGAACTCTTCTTGGGAGATACAAAAATCCCATGAAAATAACTGTTATAATTCCGCCGAAAATAAGGCTCTTGCTGGAATTGCAGTTTGCAAAAGCGTCAACTACGTTTGTAGCTCCGGAAAGGAAACCTGTGTAAATCATTGCGCCAACTGCTGAAATAATGAGAACGATAACAGGAAGAACAAGGTCGATAACTTTGCCCTTTGCGCTGAGATTCTGAGGCTGAGATTCAGAACTTTCAATGTCGTCCTTGCCGCTGGTGAAGAGGTCGCCTTTTGCGGCGTTTCTCTCGTGTATCTTCATTTTGCCGAAGTCAATTCCGGTTACAGCTAAGAATACAACTGCAAAAATTGTAAGCAAAGCATAGAGATTAAATGGAATTGTGTTTATGAAAAGCTGAAAACCTGACATTGAGCTGTCCTCAGGTACGTATGAGTTTACCGCAGCAGCCCAGCTTGAAATAGGTGCGATAATACATACGGGAGCAGCTGTTGAGTCGATTATGTATGCAAGCTTTGCACGGGAAATTTTGTTTTTGTCTGTAACAGGGCGCATAACTGAGCCGACTGTAAGACAGTTAAAATAGTCGTCAACGAAAATAAGACAGCCAAGACCTGTTGTGGCAAGCAGTGCGCCTTTTTTGGTCTTTATTCTTTGGCTTGCCCAGTCGCCGTAAGCCTTAGAGCCTCCGGACTTTGTCATAAGAGCAACAACCATTCCCAGAAGAACTAAGAAAATAACAATGTTAAGGTCGATGCTGTCAGCCATTGTGGTGAAAAGTGTGTCAAAGGTTTCCCAAGGATGGAAACCTGCTACAAAAAGCGCACCCAAAAGAACGCCCGCAAAAAGGGATACATAAACCTCTTTTGTGATAAGGGCAAGGGTAATCGCAAGGATAGGCGGTACTATAGACCACCATGTTCCGATAAACAATTTGTCCAACTCCTAACTTTTTTCATTTATCTATCACGTTCCATATAACAGATATTCATATAGTAAAATAGTTTTGGCAGAATGTCAACAATTTTCTGACTTTTGCGCCATATTTTTTATGTTTTTTAACTTTAATCGTTTTGTTTTAATTTATATGGTAAAAATAAAATCGGACGCACGTTGAATTGTGCGCCCGACGAGATAAAGAAATAAAATTTCTTCATGTAAGCATTTATCAGCCTATGCCGCCGTAAACAATTCCCAGAACAAAAACAAGAATTGTTATAGGCACATAGAAGTATTTTCCCAGCCATCCGAAAATCTTTTTCAGCGGCTTGCTTCTGCCTATGTTAAGCTCTTTGAGAATTTTGTCAAGTCCGAGAATGTAGTAAATTGAGAATGCTCCCAAAACTGCGCCGAATGGAACAACAATGATTGTGATGAAGTCCATCCATGAGCCAAGTTTGCCTTCCTCCTCGATAAATATGCCAACTGCAAATGCTATAGCTGCACAGAGAGCAACAGCTACTTTTCTGTTGAGCTTTAATTTGTGCTGCCAGCTTTCAACAACTGCTTCAAACATATTTACAAGGGAAGTGATTCCTGCAAATGCAACTGAAAGGAAGAACAAAACCGCAAACAGTCTGCCCATAGGCATCTGGTCGAAAATTCCCGGAATTGTGATGAACATGAGAGGCGGGCCTGACTTTGGCTCAATTCCGAATGCGAACACAGCCGGCATAATTGCCAGAGCGGAAAGCATAGCCGCTACAGTGTCGAAAAATGCAGTGCGGACTGAAGCCTTTGGAATGTCCTCTTTTTTGCTGAGGTATGAACCGTAAACTATCATACCTGAACCGGTGATTGAAAGTGAGAAGAATGCCTGTCCCATAGCCATAACCCAGGTGTCAACCTCTAAAAGCTTTGACCAGTCAGGGATAAACAGGAATTTATATCCGTCTACAGCTCCCGGAAGAAAAGCAACTCTTACAGCAATTATTGCAAACAAAACAAAGAATACAGGCATCATTATTTTGTTTACACGCTCTATGTACTTAACTGCGCCGAAAATAAGGATTATCATTGTTATGATAATTACAGCTGCGTGCCACGGCACACTGCCGAACTCACCGGTTGCCTGTGAGAAATACTCTGAGGTTTGACCGCTTTCAAAAAGCTTGCCTGTTACAGAACCTGCCAAAAAGCGAAGTACCCAGCCGATAATTACCGAATAACCTATGGCGATTCCCAGGGAACCAAAAAGCGGTATCCAGCCCAGAACCTTGCCCACTTTGCCTAAATTGTGTTTGTTTACTTTTCTTTCAGACCAGCATCTTTCGTAAGAACCTAAGGTTCCTGTTCCGGAAAGTCTGCCGATTCCGAATTCTGCGGAAAGTCCCACATAGCCGAAAAGAGCTACGAAAAGAATGTACGGAATTAAGAACGCCGCTCCTCCGTATTGTCCCAGACGGTACGGGAACATCCAAATGTTTCCCAAACCTACAGCCGAGCCAACGCAGGCTATTACAAATCCTATAGAGCTTGAGAAACTGCCGTTTTTGTGCACAAGAGTGTTACCTGCACCCTTGTTATTTTTTGATGACACAAAAGCACCCCCATTAGATTTTTTTGGGATTTTTTCTTACAAAAATATTGCAATGTTAAAGAAATCCCACGCTTTAGCACTTCAATGGTTTAAATTTTAACAATTTAACCCGACAAAAACTCATTATACTATACTCCCCCCATTATTACAACCCCTTATTTTTTATTTCCGATATGCAATTTTTTTATATCCGACCTGCCAGGGTTTAGCTTTTAAATTGACACCTGCGCAGGTCGGGCGAGACGTTTTTCTTAGTTTTTGGATGGTTCGCTCTCAATGAACTTTTGTTTTTCCGTCTTTGAAATGGCTCGCTTTCGGATTGTTTGTTGTGTAGTTATTCTGTTTTGTTATTTTGTATAATAATTTATGTTATTTTTATATATTGTTACAGAGTGTTTGTTATTATGCACAAGGTAACACGATAAAGTTATAACAAAAAAATTAAAAATAAATTGTATATAATAATTAAACATGGTATAATTAGGTGTAATAAAAAATTTAAAAAGGGGATGAGCTTTATGGAGAAAAAATCAAAGAAAAAATATGTAATTTTCGGCGTTGCCGTTGTTATGATTGCCGCAGTGATTTTTGTTGTATGGAGCGTAACCTCCAATTCCACCCTTAAAAAGGAATGTCCCGCTTTGGAGAAAGGCAAAATTGTAACCGTACATTTTTTTGAAAGCATTCCGGGGGTGGATATATATACCGATAAAATCGAATTGCCACAAGAGGAGCTTAGAAGCTTGCTTATTTCAGATGTAAACCTGAAAAGGGCGGAAAAAGTCAAATCTATGCCGAATTTGGGATTTATGCTGCATGTGTATGAAAACGAGGAAACCTATGAAATTATTATTTCTATTGAAGGAAAAGTGATGGTTGCTCCCTTTGACAATTTGCAGGACGGCAGAACATTTTGGAAAGACCCTGAGGGAAAGCTTTTTGACGAAATTTATAACCTCTATCTGGAAAACGGCGGAGAGAAAATAGAAGCCGTAGAGGAATATAAAAACAATATTTCTTAGTTCCAACCTGCAAGTTTTTTAGTTCCGACGTGCAAAGGTTTTTCTATGAAATTGGCTTCTGCGCACGTCGGGCGAGACCTTGGTTTTTGAAATTACAATGGCTATGTCACATTTAGCTTTGTGGCATAGTCATTTTTATTATGATGTTAATAAAAATAAAACAAAACCGCATGGGTG
>ERZ779866.370-NODE-370-length-50365-cov-10.101650_pt1 | contig 50365 bp, 41 predicted proteins | sample MGYA00511248_ERZ779866 | MGnify/ENA primary metagenome ERZ779866 (study PRJEB29588, sample SAMEA2155758) | human gut metagenome | biome: human gut; feature: human-associated habitat; material: faeces | place: Denmark | collected 2008/2010 ... | reverse complement strand
GGCGCGGCCGAAGGTGGGTTCGATAATTGGGGTGAAGTCGTAACAAGGTAGCCGTTCGAGAACGAGCGGCTGGATCACCTCCTTTCTAAGGAGACTTAAGTTTCCATACTATGAGTTATGGGGAATTAGCTCAGCTGGGAGAGCACCTGCCTTGCACGCAGGGGGTCAAGGGTTCGAATCCCTTATTCTCCACCAGAACCAACAAACCGAGAGGTCGAGGTTCTATCAGCACCATGAAAACTGAATAGAGAAACAAAGACAACGACAAAGAAATGAGAAGGAAATTAGTCTTTTTGAAAAAGGAAAAGGGTAATAACTTCAATTTCAAGAGTCGAGAAGAGTACCAGAAGATTTTCACGAAAGAGTGAGACAATAGGTTAAGCGAATAAGAGCACAGGGCGGATGCCTTGGCACCGGAAGCCGAAGAAGGACGTGACAAGCTGCGAAAAGCTGCGGGGAGGAGCAAATATCCCTTGATCCGCAGATATCCGAATGAGGGAACTCAGCCGTGGTAATGCACGGTTATCCGCAGATGAACAAAATAGTCTGCGAGAAGGGAACGCGGGGAACTGAAACATCTAAGTACCCGCAGGAGAAGAAAGAAAGATCGATTTCCTAAGTAGCGGCGAGCGAACGGGAAAGAGGCCAAACCGGCAGTTTACTGTCGGGGTTGCGGACTGCCAGAGGGCACATGATATGTATAGTCGAAGAGGTTTGGAAAGGCACACCGAAGAGGGTAAAGGTCCCGTAGACGAAATGCAGATCATAGCCAGGCAGCACCAGAGTAGCACCAAGCACGAGGAATTTGGTGTGAAGCCGGGGGGCCCACCCCCCAAGCCTAAATACTAACCGGTGACCGATAGTGGAGTAGTACCGTGAGGGAAAGGTGAAAAGAACCCCGGGAGGGGAGTGAAAAAGAACCTGAAACCCTGTGCTTACAAGCAATGGGAGCGCAAGTGACCATGTACTTTTTGTAGAACGGGCCAACGAGTTATGGTATGTAGCGAGGTTAAGGTGTAAAGCACTGGAGCCGCAGGGAAACCGAGTCTGAAGAGGGCGAAAGTTACATGCTGTAGACCCGAAACCGGGTGACCTATCCATGAGCAGGTTGAAGCGAGAGTAAAATCTCGTGGAGGACCGAACTTATATCCGTTGAAAAGGGTTAGGATGACTTGTGGATAGCGGTGAAATTCCAATCGAACTCGGAGATAGCTGGTTCTCCTCGAAATAGCTTTAGGGCTAGCCTCAGAGTGAGATACGCGGGGGTAGAGCACTGAATGTTCTAGGGGCCTTCACCGGTTACCGAAAACTATCAAACTCCGAATACCGCAGTATCATCTCTGGGAGTCAGACTACGAGAGATAAGTTCCGTGGTCAAAAGGGAAACAGCCCAGACCCACAGCTAAGGTCCCCAAATGTAAGTTAAGTGGAGAAGGATGTGGAGCTGCACAGACAACTAGGATGTTGGCTTAGAAGCAGCCACTCATTTAAAGAGTGCGTAATAGCTCACTAGTCGAGTGACTCTGCGCCGAAGATAAACGGGGCTAAAACTTACTACCGAAGCTTGGGAATGCGAATGCATTGGTAGAGGAGCATCGTATAAGGATTGAAGTCGAGCTGGAAGGCGAGGTGGACTTTATACGAGAGAGAATGTTGGCATGAGTAGCGAGAGGCAGGTGAGAATCCTGTCCGCCGAAAATCTAAGGATTCCTGAGGAAGGTTCGTCCACTCAGGGTTAGTCGGGACCTAAGCCGAGGACGAGAGTCGTAGGCGATGGACAACAGGTTGATATTCCTGTACCACCGAAAGTCGTTTGAGCGAAGTGGGGACACAGAAGGATAGGTTGAGCACGCCGCTGGTAGAGCGTGTCCAAGCGTCGAGGGAGATAGAGCAGGCAAATCCGCATTATCAATCCTGAGGCGTGATGGGGTGAGCGTAGGCTCGGAAGCAACTGATTTCACACTGTCAAGAAAAGCCGCTAGCGAGACCGTAGGTGCCCGTACCGCAAACCGACACAGGTAGATGAGGAGAGAATCCTAAGGCGAGCGAGAGAACTATTGTTAAGGAACTCGGCAAAATAACCCCGTAACTTCGGGAGAAGGGGTGCCTCAGAAATGAGGCCGCAGTGAAAAGTCCCAGGCGACTGTTTACCAAAAACACAGGTCTCTGCTAAAGCGAAAGCTGAAGTATAGGGGCTGACGCCTGCCCGGTGCTGGAAGGTTAAGGGGAAGTGTTAGCGCAAGCGAAGCACAGAACTTAAGCCCCAGTAAACGGCGGCCGTAACTATAACGGTCCTAAGGTAGCGAAATTCCTTGTCGGGTAAGTTCCGACCCGCACGAAAGGCGTAACGATCTGGGAACTGTCTCAACAATAGACTCGGTGAAATTGTAGTACCGGTAAAGATGCCGGTTACCCGCAGCAGGACGGAAAGACCCCATGGAGCTTCACTGTAGCTTGATATTGGATTTCGGTGTTGCATGTACAGGATAGGTGGGAGACGAAGAGACCAGTACGCCAGTATTGGAGGAGTCACCGTTGGGATACCACCCTTGTAACATTGAGGTTCTAACTTGGCGCCGTGACCCGGCGTGAGGACAGTGTCAGGTGGGCAGTTTGACTGGGGCGGTCGCCTCCTAAAGAGTAACGGAGGCGCCCAAAGGTTCCCTCAGCGCGGACGGAAATCGCGCGAAGAGTGTAAAGGCAGAAGGGAGCTTGACTGCGAGACAAACAGGTCGAGCAGGGACGAAAGTCGGGCTTAGTGATCCGGTGGTTCCGAGTGGAAGGGCCATCGCTCAACGGATAAAAGCTACCCTGGGGATAACAGGCTGATACCCCCCAAGAGTTCACATCGACGGGGGTGTTTGGCACCTCGATGTCGGCTCGTCTCATCCTGGGGCTGAAGTATGTCCCAAGGGTTGGGCTGTTCGCCCATTAAAGAGGTACGCGAGCTGGGTTCAGAACGTCGTGAGACAGTTCGGTCCCTATCCGCTGTGGGCGTTGGAAATTTGAGTGGAGCTGTCCCTAGTACGAGAGGACCGGGATGGACATAGCTCTGGTGCACCAGTTGTACTGCCAAGTGCATAGCTGGGTAGCTACCTATGGACGGGATAAGCGCTGAAAGCATCTAAGTGCGAAGCCCCCCACAAGAAAAGATTTCCTCCGCAAGGTAAGACTCGTGGGAGACTACCACGTTGATAGGCCTGAGGTGTAAGTACAGTAATGTATTGAGCTGACAGGTACTAATAGGTCGAACGCTTAACCAAGAAGGTACGAAAGAGAGAAGTCTTTGGATCTCTATCAGTTAACATGGGAGATCACGACGCGAGGAGCGAGTGATAGATCCGGTGACAATAGCGGAGAGGAAACACCTGTACCCATCCCGAACACAGAAGTTAAGCTCTCCAGCGCCGATGATACTTGGCGGGAAGCTGCCTGGGAAAGTAGGTCGTTGCCGGTTCATAAAGGGTGATTCGTTAGGATCGCCCTTTTTTGTGGTTATAAAAAGACAGGAGGTAATGCGTATGGGAAAAGACAAAAGAGATATATACATCAGGCCGGGAAAGACTGCCTTTAAGCTGGCGACAAACATCTTCGTCGATATAGTCGCCGGACTGCTCATAGGCTTCGGAACATATAACTTTACAGTTGCCCTTGAATTTCCAATGGTAGGCATCGGCGGCATAGCGCTCATTTTTTATCACCTGTTCAATATCCCGATCGGAGTATCATCAATGGTGCTCAATGTACCTATTGCCATGATCTGCTGCAGATTCCTTGGGAAAGATTTCTTTTTAAGTTCCATAAGGTCAATAATCATAACTTCTCTGATAATAGATACGGTTTCTCCTCTTTTCCCGCTGTTCACAGGTGACAGGATGCTGGCTGCCATATGTGCCGGAGTTTTGTCGGGCATAGGATACGGGATGATATATATGAGGAACTCTTCCACAGGGGGTACAGACTTTATCGTCATGTCCATAAAAAAAATACATCCTCATCTGACCATCGGCAAGATTTCTTTTGCCATGGAGGCATTTGTGATCGCAGCCGGGACCATAGCAGTCTCAAGACAGGTTGAAAATCTCATATACGGCATGATAATAAGTTTCATCATGTCAACGGTGGTGGATAAGGTAATGTACGGCCTTTCTGCCGGTAAGATGGCCCTGATAGTGACAACAGAACCGTATGAAGTGGCAGAAAAGATAAGCCAGACAACAGAAAGAGGGTGCACATTTATAGAGGCACAGGGCAGCTATTCTGAAGAGGAGCGGGAAGTTGTAATGTGTGCATGCAGCAATAAGCAGATGTTTGCCATAAGATCCGCAGTACGGGAAGTGGATCCTGACGCCTTTATCGTGATCCTGGATTCAAACGAAGTTGTTGGGGAAGGGTTCAAAAAAATGTAAGACTTTTTTTCCGCAGCCGGATGTGTTATAATGTATAAAATAGCGATCTGAAAGGGGGAAAGAACTTGACAATAGTAAAAATATTATTTGCTTTGCTGGTAGTCTTTCCCGTTGCCGCTCTTTCTTACTATTTTCTCAAAAGACTTGTAGACGAATTATATGATAAAAAGTAGGAGTTCCGAGATGAAAAAGGGATTGTTCATTTCTGTTGAAGGGCCTGATGGCTCCGGAAAATCCACTCAGATAAAAAATATCAGGCAGTTTTTTAAGGACAAAGGTATAGACATAGTATTCACAAGAGAGCCCGGCGGAACGGCCATAGGAGAACGGATACGAGATGTTATCCTTGACAGGCAGTATCAGGAAATGTGTCCGATGACAGAAGCAATGCTCTATGCGGCAGCCAGGGCACAACATGTCCATCAGGTCATAAAACCTGCCCTTGCCCAGGGAAAGATCGTCATATGCGACAGATTTGTCGATTCCAGCATAGCATATCAGGGATACGGACGCGGACTGGGCCAGGCTGTAAAGACAATAAACGACTTTGCAATAGCCGGATGTATGCCCCATGTGACTTTTCTCTTGAAAATGGATCCCAAGGTAGGCCGCCGCAGGATAAAAGCTGACCAGCAGGACAGACTGGAAATGGAAAGGGACGACTTTCATATAAGGACATATGAAGGCTATCTTGAACTGGAAAAAGCCTATCCGGACAGGATAGTCAGCATAGATGCCGGTCGGAGCATAGAAGATATAAAAAACGATATTTACAGCAAACTGGAGGAAGTGCTCAAAGGTGTCACTGGATAAGTTTAAAGCAAATGGCAGGCTGGTGGAAAAAATAAGCCGGGCGATAGGTTCCGGAAAAGCTTTTCATGCTTATATAATAGAGGGAGATGCCCTTTCGGGTAAAAGAGAATTTGCTCTTGAATTCTGCAAGGCTCTGGTATGTCTCGATAGACCCGGAATCGGATGTGATACCTGCGTGAACTGCCGCAAGATCGACCACGGGAACTGCGAGGATCTTCACATCGTTGAATCCGATGGCATATCCGTAAAAGATGAACAGATATCAAAGCTTCAGTCAGAACTGAAAAAAAAGCCTTTGGGCTCCAGGAACATGGCAATAATAGATGATGCCGATACCATGACCAAGAGGGCTCAGAACCGTCTTTTAAAGACACTTGAAGAACCATATGAAGGGACAGTCATCATACTCCTTTCCGACAACAGGGAAAACCTGATAGACACCATAAGATCAAGGTGCATACTTTACAGGCTTGAGCCGGCCACTGAAGATACACAGATCGGCCAGGGCGCGGAGGCATTGTTCAGTGCGGTCATGGAAAAGAAGAATTTTTTCGAGAAAAAGGATATCCTTTCCAGATACATGAAAAACAGGGAAGACGCCTTTACATTGCTTGACGGACTGGAAAGGATATACGAGAGGCTCCTTACCTGGGAGGACAGCAGAAGAAGCCGCTTTCATAAGGATGAAATATTCAGGGCAGTTGAGCTGATAGAAGAAGCCAGACGGGATCTGCTGGCGAAAGTAAATTATCAGTATGCCGTAAAAAACTTAATTCTTAAGATCGGAGGATAATATGGTAAAGGTAGCGGGAGTTAAATTTAAGACTGCCGGGAAAATATATTATTTTGACCCTGAAGAACAGGAAGTACAGCTGGGAGACAGCGTCATAGTGGAAACTGCAAGGGGCATGGAGTTCGGTATGGTCGCCATGGAGATAACAGAAGTGGACGAATCGGAAGTGGTCACTCCCCTCAAGCGGATCATCAGGATCGCCGATGAAAAAGACCATCTGCAGCATGAGGAAAATCTGAAAAAGAAAAAAAGGGCCATGGATCTGTGCCAGGAGAAGATCGACAAGCACGGGCTGGTCATGAAGCTGATAGATGTTGAATACACTTTCGATAACAGCAAGATAGTATTCTATTTCACCGCCGATGGGAGAGTAGATTTCAGAGAACTGGTAAAAGATCTGGCCGGAGTATTTAAGATGCGCATTGAGCTCAGGCAGATAGGAGTTAGGGACGAAGCCAAGATGCTGGGCGGGATAGGAAGCTGCGGACGGGATCTGTGCTGTCATAGCTGGCTTTCCGATTTCCAGCCTGTGTCTATCAAAATGGCAAAAGTACAGAACCTTTCCCTGAATCCGTCCAAGATATCCGGGATATGCGGCAGGCTCATGTGCTGCCTTAAATACGAGAACGATATATATATGGAATTCCGCAAAGGAATGCCTGATATCGGAGAAAAAGTCAGGACGCCTGACGGATTCGGAAAGGTTGTCGATACCAATCTGCTGGAAAGGGATGTAAAAGTACGGCTGTACCTGGATGATAAGCCAAAGGGCAGAAAAGATGAGGCCGATGGTGAGGAAAAGCTTTCCGACGACATATACACATACAAAAAAGAAGAGATAAGGCGTATGGATAAGCACAGAGGCAATTCCAGCCTGAATATCTTTGAAGGCGTCGATGAAGATACCAGAAAAGAGATAGAGGAACTTATCAAGGACTGATGATGGGCAGGACGGATATTCCGGCAGGAGAACGGATAGATGATATAGGATTCGGAGGCCTGAAACTCATACAGAAGCCTGATGAGTTCTGCTATGGTATAGATTCGGTACTTCTGGCGGATTTTGCGGCAGTAAACCATGGCAGCGCAGACGGCCCGGCCGCAGATCTGGGAACAGGGAGCGGAGTTGTTTCTCTGATATTATCCCACAAAATGAAAAACACGGATATCATAGCGGTTGAATTTCAGAAAAGATCGGCAGACAGAGCCAGACGCACCATTGCTTTGAACGGGCTTGAGGACAAGATATCCGTGATAGATGGTGATGTGAAGGATGTATCGCTGTGGGGAAGCGGCTATAAAGGTCTGTTCAGCATGGTAGTCTCAAATCCGCCATATTTTCCCAAAGGCAGCGCTCTCGTAAATCCCAATGACGCCAAGGGAGCAGCCAGGCATGAGACGACGGCCGGACTCAGGGAGTTTATGGCATGTGCTGCGTATCTCCTGCGTCCAAAGGGAGACTTTTTTCTGGTGCATAAGCCGTCAAGACTTGTGGATATCTGCTGTTTGGGCAGGGAAGCGGGACTTGAACCAAAGCAGCTCTGTTTTGTCAGCCCAAAGGCTGGAATGACTCCAAATATCCTCCTTGCTCACCTGACCGCAGGAGGTGGAAAAGAACTGAAGGTCCTGCCGCCAATGGCCGTTTATGACGGACAAGGCAATTATACGGAAGAGATCCTGCGGGCATATGAAAGGTATTTCATATGAACCTGCATATTACGAAAGATATGACGATACCGGTAATGTAGCCAATGAGACCGCCTTGCAAGGCGTGTCTCATTTTTTTTACATGGGTCACTCCAAAATAAAGGGCGAGAACATATATCACCGTTTCGCATCCGCCTGTCATCACGCAGGCCACACGGCCGGCATAAGAATCAGGGCCAACAGTCCCGAGCACATCCTGAAGGATTATGAGGGAGCCGCTGCCTGAGATCGCACGGAGAAAGACAAGCGGCAGGAGCTGGGCCGGTACATTGAGGAAGCCCAGTACAGGAGAAAGAACTGCATTTATCATATTTAATATGCCGGAGGATGTCAGGCAGTTGACCGCAATAAAAATGCCTATCAGAAAAGGCAGGATCTCCACAGCGGTCTTCAGTCCGCTTCTGGCTCCTTCGATGAAATAGTCATATATGGGCGCTTTGCAGAAAATACCGTGTCCCACGATGATGGCTGCCATCAAAGGAATAAATCCTGTGGATAAAAAAGAAAAAATATCTGCCATATCAACCTCTTTTTTCAAAAAATTTACACGCTGCAATGGATACCAATATGGTGACGGCTGCTGTGATCATGGAAGGCAGCACTATTGAATAAGGATCGGATGAGCCGGTATCGCTCCTGAGCTGGATGGCCATGACGGGGAATGCCGGGGCGAAGGCCATGTTGACTACGGCAAACATGCACATGTCATTGCTGGCTGTTGGGCTTTTGTGATTTTCGATGTCAAGCTTTTCCATGGTGCGCAGCGCAAAGACGGTGGAACTGTTGCCTGCACCGAAGATATTTGCCATGAAGCTCATGATGATGGAGGAAAGGGTTTCCGGATCACGCCTGCCGGGGAAAAGCAGTCTTGTAAAAGGGAGCAGGAGACGGGACAGAGAATTTATGAGCCCTGTCCTTTCAGCTATCTCCATGAGGCCGCTCCACATGGCCATGATACCGGCAAGCCCGATGACAAATTCGACGGCTTCATTGGAACTTTCTGTAAGGGCGGTACCGAGAGCATCAAGGTTTCCTGAAAACATTGCATAGACCACCGACACCAGCAGGATACCGGCCCATATGTAGTTCATCATGGTGTTGCTCCTTTCGTGGTAATAAAAGGTTATGCTATAAATCCAAAAAGATGTTGAAGTAATTTCCATTTTTGGGTTATAATAAAGAAAGTGTCTATGACGCATGGGAGGTATGATATGACTATCACAATAACATGGGAAGGTTTACTTCTGACAGCCCTTGCGCTGGCGGGAGCAGTCCTGCTGATCTATCTGATCGTCCTTGTGAGCAACCTTATCAAGACTGTAAAAAAGGCCAATGATATCCTTGACGATGCGAAAGTCGTATCGGAGATAACGGCAGATAAAGCTCAGAAGCTGGATGGTATCATTGACGGTGTGAGCGAGTCCGTGAGCGATGTGGCAGAAACTTTAAAAGGAAATAAGAACATCATTTCTGCTGCTACAAATGTGGTAAATGCTGTGAGCAATCTTGCCGGCATGGCGAAAGCAGCCGACAGGAAAAAAGATAAAAAAACTAAAACGGAGGAAAATGACTGATGAAAGCAACAGGAATCACCAGGCCGGTAGATCCCCTTGGCCGAGTGGTAATACCGGTAGAATTGAGAAGAAGCCTTGGAATAAAGACCGATGATCTCCTTGAGATATTTGTAGACGGAGAATATATAATGCTCAGGAAAAATGAGCCTGCATGTGTTTTTTGCGGAAAAACGGAAGATGTTGTCGATGTTCACGGAAAGAATGTGTGCAAATCCTGCATTGAGGAAATGAAAAATCTTTAGGTCTTATCTGGAGGAGAAAATTGTCAAAGTACATTGTGAATCACAGCGGCCCCCTAAGAGGTGAGGTCGGAGTCAGCGGGGCAAAAAATGCAGTGCTGCCGCTGATGGCTGCTGCCCTGCTTTCAGAGGACAAATGTGTCATAAGGGATGTTCCTCATCTGCGGGATGTCAGCCTGATGAAAGAATTGCTGGTCTCTCTGGGATCAGAGATCACCGAATCGGGAGAGGATGTTCTTTCCATAGAAACAAAAGATATACTTTCGACAGAAGCTGATTTCGAGCTTGTAAACCAGATGCGTGCTTCGATTTTGGTGATGGGGCCGCTGCTTGCAAGAAAAGGCCGCGCAAAAGTACATCTGCCGGGAGGCTGTGCCATCGGCAGCAGACCTATAGATCTGCACCTTAAAGGCTTTGAGGCCCTTGGGGCTATCATCACCGTCTGCGAGGAAGAAGGATATGTCGAGGCCGTTGCAGGCGGACAAGGTCTTGTAGGCGATACCATATATCTGGATTTCCCTAGCGTCGGGGCCACAGAGAATATAATGACGGCAGCAGTGCTGGCGGAGGGAACGACATATATAGAAAATGCGGCCGAAGAGCCGGAGATAGTTGACCTTGCCAATTTCCTCAACAAGATGGGCGCCAAGATAAAAGGCGCAGGAACCGATACCATCAGGATAGAGGGAGTGAGGAGCCTGGGAGGTGCCAACCATACGGTCATACCGGACAGGATAGAGGCGGCTACTTTTATGCTTGCAGCAGCCATTACACGGGGGTCTGTGCGCATTTTTAATGTGGTGCCTGACCATCTGAAACCGGTGATAGCCAAACTGCGCGAATGCGGAGTGAGGATAGAGGTAGGTGATGACGACCTGATCGTAAGGGGAAACCTGGGGCCTCATTACGCCACCGACATCAAGACTCTGCCGTATCCGGGCTTTCCTACGGATATACAATCTCCGTTCATGGCGTATCTTACCACTGTAGAAGGAGCCAGCACCGTCATAGAGACGGTGTTTGAAAACCGGTTCATGCATGTTGCCCAGCTCAACAAGATGGGCGCCAGCATAGAGACTGCGGGAAACAAGGCCCATGTCAGGGGCAATGCCAAGCTTCGCGGATGTCAGGTAATGGCAACAGACCTGAGGGCCGGAGCTGCGCTGGTCCTGGCAGGACTTGCCGCTGAAGGCAGGACTGAGATCTCTGAGATATATCACATAGAAAGAGGCTATGAGAAGTTCATAGAAAAGTTCGCAAACCTGGGGGCTACCATAATCCGGGTGAACGACTGAAACGGGTACTATCCAACCTCCCTTGGACATATGATGTCTGAGGGAGGTTTTTTATGAAGAAGAGTATACTGGCCGGCATGCTGATAACAGTGATCTTTATATGCATACCGCTTCTGGCAGGGCTGATATTTGGCAGAGATGAAGAAGAGGAAGAACCTGGACTGGGAAAGATCGCCGTTCCTGAAACGATAAGTGTGTGGCTGGAGGATGAACAGGAGATCCAAGAACTTGACTTTGAAGAATATGTAACCTGTGTGGTTGCCTGCGAGATGCCGTCAGACTTTGACGAGGAAGCGCTGAAAGCTCAGTCGGTGGCTGCAAGGACATATGCCATGTCCAAGATAATCCGTTCAGAGGATTCGCCGCAGCAGGCCCACCCGGAAACCCCTGTATGCGACACCACCCACTGTCAGGTATATAAGCCGGAAGAAGAACTCATATCAATACACGAGGAAGGCTGGGACAAGGAAGGTATGGAAAAAATAAAAAGAGCAGTCGAAGCTACAAAGGGGCAGATGCTCTATTACAATGGCCAGCTTGTCACACAACCGCTGTTTTTCAGTTCCAGCGGCGGACAGACGGAAAATTCTGAAGATGTGTTTGTCAGCGCATATCCTTATCTTGTAAGCGTGGAAAGCCCCTACGAAGATGAGGCCACCCATACCGATGAAGAAAAGCGTTTTACATTGGCAGAAATGAAGCAGGCTCTTGCCGGAGACTTTCCTGACCGGCCGACCGGCACTCTCAATGCAGATAATATAAAGATCATATCACGGACCGAAGGGGGCAGAGTAGCACAGATGACAGCAGGCTCAGCTACATTTAAAGGCACTGAGATAAGGACAGCGCTGGGGCTGAGTTCGGCTCTGTTTTCCATTTCTTTTGAAGGTTCCGGCGGGGAAAACGGGACAACTATCGTCTTTACATCAGATGGTTCCGGTCACGGCGTAGGAATGAGCCAGTATGGAGCAGACGGCATGGCAAAGGCCGGCAGTGATTATATACAGATACTTACCCACTATTACACCGGAACACAGGTATATTAGAAGATACAAATATCATTCTTTACCTTGATTTTACATCTGGCTCTATTGTATTATAGAAACGGGAACTGCGGTCAGCATATCCAAACGCAGCCCGGAAAGGAAAATATAATGGCGGATCTTAAATACCTGAGACGGTTATCAAGAGACTATCCAAACATCAAGGCTGCCTCAGCCGAAATAATCAACCTAAAAGCCATACTTGCACTGCCAAAGGGCACCGAGTATTTCCTCAGCGACCTCCACGGCGAGCATGAGGCCTTCATACATATGATAAAGAGCGCTTCTGGCACTATCAAGATGAAGATAGATGAGCATTTTGAAGTTCTGGGCGAGAAAGAAAGGGAAGACCTGGCGTCGCTCATATATAATGCCGAGGCCGAGATAGAAAGAAGGAAAAAGACAGAAGAAGATTTTGACCAGTGGTGTTCTACAGCAATTTACAGGCTTATCGTCATCTGCAAATCAGTCTCTACAAAATATACCAGGTCAAAGGTAAGAAAGATGCTTCCAAAATACATGGATTACAGTATAGACGAACTGCTCCATGCCGATGATGAAGCCAACCGGTCATACTATTACAGCGAGATAATCAGTTCGGTCATAGAATGCGGTATGGGCGAAGACTTCATAATAGAGCTTACAGAAGCCATCAGCAGGCTGGCTGTGGACAAGCTCCACATAATCGGAGATATCTTTGACAGAGGAGCTCATCCTGACAGCATTATGGACTATCTAATGAATTTCCATGATGTAGATTTTCAATGGGGAAACCATGACATAGTGTGGATGGGCGCAGCCACAGGTAACTGGGCATGTATAGCCAATGTCCTGAGGATGAATATCAGTTATAATAACTTTGATATGCTGGAGGTTGGATATGGGATCAATCTCAGGCCGCTTTCCGCTTTTGCCTCAGAAGTTTACGGCGATGACCCATGCCTTTATTTCAAGCCTCATATCTTAGATAAGAACAAATACGATCAGGTTCCTGAAAGCCTTGCCGCAAAGATGCACAAGGCCATAGCCATATGCCAGTTTAAGATAGAAGGCCAGAGGATAATGGCTCATCCGGAATACGGCCTGGAAAAAAGATTGCTTCTTGATAAGATAGACCTGAAAGAGGGAACCGTAGAAGTAGAAGGGGTCAAGTGGCCTCTGAGGGATACCAATTTTCCGACTCTTGATCCGGCAGACCCGTATAAGCTGACAGAAAGGGAAGAAGAGGTGATGAAATCCCTTTCTGCATCGTTCGTAAATTCAGAAAAACTCCAGACCCATATTAAATTTCTATACAGCCACGGGGAACTCTATACCAGGATCAATGGGAACCTGCTATATCACGGATGTATACCGATGGATGATGACGGATCATTTAAGGATGTGGCCATAAACGGAGAAAAGTTAAAGGGCAAGGCGCTGATGGATCATCTGGACGATCAGGTGCGCAAAGCGTATTATACGCCGGAGGAATCGCTTGAAACCGGATATGCCGGAGACATTATGTGGTATCTTTGGCTTGGCGGAGATTCACCGCTGTTCGGAAAAGAAAAGATGACCACATTTGAGCGGCTTTTCATTGAAGACAAGGCGACTCATAAGGAATTCACAAGGCCTTACTATAAATATATAAAAGAGAAAAACACATGTGAAATGATACTCAGGGAGTTCGGCCTGGACCCTTCCAAGGGAAAGATACTCAACGGGCATGTACCTGTAAAAATAAAGGATGGGGAATCCCCGATCAAAGGCGGCGGACTCCTTTATGTCATAGATGGAGGGATATCAAAGGCATATCAGAAGCAAACGGGTATCGCCGGATATACATTCATATATAATTCCCGCTTTATGGCTCTGGCGGAGCACAAGCCTTACAGCCCGCTGCAGCCTGACGGAAGTCAGAGATTTCATTCTCCGGTCATGAAAACGGTACAGAATATGCCGGAGAGGATAATGGTCATAGATACCGATCAGGGAGTCGGCCTTGTTGATAAGGTCAATGACCTTAGGGAATTGGTCAAAGCATACAGAAACGGTGAACTTAAAGAACAATTTTAAATGGTGATCCGGAAAGAGGGATAACATGACAGGCATAAAACCGACTGACATTTTTGATCCCCGGAAAATCCAGCATGACTTAGCCGGATACTGATATATAAGCAAAAAGGCTGCCGTATTTTCATTCATACGGCAGCCTTTTGCCGTTTGTTCTCCGGATTCAGGATGCCATTGCCGTAGCAGGTGATATTAAATAACTGCTGAACAGCTTGCTGTCCACCTGAATCAGGCAAAATAACGATTTCAGGGGGAGAGACTCCACCGGAAATCTATGTTTATGGCTTTTCAGGGGGGCTTTTTTGGCACATGACCAAGGGATTTCATCATATTTGACAACTATGGTTGTCATCATGCTCGCCTGAGCGTTCCGTCATCCCCCCCTGAAAAGACAAAAACCATTAAAATAGGTGGAGTCTCTCCCCCTGAAACAGACGAAAAGCTATTTCAAGGGGGACTACATCATACAGATCCGAACGCACCGGCATTGCGTACTGACATGCAGACCCGAACGCACCGGCATTGCGTACTGACATGCAGACCCGAACGCGCCAGCATTGCGCACTGATCTGCAGATCCGAACACGCCGGCTATGGTCATGTGTGGCAGTGCTGATCGTAACCGTCTTTGTACTTATGCGGAAGCAAATCAATCATGCTGTTTGCAGCCCGCCTGATACCGCTGTTTATAATAAAAAGCCCCTTCATCAGAGGATGAGGCAAAAATTATGGAAAAGCCCGGAACTGTGCGGTTCCGGGCTTTTCCATACACAGCCGGGATCATTCCCCGGCTTCTTTGAGTTCTTCATATTTTCTCTCGATCTGCTGGAGCAGGTCGATGATCTGTATTTTCTGAGGACAGTGGGACTGGCAGTTGCCGCATTGCAGGCAATCTTTGCCAGTGTTGCCAAGCTCTTCATACTGCTTTGACAGGGAGCCCCAGATCCAGTGAAAGCCTTTTGCGGCGGCTTCATTGTACCAGCTGAATATCTTAGGTATCTTTATTTCCGCAGGACATTCATAACAATAATTGCAGCCTGTGCAAGGAACGATGATGTCTGCCCTCAGTTTTAAGGCAGCCTGATGAACAGCATCCAGCTGCTCCGCTGTCAGGATCGGGCCGGAGAAAGTTTGGATGTTTTCTTTCATCTGGGCGGTTGTGGACATGCCGGACAAGGTGCACAGCACCCCATCGAGCTGGGAAGCGTAGCGTAAGGCGTAAGATGCATAAGATGCGCCGCTCTGGCCCGCCTTTTCAGAAGCGTCATCCAGTATCCTGCGGACCTCATCGCTTGAAGGGGATGCAAGCATGCCGCCTCTTACCGGTTCCATGACGATTATCGGTTTATCATATTTTCTTGCCGTTTCATAAAGGGCTTTGGCATTTAAGTGCTCCCAATCAAAGTAATTGAGCTGTATCTGGACGAATTCCAGTATATGGCCATATTTGGACAGGACCATGTCCAAAAGCTCCGGCTGGCAGTGGACAGAAAAACCGATGTGACGGGCCTTGCCTGCGGCTTTCTTCTGGGCTACGAAATCAACCAGATCAAGCTTTTCTATATTTGGCCAGCTTTCCTCATCCACATTGTGCAGCAGGTAAAAGTCAAAATAATCCACATTGCATTTGGCAAGCTGTTCTGCAAAAATCTTTTCCGCATCTTCTCTGGTATTGCAGAGCCATGTAGGCAGTTTGTCTGCGAGCATATAGGACTCACGCGGATATTTGGATATGACCCTGCCGCAGAAGTTTTCTGATTCGCCTTCGTGGTATCTGTAGGCGGTATCAAAATATGTAATGCCGCCATTCATGGCCTCGGCAACCATCTTTTCTCCCTCATTGTAATCTATGGCTCCGGAAGCGTCCATAGGCAGGCGCATGGTACCGAATCCGAGAGCTGAAACCTTTAAACCTTTAAAATCATTGTATCTCATTGTGCAAACCTCCTTGATAGTCAAATGATAACACACTGAAAATGCTTAGTAAATATAATTGGCAGTTTTTTCTCATGACGAAAAACTGTTATCTTTCCCTGATGCAGGAGAGGACTTTTGCGGGAAATTCAATGGATAAATGGAAAACTGTATATAAAAAAATAACTTAAATTGTGTCTTTTGGAATATACACATTGCCTATATAATGATAGAAACAAGAAAACGAGGAGAAATATCATGAAAACGGACAGAACAATGGCAGTAGCATATACAGCTCTCATGGCGGCGCTGGTGTTCGTGGCTACCTATCTGATCAAGATACCAAACCCGGCAACCGGAGGCTACAGCCACATGGGAGACTGCATGATCTTCCTTGCAGTCGTAATGATAGGAAGAAGAAACGGGAGCATTGCCGCCGCAATAGGCGGGGCTTTGTCAGATCTGCTGGCCGGTGCGGCGTCGTGGGTTTTTCCTACTTTGGTGATAAAGTTTGTAATGGCTTTCATAATGGGAACTATCATAGGAAAAAATCCCATGGCATCCGGACGGCAGCTTGCAGGCGCGGCAGCAGGAGGGATATTCCAGATAGGGGCATACACTCTTGTCAAGGTAGTGATGATCGGGATAGGACCTGCCTTGCTTTCCATACCAAATGTGACTATCCAGACGGGGGTAGGGATAGTATTATTTGCGGTGCTGGTCAATGTGCTGATGAAACATGCTCCTGCGCTGTTCAAGATAAGAGGTGAAGCAAGATGAAAAAGATAGACGCACACGCTCACATAGGATATATAGGCGGCTGGGCCAATGTGGGGATAAATGAGGAGGAACTCATCCGGCAGATGGATGAGTTTGAAATAGAAAAGACGGCCTTATGCTGCGAGGATAACCGTATCACTGCAGATGTCATGAATGCGCATCCGGACAGGATAATCGGATGTATCTATGTTAATCCTCTTAACCCTGCGACTGTAGACTCCATGGAAGAATATGCGGCAAAGGGCTTCTCCGCAGTCAAGCTCAATCCGCTCAGACATGCCTACTGCGCAGATGGGGATGTCCTGTATCCGGTCATGGAAAAAGCAGGGGAGCTGGGACTTCCGGTCTGCATACACAGCGGACATCCTCCTTATTCACTTCCGTGGCAGATAGGCCTGCTGGCAGAAAGATATCCCGGCATAAAGATAATGATGATACATATGGGCCACGGTCACGGGGTGTATATTGATGCGGCACTGAAGATGGCCAGGAAATATCCCAACATATATCTGGAAATGTCCGGCATGCCGATGCCGTCCAAAATTGCAGAAGCATATCAAACGGTGGGAAATGACAGGATAATGTTCGGGACAGATACCCCTTTCCATCACCCAAAGGTGGAGCTTACGAAGGTTCTGGTCAGCGGTGTGGACGAGACCGGACTTCAAAAGATCCTTTATGACAACGCAAGAGATTTTTTTAAGCTGAAATAAAAGCCTGCCGCTGGCATTGGGCTTGCCGTTGACGGCATGGCATGCGGCAAGGGAGGATTGACAAAAAATACGCCTTTTACGGAATCCTGTCAAAAACCCGAAGTTTTTTGACAGGATTCTTTATTGGTCTTTTTTGTCAATCCATTCTGATCCAAAAAAACAAAAACATTATTGACATATGTCAATAACTGCCGTATAATAGAGATATAAATGACATATGCCATAAACCGGCCGGAACGCACTGCCTTCCGGAACATGCTGTTTGTCGGAACGCACTGCTTGCCGGAATGCACAGTAAACACATTTGGCAAGCGGGATATTTCTACATGCATTGCAACAGGAGATGATAAGATGCCCAGACCAAAAAAATGCCGCAAAGTATGCTGCATGCCGGCTCACACCGAATTCGTGCCAGTCTGCGGCTCTGCCTGTGAGATAAAAGATACTGTCTTTATGACCGTAGATGAGTATGAGACCATAAGGCTGATAGACAAAGAAGGATTCTCTCAGGAAGAGTGCAGCAGATATATGGGCGTAGCAAGAACTACCATACAGCAGATATATAACAATGCCCGCAGGAAGATAGCCGAAGCCATAGTCGACGGAAGAAAACTCAGGATAGAAGGCGGCGACTACCGGCTGTGCGACGGCAGTGAAAAGATCTGCACATGCGGAGGCTGTCAGAGGCACAGGGCATTAAAAAGATCACAAAGTGTATAATAATAAGCAGGAGGTATAAAATGAAGATTGCTGTAACTTATGAAAACGGACAGGTGTTCCAGCACTTTGGACACACAGAACAGTTTAAACTGTACGACACAGAAGATGGGAAAATCATCGGAACTGAGATTGTTGGTACGGGCGACAGCGGCCATGGAGCGCTTGCCGGATTTCTGAAAGAAAAAGGAGCCGAAACCCTGATCTGCGGCGGGATCGGCGCCGGTGCCATAAATGCCCTGGCTGAGGCAGGGATACAATTATACGGAGGAGTCAGCGGAAACGCAGATGATGCAGTAGAGGCTTTCCTCAAAGGCGAACTTAAATTTAACCCGGATGTGAAATGCGACCACCACAGCCATGGAGAAGGCCATTCCTGCGGCAGCCACGGCGAAAGCGGACACGGCCATTCCTGCGGCAGTCATAATTGTGGTCATTGACAGGACATGGGCTGACAGAACACATTGCTGGCGGGACGGCAATATAATGGCAATACGAGGCAAAGAGACGGACTTTACAACTCTTTGCCTTTTGTTTTTTGATATATTGTGGTAAAATCATCGTATAACACAGGGAAATCATATTGGATTGAGATTATTTACAGAAAGGCGGTACTATGAATTTAGACTTTTTAGAAGGCATTGAACTGACAGACCTGTTTACTGCTGCCGTAAGATGGGTGTTCGTCCTGCTGGGCATATACATCCTCGTCAGATCCATAAGGTCTCTGCTCAGGACCAAGAACCCTGCGGAAGTCTGGGCATATATGAACCTCAGGACCATAAAGACTGATGAGAGCGGGCAGCAGATAAATATTGAAGAGATCAGCGTACCTTTGACCCATTGGGAAAATGTCATAGGAAGGGCAAAAAACTGCGATATTTCCATCGAAGATCCCACTTTGTCACGAAATCACGGTGTTTTAATGAGGGATACCGCAGGGGAATGGACTTACAGGGATCTCGGCTCAAAGAACGGGACATACCTTAATGATGAAGAAATAGGAAAAGGACGGGGGACCAGGAGTTCCAAAAAAAACCGTGATAACATAAATCTCGGAAAGGCAGTGGCCGTAGGATACGGGGATGTGCTCAGGGCAGGAATGACAGAGATGGTCCTGATGCCCATAAGCATTGAAGAAAAAAACAACAACATCGCCATGCGGCGTTCTGATACAAAGCTGATGTCTGCCGGACCTTCTCTGGCGGCGCTGACGCTGTTTCAGCTCCTGACAGCCTTTCAGATGGGGATCGCTCTTGGCAGCGAACATATGGCCGGCGTATACATAGCCATATTCGGGCTGATGATACTGATGTGGATATATGTAGGCGTTATGAAAAGCCTGGGGAACACTTCATTTGAAATGGAGACCATCGCTTTTTTCCTTTCCACTTTGAGCCTGGCGGTGGTAGGCTCGTCGGCTCCGGAAAGCATGTTCAAACAGTTTATCGCAGTTGTTCTCGGCGTTGTGGCTTTTGTAGTGATATGTCTGATATTGAGGAACCTTGAGAGGACCAAAACATTGAGGTGGGCCCTGCTGGCAGGGGCAGTGGTGCTGCTCCTGGCCAATCTGGCTATCGGTACTTTCAGCTACGGAGCCAAGAACTGGATAGAGATAGGGGGCTTTTCGTTCCAGCCATCGGAACTTGTAAAGGTGGCATTTGTATGGATAGGAGCGGCTACCCTTGATGAGCTGTTCCAGAAGAAAAACCTTACGGTGTTTATATTGTTTTCCGTATACTGTTTTGGATGCCTCGGACTTATGGGAGACTTCGGAACAGCCATAATATTCTTTGTCACATTTCTGATAATATCTTTCCTGCGCAGCGGTGACTTCTCAAAACTTGTACTGATGGTGGGAGCGGCGGCAGCTGGCGGATTTATGATACTCAGGTTCAGGCCCTATATCGCCGACAGGTTTGCATCGTGGGGGCATGTATGGGATCCGGCGATAGTTGACGGCGCAGGGTTTCAGCAGACCAGGACCATGAGCGCAGCGGCAAGCGGCGGCCTGGTAGGAGTAGGGGCAGGCGAAGGATGGCTTGAAAGCGTTCCTGCAGCCGACACAGACATGGTGTTCGGTATGCTCATCGAAGAGTGGGGACTTATCATAGCTGTGCTGGCAGTCCTGTCAATAGTGACATTGTCAGTATATGCCTACAGGTCTATCTTTGCAGGAAGATCGACATTCTATACCATTGCGGCATGCGGAGCCATGTCCATGTTCATCTTCCAGACATGTCTCAATGTCTTTGGATGCGTGGATATACTGCCGTTTACGGGAGTAACCTTCCCGTTCGTGTCCAATGGCGGAACAAGCATGATGGTATCCTGGGCCCTGCTGGCATTCCTTAAAGCTGCAGACACCAGAGAGCGTGCAAGTATTGCAGTGAAGGCAGGTGGCAAGATATGAAAAAAATGGAAGGACGCGCCGTTTTGTGCCTGATACTGGCGGCGGCGCTGATGATAGGGCTGGTGTTTTTTATCGTAAGGCTTGCGGCAGATGGAGACCAGTGGGCTTCCTTTTATGCCAATCAGCATGTTTATTATGAGGGAAAACTGGCAGTAGGTTCAGTGTACGACAGGAACGGTGTGGTGCTGCTCCAAAATGACGGAGAAGGACCCCACTACAATGATGACAGCGGTATAAGGCGGGGAACCGCACATGTTGTGGGCGATGAAAATATGAATGTTTCCACAGCAGTCAATTATGTTTTCAAAAGTCAGATAATAGGATACAATTTTATAACCGGGACCAACGGCTTTCTGCTGGGCGATAACAGGGAGCTGGATCTGACCATAGATGCCGAAATATCCAAAACAGCCTATAATGCCTTAAATGGCAGGGATGGTTTTGTGGGCGTATATAACTGGCGCACAGGGGAGATAATCTGCATGGTAAGCAATCCCGGCTTTGATCCGGCAGATCCGCCGGCATCTTCAGAAGCGGAGTCAGGAACATTCATCAATAAGGTCATCTCAGGAGCTGCAACTCCGGGATCAACATTCAAGCTTGTGACCACCAAGGCGGCCCTTGAAAATATACCGGATATAGACAACTGGACATTTACCTGCACAGGCAGCTATGTTGTAGATGGAGAAAAAGTAACATGCCAGAGGGCGCATGGCAGCGTTGATCTTGATGAAGCCCTTTCGGACTCCTGCAACTGCGCTTTCGGCGCTCTGACACTGGAGATCGGTGCTGATGCAATGAACCAGGCTGTTGAGGACCTGGGGCTGACAGGATCATATGATATAAACGGCATAAAGACCACGCCGGGATCGTTTAACTTTGACACTTACAATATAAACCTGGCATGGGCAGGCGTCGGGCAGTTTGAAGACCAGGTGAACCCTATGTCAATGATGGTATATATGGGTGCCATAGCAGGGGGCGGCCAGGCTGCTTCCCCTTGCCTGATAATGGGAACTGATGCAGATAATGTCAATCTGCTTGAGGCTGACACAGCGAGAAGGCTTCAGGAAATGATGAGGAACAATGTGCTGACCAACTACGGTGACAGCAATTTCCCTGGATTGGAGCTCCATGCCAAGTCCGGGACTGCCGAAGGCGCGAGAGGAGAACGGCCTGACGCATGGTTCTGCGGATATTCGGGGGATTATGCTTTTGCTGTGTGTGTGGAAAATGGCGGATATGGTTCCAGCGTGGCCGGGCCTATAGCCAACACTGTACTTCAGGCCATTGTCGCCCAGTAGGCAGCGGCGGTGAGCGCCGCAGGCCGGACAGCCCTTTCATCTGCCGCCGGACCGGCCGGAGGCTGTCTTCGGTCCAGAGGGCTTCAATTAAGAATTTTGTAAGAATCAGATGGGCCCCTTTGTAAAAAAGGGCCCTTAATATATGGTTGTAAGGCGAAAGGAGAGCATGATAAAATGGAAAACCATAAATTCAATATCTTGGTGTGTGACGACGATAAGGAAATAGCGGGGGCCATCGAGATTTATCTCCGAAACGAAGGATATTGCGTTTTTAAGGCTTTTAATGGGGTAGAAGCCCTCGATATAGCCCGGAAGCAGACGCTGCACCTTATCATAATGGATGTGATGATGCCAAAAATGGACGGCATCCAGGCCACCATGAAGATAAGAGAAGAAAAGAACATTCCTATCATCATGCTTTCCGCCAAGTCGGAGGACTACGATAAGATCACGGGTCTAAATGTAGGAGCCGACGACTATGTGACAAAGCCTTTTAATCCGCTGGAACTGATCGCCAGAGTAAAGGCACAGCTCAGACGGTATGCCAATCTGGGAAGCATGGCGGGACGGCCTACTCAAACGGGTGTCTACAAATCAGGGGGATTGATCGTAGACGACAACGAAAAAAGGGTGACTTTGGACGGAGAACAGGTAGTCGTGACACCCATTGAGTTTGGCATATTAAAGCTGCTGACGGAAAATGCGGGCCGCGTATACAGCATAGAACAGATTTATGAATCTGTCTGGAACGAGCCGGCTTACAGCCCGGAAAACACCGTAGCAGTCCATATAAGGAGGATAAGGGAGAAAATTGAGATAGACCCGAAGAATCCTCGATATTTGAAGGTGGTGTGGGGTATTGGATACAAGATTGAAAAACTATAGACGCAGGCCGGTGCTGTTGGGAGCCGGCATGACAGCAGAGTCGCTGCTTGCGGTAGGACTGCTCATAGCAGGGTCTATATTTTCTGCCATGAGCACCATGGTATGGGTTGACGAGGAGACCAGGAGCGGCATTGATGACGGATATTTCTGGTACAAGGGGGTTATTTCGGACCAGGAAAAGTTTGACTGGCTGCAAAATTTTACCGGCATAGGCTTTGTCATAGGTGCAGCCATATTTGCAGCTCTGCTGGTATTTCTCATAGTCCTGGCTGGAAGGGGCTGCCGGGACGAAGAGGGAAAACCGCAGCTCACATGGTTCGACAAGATATGGAGCGAGGCCCAGATAGCTGTCGCCGTCCTGAGCATTATATGGATCGTAGACACGGTGAGGGGATGCTACGAAATCTGGATGGGCGGCCAGTGGCTTGGCATATGGGAAAACATGGGGGACCAGCTCTATAATTCCGGGATGCTCACTCCTCAGATCGAGATGACTTATGGCCTGACGGTACTGCTGGTCAACTGTTTTGTAACGCTGGCGTGCTTCTTGTCTCTGGTGAAAAAGATCAAACTCAGCCAGTTTTGGGAAAAATCCCTCTTAGGGGGAGCGTTTCTGGCAATATACAGAAGTATCAAAGGCAGCGACAAGACTTTGGTTAAGGTGCTGGTGGTCCTCATGGCTGGAGCATTTTTATCAGCGGTATGGATATTGCTGCCTGTAGTACTGGTCCTGATACTGGTGTTTGTGCCTAAGATGGTGAAAAAATTTGCTGCCATAAAAACAGGTGTGGAAGAAGTAAAGAACGGAAATCTGACATACAAGATACCTGTAGAAAAAGACGCCAAAGGCGTCATGGGGGAATTTGACAGGCTGGCTGCTGACATCAACGATATATCTCAGGCGTCCAATATCGCCATACAAAATGAGCTGAAAACGCAAAGGATGAAAACGGATCTGATATCAAATGTTTCCCACGATTTAAAGACCCCCCTCACATCCATGATCTCTTACATAGATCTGCTGAAGCAGGAAGGCCTTGACAGCCCCAATGCTCCGGAGTATCTGGAGATCATCAACCAGAAGACTCAAAGGCTCAAGGTCCTGACAGAAAACCTGTTTGAAGCAGCCAAGGCGTCTTCGGGGGCAATACCGGTCAATCTGGAACCCATCGACCTGTCATCGCTGCTGACCCAGACTCTGGCAGAACTGGAAGAAAAACTTTCTGCAAAGGAACTGGACATCCAGATACATTGTGCATGTGATGAAGCGCGGATAATGGCTGATGGCAATCTCATGTGGCGTGTTCTTGAAAACCTGTTTGGCAACATTTCAAAATACGCCATGCCAAAAAGCCGCGTGTATGTTGAAGTGAGAAATGTGGAACCAAAGAACAACGGCGCAGAGCCTATGATCCTGCTGGAAATAAAGAATATTTCCCAAGACCCTCTTAACATACCGGCAGAGGAGCTTATGGAAAGGTTCAAGCGCGGAGATGAATCCCGCAACACTGAGGGCAGCGGACTTGGGCTGGCCATAGCAAAAGATCTGGTAAAACTCATGGAAGGGATATTTGAGATCTCCATAGACGGCGACCTGTTCAAAGCAGCGGTCATGATGAAAAAGGCAGAGAATTGAAGAAGCCCGGATGCTTGCGTCCGGGCTTTTGTATGAAAAAATACGCAAAAAAGACTGGCCTCTGCCGTGCTTGGACTATCTACGGCCGGTACTCAAAACAGTCCATGAACCGCAGCTTAAACTGATTGGCCCTGTGGAGCTTGTCTATCCGTTCTTTTGTGGCCATGTCGTCTATCTGGCCGGTCCTGATGTATCTGTCCAGAACTTCATAGGTAAAGCCCAAGTTTTCTTCATCGGTTTTGGGCTGTAGTCCATCGATAGGCGTCTTGTCAACGAACATGGAAGGCAGTCCCAGCTCCCTTCCTATGGCCTTGACTTCCTGGACAGTCAGGCGGCTCAGAGGGCTGAAATCTCCGGCGCCGTCGCCGTATCGGGTGGCGTAACCCACCCAGTCTTCGCTGAGATTGCAGGTGTTTGCTACCCTGCCGTTACATGACTGGGATACAGCATAAGTGGCTGCCATACGGAGCCGTGGCGGCAGGTTTGTCACCGTCTGTACAGCTATTTCAGGCAGACTTGAACTGAGCTGCCCCATAAGAGCGTCGAAGCAATCAGCTATATTGATCTCATAAGATCTTATGCCCAGATGGGAAACCAGAGACCTGGAAACATCTATGTCAAACTGCTGGCCCTTGGGCAGCAGGACTCCGATAACCCGGTCTTTTCCCAAGGCTTCGGTGCAGAGCGCCGCAACAACAGAGCTGTCCTTTCCTCCGGAAATGGCGACGATGGCATTGCATCCGGGACCGTTAAGGTCAAACCAGTTCCTGATCCAGGCGATCACATCTTCCTTTACTTTTTTTGCATCAAATTCTTTTTTGTATTCCATGGCAAGTCCTCCTGTCATCTGTTATTATATACGATTTCCTGAAGAAAGAAAAGCAGGTCAGCGTCAGAATATGCAGGCATCATCAAAGAACTCAGGGGCATTGTCAAAGAACTTACTTCCCGGCTTGCGGCCGGAGGGTTTTTATTATATAATAGACAATAACTTCACATAAAGGACGGCATCATATAGATGAAAAGCATATACATAAAAGATCTGAAAAAAGATCAGGAACTGACGGAATTTTTCATGGCCAAAACCCTGATGATAAAAGTCGGTTCCAATGGCAAGCAATATCTGGACATCACACTGGGCGACAAGACAGGAGAAATTTCTGCGAAAAAATGGGATGTGAGCGACAGCGAGTATCCAACATTAAAGGCCATACCGGATAAGTCCATAGTAAAGATAAAAGGCCTGGTCACCGAATGGGCAGGGCAGCTGCAGCTGAGGATACAGCGCATAAGGCAGGCTGATGAGGCGGACGGCCAGCAGATGAAAGACTTTGTCAAAGCTGCGCCGGAAGAACCGCAGGCCATGTACGACTACATATATCAGATCGCGCAGTCCATGAAGGACCGGGATCTGAGGGAACTCTGCCTAAAACTCCTGACAGTGAACAAAGACAGGCTCATGTATTACCCGGCCGCACAGAAAAACCACCATGCGGAGCTGGGCGGGCTTTTGTATCATATGAAGCGGATGCTGATGACCGGGGAATGCGTGTGCAGGATCTATACAAACCTCAACCGGGATCTGGTGTGTGCGGGGGTGATCGTACATGATATTGAAAAACTCAACGAGATCATGGCCGGACCTGACGGTATAGCCACCGGATACTCCTTCGAGGGACAGATGCTGGGCCACATAATACAAGGGGTCAAGACCATTGACAGGCTTACTCTGGAACTGGGATTCCCAAGGGAAAAAGCAATTATGCTGGAGCACATGATCTTGGCACATCATTATGAGCCTGAATTCGGAAGCCCCAAGAAGCCGCTGTTTCCGGAGGCGGAAGTTCTCCACTATCTGGATATACTTGATGCGAGGATGTTTGATATGGAGGACGCCCTTGTATCTACGGAACCGGGAACTTTCAGCGAGCGGATCTGGGCGCTGGACAACAGGAGGATCTACAAAACTGCAGATGCGGAGGATGAAAAATAATGTTAGTAAAACTGCCCAAAGAAGTCCGAAAGATCATGACAGAACTGCAAAATGCCGGATTTGAGGTGTACATAGAGGGAGAGTGCATCAGAGAGTCTGTAATGGGACGCAGTCCTTATGGCTGGGACCTTATAACTGATGCGGGAATAGACCAAATGAAGGAGCTGTTTCCGGAAGCGATGGTACTCAGCGAGAAATATCAGATACTGAGGTTTGAATATATAGAGGAGATGCCGGGGAAAGACGGAGAGACCGAAGAAAGCGGCATTATAATAGATCTGGGCAGATACAGGACAACGATGCCTGCAGGCGGGGCGCAGGACCGCACAGATCCGGGGGAGACGGCAATTAAAACCCAGCTGGCAGCAAAAGGATTTACCATTGATGCCATAGCCGAGAACCAGAACGAGATCGTCGATCCATTCGGAGGCAGGGATGATATAAAGAAAAAACTCATCCGGACCATTGGGGATCCGGACAGCTTATTCAAAAAACAGCCTATCCTGATGCTGAAAGCGGCCAGGCTGGCATCCGAGTGCGGGTTTGATCTTGACAGGCCCGTATATGAGGCGATATTGAAAAACAAAGAACTGCTGAAGGGCGCCAATGTGGACAGGATCAGAGAAGAATTTACCATGCTCCTGTCTGCGCCTGGGACAGCGGGAAAAGGCCTTGGAATACTGCTGGAAACAGGAATGGTAGCTGCCGTGATAGGGCAGGATGTGGTTGACCGGCTTTCCAAGCGCGAAGTGAACGACCTTCTTTTGCTCAGCCAGAACATCGACCGCTCCAAACCGGTTGAAGCAAGAAGGCTGGGCCTGTTTTTCACCTGTATAGACAAGAAAAAGATAAGACCTGCCATCGAAAGGCTGAATTTCGATCCGGAAACAGAACAGCACCTGATAGATGCCATTACTGATATGCCAAAGCTGTACTTTGCCGCCACCAAGCCGGCTTTGAAAAAATTCATATATCAGCATGGCATGGACCGCTACGAATATCTGTTAAACATGGAAAAGGCCCAGAGGATAGTGTTTGACTATCACACTGAGACTAAGATAAAGAGCAAGATGTATATGCTTGACGAAATACAAAGATTCAAAGAGCCTATCTTTCCGGAAGATCTGAAAGTTGACGCTGAAGATCTGATCGAAGCAGGCATATGTAAAGCGGAAAACGCAGAAAAAGTGCTGAGGATGATGACTGAAGAACTTCACACCCATCCGCGTAAAAACACCAGGGAAGAGCTTATGAAGCTGGCCAAGCTTTACAGCAAAAATAAAGTGGCCGCCGCTCTTCGCGGGATACACTGGATAAGGTAAAATAATGGATACAAAAGACAACGAAGCAACCATAACAAAAATAAGCCAGGTCACCCCGGAGGTGACCTTATTTTTACGCAAACTGGGACTGTCTGACTATTATATAATCAAGATCTTCGCCCTGGTGGGAGATGCTGCCATAGGCTTGACAGAAGATGATCCTTACTGGCTGCTGGACGAATTTCAGGGCATGAGATTTGATACGGCAGATAAGATCGCAGATACCATGGGGATCGCCAAAAACAGCCCTTTTCGTATAAGAGCTGCCGTACGCCACGGATTGGCCCTTTATGTGAACCGGGGAAATACATTTGTGCCTGCCCGTGAATTTTGCCAGCAGATAAGCGGATTTCTCGATCTGACCAGTGATGAGGTAGAGGATGTGGTTGAGGATATGGCTTTGGTGGGCGATCTTCAGCTTTCTACTCTTGCAGGAACGGAGGTTCTGTATTTTTACGGATATTACAGGACAGAATGCCAGGTGGCCGGAAAGATCGCAAGAATGGCGGAAAACACCCCAAAGCCCGTCGGAGCCAATATCAGCGCAGTCATATCAAAGGCAGAAAGCCAGAGCGGCATAAAACTCACACAGAGCCAGCGCGAGGCTGTTGAAAAGTCACTTGGACACAGCGTTTCCATCATAACAGGAGGACCGGGGACAGGAAAGACAACTATCATAAATACCCTCATAAAGATCATGGAGCAGAGCGGGCTTGATGTGGCCGTAGCGGCGCCAACAGGAAGGGCGGCAAAGAGGATAACACAGACCAGCGGCAAAGGTGCGATGACGGTACACCGGCTGCTTGAGTATTACTATGATGAGGAAGCCAGACATATGGCTTTCGGCAGGAATCAGGACAATCCCCTTGACTATGGTGCAGTCATCATAGATGAGGCATCGATGATGGATCTCATGCTGATGGGAGCCCTTTGCAGGGCGCTGAGGGATGACTGCCGGCTGATCCTGACAGGAGATGCAGATCAGCTGCCTCCGGTGGGAGCCGGGAATGTCCTTGAGGACCTCATAAACAGCGGATATGTTTATACATCGCGGCTTTCGGAAATCTTCCGCCAGGCTGAGGAAAGCGGGATAGTCCTCAATGCCCACAGGATAAACCAAGGATCGTATCCCAAATACGGAAAGGATTTTCTGCTGGTCGAGGCAGACAAGCAAAAGGATATACTCGGAAAGATAACGGATCTGGCTGCCAAATGGCCCCCTGACAAGGTGCAGGTGCTGACTCCCGTAAAAAAAGGGATATTGGGAAGCGCCAGCATCAATGAACATTTGCAGCAGATTTTCAACCCGCCCCGGCCTGACTGCCCTGAGCTTGCCTTTGGGAGCAAGATATACCGGCAGGGAGACCGTGTCATGCAGATAAAAAACAACTACAGGCTGGAGTTTAAAAGAAAAGACGGCAGCACGGGAAAAGGGATCTTTAACGGCGAAACCGGCATAATAGCAGCAGTCCATACAGATGACCGGAAAATAACCGTTTGCTATGACGACGACAGATGGGTGGAATATCCTTATGTACAGATGGACGAGATAGAACTGGCATATGCCGTAACGGTACACAAAAGCCAGGGAAGCGAATTCCCTGTGGTCATAATGCCGGCAAGCTGGTTCCCGCCGGCTCTGGCCACAAGAAATCTGCTGTATACGGCAGTGACAAGGGGACAGCGCCAGGTGATAATAGTAGGGACTGAAAGGTATGTAAATTCCATGGTCGACAACAATCAGACAGGCAGGAGAAATTCAGGACTTAGAGACAGGCTGGCAGGAATGTACGAAAATATATGAGGATGAAGAAAGGATAGGGTATATTGCTGATAACAAAAACAATCTCAGATCTGCTGTTCCCTCCGGATATATATTGCCTCTGCTGCGGTAAATATACAGGTCCGGGGAGCCGATATTCCCTTTGCAGCCATTGCATGGAAAGGATGAACTTCAAGGCGCTTCCTCTCCGTATAGAAGGCTTTGACTGGGCTGCAGCAGCCATGGGGTACGGGACATATGAGAGACGCATGATCTTTTCCCTGAAATATGACGGTAATACATATGTTGCTGTAACAGCAGCAGAACTCATACGGGATGCCATCATCCACATGACCATAGATGACATATCCTGTCCGCTCCTCAGAGCGGACATCATAACAGAAGTGCCGATAAGCTCACAGCGTGCAAGAGAAAGGGGCTTCAACCAGGCTGAGAAGATAGCAGCTCATCTTGGAGCCATGTGCGGTATAAAACATGAAAAGAAAGTCCTTTTGCGCATAAAGGATACGAAGGCCCAAAGGGCTCTGTCCCCTGATGAGAGGCGGGAAAACATGGCTGGCGCCTTTTGTGCTGCGCCGGATAAACGGGCGGCGGTCCAGGGTAAAAGAGTATTGCTGATAGACGATATATTTACCACAGGGGCTACTGCTTCAGAATGCGGCAGGGCGCTCCGGGAAGCAGGCGTGAGCGAGCTGTATTTTGCGGCGCTTCTCAATGCGGCAAACCGCCATCACCAGCAGCCGGACAGCTATGCGTGATCTGGTCGCCCATTAGACGCCCGTCCATCACCCACTATCCGAAGAAAACATCCATTAGCATATCTCATGACTGGTATGTTTTTGTGAGATCGCAGAAGAGCAGGCCGGGGCAGACACATGCAGCATCATTTCCGAAAAGATCTTAAATACTGGTTTTTGTTGAAATTTCAAACAGGATCAATTTATGCCATAAAGTTATAGGTCAAAAAAAGACTGATCTTTAACTTTATGGCATTTATTTTGCATATTTCTTTTGCGACACATTAAAGAGCTCGTTTCCAGAGCAGTTTGTCTTTGGTACGGACTGTTGGAGATACAGGAGGAAAACAAGTGATCCATTGAAATCAGCTTGCATATTATCCGCCAGATGATAAAATAAGAAGAGCCGCCCGGGTCTGTGGTTGAAAGTCCAGGCCAGGTACGGGCAAAAGGACCCACGTAAGCCGGCCGGAGACAGGCCGGTGATCATGGCGTACCTTAGAAGTAAGTCCTCCGCAAAGCGGGCAAAGGCAGGTGTGGGGTCAAAGACCAGGTCAGCCGGGCGGCAAGACAGCGCTAAGAAAAATAGTCTGTGATTTTTTACACAAAATACATTTTGTTTTCATATCTGGTGTGCTATAATAAAGAAAAAGCACAGGAGGTGATCAGTATGAAGATCATCGTAACAGGCAAAAACATATCCGTGACCGACAAGATCCAGGCGGCTATCGACAAAAAGTTTGAGAAGCTGGGAAAGTATTTTGCTGACGACATCAAGGCGACTGTAGTGATGCACCCGGAAAAGGCCAAAGTAAAGATGGAAGCTACCATCACGACCAAGGGGGCTATTTTCAGGGCTGAGGATGTGTCCCAAGATATTTTTGACTGTATCGATATCGTGGCGGATAAACTTCAGAGCCAGATGTCCAAGTACAAAGGTAAGATGCTTAAAAAACACAAATCCAATGATTCTGTCAGATTTGAGCTGATACCTGAGATCGAGGAAGAGCATGAGGAAGGGAAGGTAGTAAAGACAAAGAAATTCCAGCTTGCCCCGATGACAGTGGATGAAGCCATCCTGCAAATGGAGCTGCTCCAGCATAACTTTTTCGTTTTCCTCAATCTTGAGACTGACAGCGTAAATGTAGTCTACAAGAGACAGGATGACAACTATGGACTGCTGGAAACCACATATTGATCGTTAAGACGGCCCGTGGCCGCATTATATAATAAACCTAATTCCGCAAAACTGCCGGCATTGATGCCGGCAGTTTTGTTTTGCAGGCGCAACGGCCGGGATAAATCACAGGGTCTGATGTAAAAAAGACCGGAACCGGACGGTTGTTGATATATATGTTACATGATCATTATAATTATTTTACATATATCATTTTAACTTGACAAGCACTGCGGAGGGGGGGTACGATATAGAAAAGATACAGCTAGCAGAACAGAAAGGTGAAAAAAATGAAGAGACTGAAAAAGATTTTTTCGGTCGTGCTGTGCCTTGCGATGGTGCTATCATTGCCGGGGGTTGCTGCCGCACAGTCGGGCAGTACAGTACAGACTGAAAGCTCTGTCGCCTGCGTGGATGGCACATATTACGACACGCTGAGCGAGGCCATAAAGGCCATAGACGGAGAAGGGACTGTAGAACTGGTTGCAGATGTGGAGCTGGACAATAGGATCATAGTTGAAAATGGGCAGAATATTACCCTCGACTTAGGAACATATACTGTTTCAGCTTCGGAAAAATATTCCTTTGGCAGACAAGTACTGATCACAAACAGAGGAACATTGACTGTCAAGGGAGAAGGAACCATTGAAGCAACAGGGGAGTTATACCCTAACCATGCCATAGAAAGCGAAGGCGGTGTATTAAATATAGAGTCTGGCAATATTGTGGCAAACTGGAATGGAATACGGGCACTAAGAGGATGTGTGGTAAATATTTCAGGTGGCAGTATTTCAAATATAGATACTGCCGCCAATAATGAGGACTCTGCCCTGCTTTTGTCCAAAGATGTATCCACGACCATTTCCGGGAACGCCCGTCTCACTGGATATAATACGGCAGTGAGATCCAACGGCGGAGACATCACCATTTCAGAAAACGCATATCTGACAGGCAAATTCGGAGTGATGCTTTTCAACAGTCCTGGAGAAAATACTGCAGATGCTTCTCATTCGCATTTGACCATGACCGGCGGCACCGTTGAAGCTACATATGGCTTTGCTCTGTCAGGGAATAATCTGATGTCCGCCATGTGCAGCGCAGAAATAACCGGAGGTACTCTCACGAGCACAGCTGAAAGTACCGGAATCTACTGGCCTATGGAGGGAGAACTGACAATAGGCGGAAAAGCCGTTGTTGAAGGTGGTACCGGCATAGAGGCCAAGATGGGTACCATAACCATCAAAGATAGCGCCACGGTAACAGGAACAGGAGAATATCTTGAAGGCATTCCGGAGGGAGGCGGATCTCAGGCAGAAGGTTCAGCTGTCCTGGCATCTGCTCAGATGTATGGAGCCAGTGAAGGACAATACATCAAGAGCCCTGACCTTACCGTGAACATCACAAGCGGCACGCTGACAGGAACCAATGGCAATGCGGTTACTGTATATAATACAGAAGATACCGAAGAACAGACTGCCCAGATCAATGTGACAGGAGGAGAACTGATCGCGGCTGACAACAAAGCCGGCGTGAAAGTCATAGCGGAAAAAGGAGCCAATGAGACTCAGCTGGTACAGGGAACTGAAGACAATTCTTTTGTGGCTTCAAGATCAAAAACAAAAGTAACTGTATCGTCAGATGCTGCTCTCGCGGCCGTTGACAGCAACGGGCAGGTATCTTACTATGCTGATGTGAACGATGCCCTCAATGCCAATGAAGCTGCGGCAGCAGATCCGGTAAACATATATGTACTGGGTGACAGCCAGGTAGACAGCGAGGCCCTGAAGAACCAGAATGTGAAACTGACAACCGCAAAGGGTGTTGAACTTGATGTCAACTCCGATGTTGACGGAATGATCGTCAAAGAGACTGTCAATGCTGACGGCAGCAAGACATATGAACTGGTCTCCGGTTCTGAACTTGCCGCTCCTGAGGTTACTGTGGCTGCGGACAAGACTTCTGTTCATGCCGGAGAGACGATAACTCTGACAGCCGTGGCTGATCACGAAGAACAGGGAGTCACTTATTCCTATGCATGGTACAAAGACGGCCAGCTGTTGGCAGAACAGACATCCGATACCTTCAAAGTGACTGAAAGCGGCATATATACAGTGAAAGTTACCGCGATCAAGACAGACGGAGATGTTACCCTGACTTCAGAGGCTGCTGAAAGCGCCGGAACAGCATGCACAGTCGAGCCTCATCAATATGGCGATCAATGGAAAAACGATGAAGAAGATCACTGGCAGGAGTGCCAATGCGGTGAAAAAGCCAACTTGGCCGCCCATGAGTTTGGACAGTGGGTCGTTACTAAAGAAGCAACCGCTTCGGAACAGGGAAGTCGTGAAAAAGTATGTCAGGTATGCGGATACACTGTAACAGAAACGATACCTGCCACCGGTTCTGATGATGTTCCAAAGACAAGCGACGAAAACAATATCATCCTTTGGGCAGCTATGATGATAGTTTCATCTGCTGCATGTGCGGGGATGATGGCTAAGCGCAGGAAAAGCGAAAAATAAAAACATGCTCCTGCAATGACATCTGAATATTTACATATTGTATGAGATGGAAAGTCTCGCTGTTTGCCTGGCCTCAGGCAGATAGTGAGACTTTTTTTATGTGGGCTTTGCTCCGGTCCGGTCTGCATTACCCATATGTTTTCTTGGGAGGGTCTTGTCGCTTCTAATGCATGTCTGTAAATACAATATCTACTTGAAACCGTCACATTTTCAAAGTATAATGAAAATAACCACATTAAAAAGGAAATTTTTATTATGGAAAATTTTTTTAATAATATAGTATCCAGCATAGGGCTGAACGATGTGTTAGATATAGCTATAGTAGCTTTCCTGGTATATAAAGTCCTGGGGTTTATCAGAGAAACCAGGGCGGAGCAGCTTGCAAAGGGACTGGTGGTACTGGTCATCTGTACTTTGCTGTCAGATTTCCTTAAACTCTACACCCTCCATTGGCTCCTTTCGGGCGTAGTCTCGGTGGGGCTCATAGCTATTGTCGTTATCTTCCAGCCTGAACTGCGCCGTGCTCTCGAACATCTTGGAAGAAGCAGGTTTGCAAATATAATGAGCGATATAGACAAAGAAGAAGCCAAACGGATGGTGACCGAAATAGTAAGGGCCGTAGAGAGTATGTCTGCATCCAGGACAGGTGCGCTCATGGTCATAGAAAAGGAGATCACACTCAACGACATAGTAGAGACAGGAACAGTAATCGACGCATATATTTCAGCAGAAATGATAGGGAACATTTTTTACGAAGGGGCACCGCTCCACGACGGGGCCCTGATTTTGCGTGGAGACAGGCTCTATGCGGCCGGGTGCGTTCTGCCTCTGACCCAGAATAAGGAGCTGAGCAAAGAATTGGGCACAAGGCACAGGGCAGGTATCGGCATAACAGAAAACTCAGATGCGCTTGTCATAATAGTGTCCGAAGAAACAGGAGTGATCTCTCTGGCACAGAACGGAGAGCTGACAAGGTTCCTCGAAGGGAAAAAAATAGAAAAGACTTTGCTGGATCTTTATCTTCAGGAGGATTCCAAAAGTCCTCTTACAGGAAAGATAGGCAAAGTGCTGGGCAGAGGTGATAAGCATGCTAAAAAGTAAGAAATTCAATATAGTGCTGGCGATCTTAGCTGCTGTAGTCCTGTGGGCATATGTACTGGGGGAGGTAAACCCCAATACAAGCGATACCATCAGAGGAGTGCCTATAACATTCGCAAATGAAGATATGCTGGAAGCAGAAGGGCTTACGATATTGCAGACCAGCGCTCAGGCAGTCAATATACACATTTCCGGAAACCGTAACGATGTGAACCGTGTAGAAGCAGGCGACTTTACGGTCATCTGCGATGTGGAAGGCCTCCAGGAAGGTGAAAGCACGGTCAGACTGACAGTCACAGGGCCTGATACGGTAACCATAGACCGGATCAGCGAAGAAAAGATAACAGTGACCGTAGATGAACTGGTAACGGCAGAAAAGAACATAGAAGTGGTGATAAGCGGAGAAGTGAGTGCAGATCAGGAGCCATATGTGGTCGAGACCAGCAGCGATACCGTGCAGGTCACCGGCGCAGCTACGCTGATAGACCGTATAACCAGTGTAAACGCCATTGTAGATGTTGGGTCCGTCACAGACGAGATGAGGACTTTGACACTGGAACTGGTGCCTGTGGACGAACAGGGCAGCACTGTTGAAAATGTCGCCCTCAGCCAGTCCAGGATAAATGTCACCATCGTCATGATGACCAAAAAGACAGTTGCACTGGATGTCCCGGTCACAAATCAAAACGCAGGTGGATTTGAAAGAACTGTAGATGTTCCTAAGACCATTGTCATCAAAGGAACCGAAGAGGATCTGGCGGCCGTTGACAGCATATCATGCGAGACTGTTGATCTGGCCGGGATCACGGAGGACACCGAAGTCAGGCTGACCCCTGTACTTCCTGAAGGCATCCAGGTAAGCAGCGAGTCGGAAGGACTGTCTGCTTCAGTTACCGTTAAGCCGCTGAGCTCTGCAACCTTCACATTTGACGAAGGTGATATACAGATAATAAACAGAGACAGCAGCCTGACATATACCATATCGCCGGTGGAAATAACCGTCAATGTGACAGGAACAGAAAGCGTCATAGAGGGGCTTCAGAAAGGAGACCTTACGCTGACGGTGGATGCGGCAGATCTGGAGACAGGTACTTCAACGGTGCCTGTGGTCGTGACATGCGACAAAGGCGTGCAGGTCATAGAATCATCTGTAAGCAGAGTTGAGATTACGATAGAATGATTTCAGGAGGGAAATGATGGGAAGATTGTTCGGAACTGATGGCGTAAGGGGAGTGGCCAACAAGGAACTGACGCCGGAACTGGCTTTTAATCTGGGGAAAGCAGGGACTCATGTGCTCAAAAAAGATAATGAGCGCCCTGTGGTAGTTATCGGAAAAGATACAAGAGTTTCCGGAGATATGCTTGAAAGCGCTCTTACTGCCGGGATACTGGCGGTCGGAGGAAATGTCATAAGAGCGGGAGTCATACCGACTCCGGCCATAGCCTATCTGGCAAAATATTATAAGGCCGATGCGGGGATCGTAATAAGCGCTTCCCACAACACATTTGAATACAACGGGATAAAGTTTTTCAACGGAGAAGGATATAAGCTGGATGACGATATAGAAGAAGAAATTGAAGATATCATCATAAGCAGCATAGATGCAAACAGCCATATAACAGGAGAGCTTATAGGAAGATGCCTTGATGCCTCTGAAGATGCCGCAGAGCTGTATGCGGCTCATCTGCTGGAAACAGTGGATTTCAGGCTGGATGGCATAAAGGTGGCTCTGGACTGCGCCAATGGCGCATCATATCGTATAGCTCCAAAGGTTTATGAAGCTCTCGGAGCAGAGGTGATCGTGACAGGAAATGAGCCCAACGGTATAAATATCAATGACGGATGCGGCTCAACCCACCCAGAAAAACTGTCGGGACTGGTCCAAAAGACAGGAGCCCATGTGGGCCTGGCCTTTGACGGCGACGCAGACAGACTCATAGTAGTTGACGAAAAGGGCAATGTTATTGACGGAGACAGGGTCATAGCCATATGTGCCCGCATGCTCAAAGAACAAGGCAGGCTGGCAGAAAACAAGGCTACCGTAACAGTCATGAGCAACATAGGCTTCCACAAGGCCATGGAGGAATCAGGCATAGATGTGGATGTGACCGGGGTGGGAGACAGATATGTGCTGGAACAGATGCTCAAGAGCGGCTGCGTCATAGGAGGAGAGCAGTCAGGACACATTATTTTCAGGGAATATACCACCACCGGTGACGGTATTCTTTCTTCCCTGCAATTTATGGAAGCTGTTCTTGCTTCAGGCAGGAAGATCTCAGAAATGGCATCGGAAATACAGATCTTTCCGCAGGTACTTGTCAATGCCAGAGTAAAAAACGAAAACAAGAAGAAATATTCCAATGACCCGCAGATAGCTGCGGCCATCGAAGAAATAGAAAAAAAGATGGAAGGAAACGGCCGTGTACTTATCAGGCCTTCAGGCACCGAACCTCTCGTAAGGGTAATGATAGAAGGAGACGACGAGATTGTGCTGGATCAGCTGGCCCGCGGTCTGGCAGATTTGATAGAAGAAAAATTCATGTAGGAGAAAGAAAATGTGTGGAATCGTAGGATATGTAGGAAGCGGCAACGCTAAAGATGTGATCTTAGACGGACTGAAAAAACTGGAGTACAGAGGATATGACTCTGCCGGCATAGCTGTGATAAGGAACGGCAAGCTGGAAGTGAAAAAGCATGTGGGAGAGATCGCCAACCTTGAAAAACTCATCGGTGATGATCCTATGACAAGCCATATAGGCATCGGCCATACCAGGTGGGCCACCCATGGAGCTCCATCTGATGCCAATGCTCATCCCCATGTGAGCCAGGACGGCAAGATCGCCATAATCCATAACGGCATAATCGAAAACTATCACGAACTTAAACAGGATCTGATAGAAAAACACGGGATCAGTTTCAAGACCGAAACAGACTCGGAAGTCATCGCCCAGCTCATAGGCGTTATCTACCGGGAGAAAAAAGACCTGCTGGAATCAGTATTTGAGGCAGTAGATATGATGAGGGGGGCTTATGCGGTAGTGGCCATGGCCGAAGATGAGCCTGACAGGCTGGTAGCTGTCAGAAAAGATGCCCCTATGATAGTAGGCTTGGGTAACGGCAGCAATTTTATCGCATCGGATATACCGGCCCTGCTCAAATATGTGAAGGAAGTCTATCTTATAGAGAACAACGAGACCGTTCTGGTGACTGCAGATAGTGTTTCTATTTTTGATGAAAACAGGAACAAAGTGGACAGGGAAGTCTTTCATGTGACATGGGATGCAGATGCCGCAGAAAAAGAAGGATATGAGCATTTTATGCTCAAGGAGATATATGAGCAGCCAAAGGGCCTTTCCGAAACTCTCTGCCGTCGGCTTGATCCGTCAGGAAAGATAACCCTTGAAGGTATCACTCTTACAAGAGAAGATATAGAAAAATTCAGCAAGATATACATCGTTGCCTGTGGTACGGCATATCACGCCGGCCTTGTAGGCAAATATATCATAGAAAAACTTGTAAAGATACCGGTAGAAGTTGATGTGGCTTCTGAATTCCGATACAGAGATCCGCTCATTGACGAAAATACATTGTTCATTGCCATAAGCCAGTCAGGAGAGACGCTGGACACTCTCGCAGCGCTCAGAGAAGCCAAAAGAAAAGGCGCAAGAGTACTGAGCGTGGTAAATGTGGTGGGAAGCTCCGTTGCAAGAGAATCGGATGATGTATTCTATACATGGGCGGGGCCTGAGATCGCCGTGGCCTCGACCAAGGCATATACGACCCAGCTAATGTGCATGTACATGCTGGCCCTTTATATGGGACTGGAAAAAGGCACTGTCACAAGGGAGGTTTATGACGGATATATCGCAGATCTCAAAGCCATCCCGTCAAAACTGGAGGAACTGCTGAAGCAGGCGCCGGACATTGAGGCTGTTGCCAAGCAGCTTTATAACAAGGAGCAGGTGTTCTTCATAGGAAGAGGCCTGGATTCAGCCGTGTCCTACGAGGGTTCCCTCAAGCTTAAAGAAATATCGTATATCAACTCTTTCGCCATTGCTGCAGGGGAACTTAAACATGGGACCATAGCCCTGATGGAACCGGGGACGCTGGTGATAGCCCTGGCCTGCCAGGATTTTCTATATGAAAAGATGGTATCAAATATCCAGGAGATCAAAGCCAGAGGCGCCTATGTGATGGCCATGGCCAAGGAAGGCAACACTTCCATAGCGGATCACAGCGATAAGATGATATATATACCTTGGTGCAGAGATGAGATAACGCCTCTGCTGAGCGTGGTACCGCTCCAGCTTTTCGCCTACTATGTGGCCAAAGAGCGGGGATGTAATATAGACAAGCCAAAGAATCTGGCAAAATCAGTAACAGTAGAGTAGCAAGATTACGGCGCCGGCATATATATGCCGGCGCCGGGATAATGAGGTGACAAAATGGAAAAATACCAAGTAAGAGATATTGCCCTTGCACCATCAGGACACAGAAAGATCCAGTGGGTAAGGGACAATATGCCGCTTCTCAGAGGTCTGGAAGAAGAATACACAAAGACCAGGCCTTTTGAAGGGATAAAGATCTCCCTTTCGGTACACCTGGAGGCAAAGACGGCGTATCTTTGCATGGTACTGGCTGCAGGCGGGGCGGATATGTCTGTGACCGGCAGCAATGTGCTCAGCACGCAGGATGATGTGGCGGCGGCTCTGGCCGACAGCGGCATGAAAGTCTTTGCATATCACGGGGCCACTCAGGAAGAATATGACAGGCATATAGAAATGTGCCTTTCCCATAAGCCGAATATCATCATAGACGATGGAGCCGATCTGGTCAGCTTTATTCATGAAAAGCGGCCTGATCTGGCTGAAGAGGTATGGGGCGGCTGCGAAGAGACTACGACCGGCATAATCAGGCTCAAGGCCATGGAAAGAGAAGGGGTTCTCAGATTCCCTATGGTGGCCGTAAACGACGCCGACTGCAAGCATCTGTTCGATAACAGGTATGGTACAGGCCAGTCCACCTGGGACAGCATAATGAGGAACACCAACCTCATAGTTGCGGCAAAAAAAGTGGTGGTTGTGGGATACGGATGGTGCTCAAGAGGAATAGCCATGAGAGCCGATGCACTTGGAGCACAGGTAATAGTGACGGAGATAGATCCGGTCAAGGCCATTGAGGCAAAGATGGACGGATTTTCGGTAATGCCTATGGCAAAGGCCACCCATTTTGGAGATATATTTGTAACAGCAACAGGCTGCTGCAAGACCATAACAACAGAACATATGATGAGCATGAAAGACGGAGCCATCCTTGCAAACGCCGGGCATTTCAACTGTGAGATCGACATGGAGGCCCTTGAGGCTTTTGCCGTGGAAAAGAAAGAAAGGCGTAACAACATCATGGGCTATAAACTGCCAAACGGCAGATGGGTAAATGTTATCGGCGAGGGAAGGCTTGTCAATATAGCCGCAGCCGACGGACATCCGGCAGAGATCATGGATCTGAGCTTTGCCGTGCAGGCCATGTCAGCGGCCTATATAAGGGATCACCATAAGGAACTGGACAACAAAGTCATAAATGTGTCCAGAGAAATGGACAATATAATTGCCCGCAGAAAGCTGGCTGCATGGGGGATCGAGATAGACAGCCTGACCCCTGAACAGGAAGCTTATCTGAACAGCTGGCAGATATAAGGCAGATAAGAGAAAGAAATATTACGGGAGGCGATCATATGGAAATCTCTTATGAAGAAATAAAAGCACAGGCTTCAAAGGCCTGCAAGGAGCTGGTGGAGACCGCAAAGTTGAAAAAGGGAGATATCCTCGCCGTAGGATGCAGTTCCAGCGAGATCATGGGACAGCGCATAGGCAAGGGTTCGGACATCAATGCGGCAGAAGCCGTTTATGAGGGCATAATGGGCGTTCTGGAGCCAAAGGGCATATATCTTGCCGCCCAGTGCTGCGAACATCTTAACAGGGCCGTGATCGTTGAAAAAGATGCGCTGCTTCCGGGAACCGAGATAGTCAATGTGGTGCCTCAGCCAAAGGCCGGGGGATCATTTGCCACCACCATGTATCACAGGGCCAAATGCCCTGTAGCCGTTGAGGAGATCAAAGCTGATGCCGGCATGGATATAGGCGATACTCTGATAGGAATGCAGCTAAAAAAAGTGGCGGTGCCTGTAAGGCTTTCCATAAAGAATATCGGAGAAGCTCATCTTGCCTGCGCAAGGACCAGACCAAAATTTATCGGCGGTTCGAGGGCCATATATGATGAGAAACTTTCCGGAGGAGACATACCGAGATAAAAGTTTTGGAAAGACGGTAACAAAAAACCTGCCGGATTCATATTGTATACTACGACCGAATAAGGTACAAATACAAAATTTGAAAGAAGCAGGTGAATCATATGTCAAATAATTGTGGTCTTTTAGGCGAAGGCGGAGTAGATACCAGTTTACTGTTCTTTTTCCTGTTGCTGGTCATCATTTTCTGCAACTGCTATAACTAAAGATCGGTAATACCTAATGTGCATGCGGCAATCTAAGCCCGCAGAGACGGCAAAAAGCCGCCTGACCGTTGAGTCAGGCGGCTTTCCGGCTATATAGGGGCAAGGCCGGAATTTGTCTTTTAATACTAAAGTTTAGGCAGTTCTATACCGCCGGGTAATTGTCAGGAGGAGAAAAATAAAGTATATTTTTTAACAAGTGAGGCACACCTGGCACAAAAACCTGCCAGGGAAAAACTCACAGTGTGACGCTTCATTTATAAAGAAGGAGGACTTATTTATGGGTAGAAAAGTACCATTATGGCAATGTCTGATTGTCATGCTGGCGATGATCGGTCTCCTGATGTGGTCCATATTGATGGATAACGGCGGAGAACCTCACATCGCGCTGATCTTAGCAGCAGCAGTAGCTACTGTAGTAGCGAAAATCAACGGATGGAAATGGGCATATCTTGAACAGGGTATCCTGGCATCCATCAACAGATCCATGCAGGCGATCCTCATCCTGGGAATCCTGGGATGTCTGATAGCTTCATGGATGGCAGCAGGCACCATACCTTCAATGATGTATTATGGTATTAAGATCATCAGCCCATCAGTGTTCCTGGTAACAGCATGTATTCTCTGTTCCATCGTATCACTGGCGACAGGATCATCTTGGTCCACAGCAGGTTCCATGGGTGTAGCCCTTATAGGAGTAGGAACCGCACTGGGATTCCCTACGGCGATGACTGCCGGAGCCGTAGTATCCGGAGCATATTTCGGAGACAAGATGTCACCACTGTCCGACACCACCAATCTGGCCCCTGCAATGGCAGGCGCAACACTCTTCGATCATATCAAGCATATGATCTATACCACCGGCGTATCAATGATAATCGCTCTGGTAGCTTATGCTGTAATGGGCTTCATGTATGCTTCCGATAATGAAGTTGACATGAGTGTCGTACAGGAGATCACAGAATTTATCGAAGGATCCACCAACATAAGCGTATGGGCACTTATCCCGCCTTTATTCGTAATCCTGATGGTAGCATTTAAACTGCCTGCGATACCTGGCCTCATAGGCGGCGTGCTGATAGGCATACCATTCATGTTCCTCAACCAGGCTCATGTGGAAGCTGCCATGGAAAGAGCCGGCGACCTGCCTCTGGGTTCCGGACTTATCAACAACATTTTCTACATCCTCAACAACGGTATTGCCATGGGTAATGTACCGGAAGGCGCTTCAGACATAATAAACGAGCTGTCCGGACTGCTTACCGCCAACGGCATGCAGGGATTCATGTGGACCATATCCATCATAATCTGCGCAATGTGCTTCGGCGGTGTAATGGACGCCACAGGAATGATGGCTTCACTGGCCGGAACTTTGCTGAAGATGGCCAAGGGAACCGGCGGACTGGTCCTTGCAACAGAGATCACCTGTCTGGTAGTAAATGCAGTTTGCTGCGACCAGTACCTGTCTCTGGTACTGCCAGGAAGAATGTTCAAGGAAGCTTTCGAGGACAGAAGACTTGCACCGAAGAACCTGTCAAGGTGTCTGGAGGACTGCGGAACCATAACATCGAACTTCTTCCCTTGGAACACCTGCGGAGCTACAATGAGGCAGTTCCTCGGCGTAAACAGCTCGTACATACCATTTGCTATCCTTAACTGGGTAAATCCGATAGTATCAGTAATATTCGGATTCACAGGCATAACGATGACGAAGATGACGGAAGAAGAGTATCAGAAAGTACTTGCCGAAAGAGAAGCCGAAAAGGCTGCAGCCATGAAGGCAATGGAAGCATAGGCTGGATATTCTCCTTAATATCAGGCGAAATGACAAATAGAATCGCAAAAAACCGGACTGCAAGGTCCGGTTTTTTGTTGCGATAGACACACAGACGACGCTAAGAATACGCTAACAGATTGCTAAGGAAGCGCTAAAAAAGCGCTGTTTTTTCGTTAAAAAATAAAAAAACGGTAAAATGTGTTATAATGAAAAAAATGTAGTGTGTATGAAAACTGAAAAAGGAGGAAGGTAAATGCTCCAGATCATACAAATGGCGTACATGACAGCCATGATGATCGGTGCCGCAGCTTTCGGTATACAGGTAATGACATCTGTAAAAAACCTTTGCGTTGACAACAATATGGTCAAAAGCAAGAGCACCACGGTTTTTTTAGGACTGATCTTATTATTTAACTTCCTGGATTTCATGACCGTGATCTTTTACGGTCAGTTGGAGAACGGCAGCATAGAGCGGATGTTCATATTGGAGAATCTGCTCAGCGTTGCCATTGCCTATTCTCTGGTCTGCATGGAAAGAGATTATGCCGGAGAAAAGCGAAGAAACTGGGTACCGGTATTTTTCCTGGTGATAGCAATGCTGATACTGTGGGCGGACATGACTTATACTTCTGACAGGATAAATGTCAATGTCTACCTGCATCTGGTATTGATAGTGTCACTCAATGCAGCCCTGCTGACAGTAGTATCGTATTTCTGCTTCCGGTCCATGAAAAGCATATTGGCGAAAGCAGAGAACAAGAAGGTTGCCATGTATCTCACATTATGCACTGTTTTTCTGGCAGTCCTGTGCATAATCGTAACGCTGAGCATAGTTGGTTCGAGGACAGCATTCAATCCTTTCCGCAAGGACAAGGAGATATATGTGATATTCTGGATAGCTCTCAATGCCATGAACATGGTGCTCGTATGGACTTCCTGCAAGACAAACAAAACAGGCGAGAACAGAGCTGAGACCGTGGAAGAGCGGATTGACAGGCTTGCCAGTGAGAGAGGACTTAGTTCCAGGGAAAGGGAGATCGCATTCCTGCTGTACAAAGGCAAGACCAATAACGAGATAGCGGATATGCTTTTCCTGTCATCCAATACGATAAAAGTACATACATCCAATCTATACCGGAAACTTGGGGTCAGCACCAGAATGCAGGCCGTTGGCGTAGTCAGAGGCGAAGACGACGATGACTAAAGAAAGAGGATATAACCTTTGTTATATTAACACAGGCTATATCCTTTTTTTTCGCCGCTGATACATGATCGGCCGGTATGTGAGACATGCAGGATTTGCCTCCATCTTTCTATCGGAGATCAAAGTTCATCTGCATATTGTCCGAGTCTGCTGCGGGTCCTGGCTTCACCGAGGATCTGCTGTATCTCCCATACATCAGGAGACTGGCTGCGGCCCATAAGGGCTATCCTGATGACTGTGCTCACATGTCCCACATGGCCTTTATAGTCCTCCGGATGTTTCTTGTAATCCTTAGGCTTGGCAGCATAGCCCAGCTCTGAGGCTATTTCTCTTATCTTGCCGAACCAGGTTTCCTGGTCATCATCATGGCAGTATGAAGCAAGGTAACGGCTTATTATCTCTTTTGCGTCAGCCTCAGCTTCTGAAGGTAGATGATCTTCTCTCCTGAACATGTCATCGAAGAAATAGCTGATGTTTTCAATGATCTGTTCAGCATAAACATGGTCTTTACGAGGTTTTTGGCCGCTCCTGCCTATGTCCAGTATCCTTTCGAGATATTGCCTGTCCTCGAATACGGACGCAAGTTCAGGCCTGAACTCGTCAGACCAGCCTTTCAGGAAATCGAACAGGTCCGTCGCCGGTATGCGCAGCAATACATCCTTGCTCACATCATTTAGTTTGTTCAGGTCAAAGAGGGCTCCCGAATTGCTCATCTTTTCCGTGGTGAACTCAAACTCGTCTATATCGGCCTGCGGATTGGCTATGCGCCATTCTTCAAAGTTGGAGTTCAGGATGGTCATGAGATATTCCCTGACTGCTGCCGGATGGTAGCCCATCTTGCGGTAAAAGTCCAGAGAAAGCTCCGGGTCCTTGCGCTTTGAGAGCTTGCGCTTGTTGCCATCCTCGTCCAGTTTCATCAGCTGAGCCGTGTGGCAATAGACAGGCGGCTCCCAGCCCAGCTTTTCAAAGAGCTCGATGTGTATGGGCAGGGACGGCAGCCATTCTGCACCCCTTACCACATGGGTCGTCCTCATCAGATGGTCGTCCACCACATGGGCAAAGTGATAAGTAGGGATGCCGTTGGCCTTGAGGAGGACTGTGTCCTGATCGTTGACCGGCATACTGATCTTGCCTCTTATGGCGTCGTCTATCTCAAATCTCTTTATCTGCTCTTCCGGCAGGGACATGTCGCCGTCCGAGCGGAGCCTTATGACATATGGCATACCGCTGCTGAGTTTTTCCCGGATCTCGTCCAGCGTCAGATTTCTTGAGCGTGCCCATTTTCCGTAAATTCCGGGTGTAAGTTTATGCGCTTCCTGCTCAGCCCTGATGGCAGCTATCTCATCTTCAGTCAGAAAACATGGATAGGCTTTGCCCTCTGCGACGAGCTTTTTTGCAAAACACTGATATATTGGACCACGGCGGCTCTGGGTATAGCTTCCGTAAACTCCGGTTTCTCCGTCAGGACCGGCGCCTTCATCAAAATTTATGCCAAAAAAGTGCAGGGAGTTTATGATGATGTCAACCGCACCATCCACATATCTTTTGTCATCCGTGTCCTCTATGCGCAGATAGAATATGCCTCCGGACTGATGGGCCAGCCTTTCATCGGCAAAGGCTCCAAAAAGGTTACCCAGGTGGATGAATCCTGTAGGGCTGGGTCCAAGACGGGTGACTTTGGCCTGCGGCGGAAGCTGGCGCGGCGGAAACATTTTTTCATATTCCTCAGGAGTCTTTTCCACATCAGGAAAAAGAAGCTCCCCTAAAGCTCGATAGTCCATTTATGTAAACCTCCATAGCGTTTTCAACTAATTTATTATATATGGAAAAGTATTAAATGGCAAGATTTTGGGAGAATAAAAAACAGCGAAAGGAGAGCCGAGCATGTACGAAAAATATTTGGAAATATTGAGAAAAGATCTGCCGATAGGTGAAAGTTTCGATATCCTCGAAAGGAAATTCATGATAGGCAGCAGAAAAGCTTCCATCTTTTTTACTGACGGGCTCACAGACGGTGTCAAGACCCAGATAGCCCTCAGCTATTTTATGCGGGTCAGGCCGGAAACTACCCGGCATATAACAACCAGCGCGCAGCTCATGGAAGAACATGTGCCTTTTCTTGACAGTACGCTTGTGGACCCCAAGAGCGCTTCTCAATATGATAAGGAAAGACCCCATGAGTGGAGCCAGGCCATGATACAGGACTGCTGCTCTCAGGCGGAAGAAAAGATGTATTCCGGCCTTACGCCTCTTGTGGTCGAAGGTACCGACAAGATCATAATAATGGATATGAGGGAGTATCCGGGCCGCTCTGTAAGCGAACCGGAAAAAGAAAAATCCCTCAGGGGCGCCAAAGACGGGTTTACAGAAAACATGATGGAAAACATAAGCATGATAAGGCGCCGCATACGGGACAACAACCTGATCTTCAGGCACAACTATATCGGGAGCATGAGCAAGACCGATGTGGCCATAAGCTATATGAAAGACAAAGTGGACAAAGAACTGCTGGCGCGCCTTGAAAAACAGCTAAAAAATCTTGACGCAGAAAACCTTACTGTAGGAGACCAGAGCCTTCTTGAAAGGCTGATGAAATCCGTAGGAGCCTACAGCAAGGTCAACCCTTTTCCCAAGGTCAGATACTCCCAGAGACCTGACATAATCTCAGCTCACATAGCCGAGGGAAAGATCGCGATCATAGTAGACAATTCTCCGACGGTCATGCTGCTGCCGGTAGGAATATTTGATTTTCTGCAGGATATAGACGACTATTATTTTCCCCAGATAACCGGTAATTATTTCCGCCTGCTGAGGACCATAAATTTCATGGTCATCCTGTTCCTGACGCCCATATACATGCTCATAATCGAGTACGAAGAATTTACGCCTGAGACTCTGCGGTTTTTCGTGCCGGAAGAAAACTTCGCCGTTCCGATCCTGCTGCAGTTCATACTGCTGGAAATAGCGATAGACGGCCTAAAGCTTGCGTCTCTCAACACGCCCGAATCCCTGGGCATGTCCCTTTCTGTCATCGGCGCCTTGATAATGGGAGAATTCAGCATCAGTTCCGGATGGTTCATACCCCAGACAATACTGTGCATGGCGGTGGTGGCCCTGGCCAGCTTTACGCAGCCCAGCATCGAACTGAGCTACGGGATAAAGTATGCCAGGATAATAATGATCCTTGGAGCCGGACTCCTGGGCATATGGGGATTTCTGGCGGGTGCTGCCGTGGCCCTCATGTTCCTTGCCACAACAAAGACTTTGTCGGGGGATTCTTACCTGTATCCGCTGATCCCTTTTAAGTGGAAAGCGCTAAAAAGATTGCTTTTCCGTACGGAAAAGTGATATAATAGTCCTACTATCTTTTTTAGGAGGAGAAAATATGGCAAGGATTCTGAAAAAAGTCCCTAATTTTAAACTCCCCAAGTATAAGATGAGGGATATAGACGAGATAGAAGAATTAAAAGTTGATTATACAGATGAATTTATCAAAAACCTCGATAAAAAAGGCGAAAAAAAGGCTGAAGGCTATCCGGGAACTGATTACAGGACGATTAAGGAAATATTTGTAAGGAATATAGAAAAGTACAAAGACAGGCCATTTGTGCTGGAAAAGTTCAACCGGAAAGGCGCCTTTGAAGAAAGGACATACGGCCGTTTCGGCGAGGATGTGAAAAATCTCGGCACAGGCCTTATCAGGACCTTCAAGCTGAGAGGCGAAAAGGTGATGATAATAGGCGAGACAACCTATGAATGGTATGTATCGTACATGGCAATGCTCTGCGGAGCAGGTATAGCGGTGCCGACGGACAAGGAACTGCCGGATAACGAGCTGGAAAATATCATCAAACGTTCGGATGCTGCTGCCATAATCTACTCACCCAGAAAGAGAGACCAGATAAAAAAGGTGGCCAATCACTGCCCAGGTGTCAGATTTTTCATGGAAATGTATTCTGATGAAAAACTTAATGGCAGGTTCGTGGGCCTTGACTATGTGATGGAAGAAGGAAAATTCCTCAGAGGCATGGGTTATGAAGAGTACATGGACATAGAGATAGACCCGGATGCTTTTGCCCTGCTCATATTCACCAGCGGGACCACTTCCGCATCCAAAGGGGTAATGATCTCCAATACGAACCTGGCTTACAATGTAAATGCCGTGACCCCTTATGTATATCTGACTCCGGATGACAGGCTGTTTTCTGTGCTGCCGCTCCATCATACCTATGAGTCGACCATCGGATTCCTGCTGCCTATGGCAATAGGCGCTTCCATAGCAGTTTGCCAGGGACTCAAACATATAGCCAGTGATATGAAAGAGACCGAGCCTACGGCCATAATTGCCGTGCCTCTGCTCATAGAGGCGCTGTACAAAAAGATCAACCAGGGCATAGAAAAGAGCGGCAAGGCTCAGATGGTAAAATATATGATAACCCTGACCAATGGCCTCAAGAACCTGGGTGTTGACATCAAACGCAAGGTGTTTAAGGACATATACGCCAATCTCGGCGGCAGGCTCAGGATCGTAGTATCTGCCGCTGCTCCTATAGATGCCAAAGTCGGCAAGTGGCTTGAGGACATCGGCGTGATATTCCTTCAGGGATATGGCCTTACGGAAACTGCTCCTATCGCAGCTCTGACACCGGATTATGATACAAGGGTGGGTTCCGCAGGAAAATCCGTGGTATGTGATGAAATAAAGATCAAGGATCCAAATGAAAACGGAGAAGGCGAGATACTCATCAGAGGAAAGACGGTCATGCTGGGATATTACGAGGATGCAGAAGCTACTGCCGCCGCAATAGATGAGGACGGATGGTTCAATTCCGGAGATATAGGCTATATGGATGAGGACGGTTTCATCTATATAACCGGCAGGAGCAAAAATGTCATAGTAACCCAGAACGGAAAGAACATTTATCCGGAAGAGATCGAGACTCTTCTTTCCAAAGTGGAAGAGATAAAAGAATGCATGGTCTACGGCAAGGAAGTGGCCGGGGAAAAGGAACTCATAATAACCGCAAGGGTCATCCCGGACTATGAGAGGATAGAGGAACTCCACGGCGCAGATCTCAGCGAAGATGAGGTCTACAAGGTGATCTGGGAGCAGATAAAAAAGGTCAACCGCAAGCTAAGCAACTACAAGACGATCAAAAAACTGGAGATCAAGACCGACGAATTTGAAAAGACCAGCACCATGAAGATCAAGAGATACGCAGAGCTGGCTAAAAAATAGACAGCCGCCATGGCTGTTCCCAGGAGCAGGGCCGTCCGCCGTTGGAAGCGGCGGTGGCAGGCAAGGCCATCATCTGGAGAAAACGGCGGTGGCAGGCAAGGCCATCATCTGGAGAAAACGGCGGTGGCAGGCAAGGTAGCCCGTCCGGAGAAAACGGCGATGGCAGGCAAGGCAGCCCGTCCGGAGTCATACATATCTGGAACTGATCAAGAAAATGCAGGCTAAGCTGAGATGAACTACACCTGAAAGTGAGAAAAAAGCGGATTCAGGGGGACGGACTACACCCAAATATTGCTTTAAGGCGATTTTAGGGGGAGTGAGGGTAGCTTTAACGGGTTCGTTTTGACAAGTTAAATTGTCAAAATGGCAAAAATCCGACAAAAAATGGACCTCACTCCCTTTCTTTATTCCCCCTGGAATCATTGATTTAAAGAAATAAGGGGGAAAGCATCCCCCTGAGTGGTAAAAAGATCAGTATTAGGGGGAACCCGCCCCCCTCAATCGAAGAAAACACAGGTTTTGGGTGTAGACACCCTTGCCCAATGCAGAGCTAGGCACAGCATAGACCAGTGCTGCGTACCTGCCGCCGCCAGCTGCAGATATTGTTCCTTCTGAAAAATCAGCCACAAGGCAGCCTGTCGGTACACGCATCGACAGGCGGCCAAAGAGCAGCCCGCAGAGCCGTCCGACCGCCATCGCAGAGCCGTCCGACC
>ERZ779866.368-NODE-368-length-50438-cov-5.927277_pt1 | contig 50438 bp, 55 predicted proteins | sample MGYA00511248_ERZ779866 | MGnify/ENA primary metagenome ERZ779866 (study PRJEB29588, sample SAMEA2155758) | human gut metagenome | biome: human gut; feature: human-associated habitat; material: faeces | place: Denmark | collected 2008/2010 ... | reverse complement strand
GTAGCGAAAGGATAGCCGTGGTCGCCGCCGTTGCAGTCGAGAATATCAATGTAGTTGATTTCGTCAAACTCGTGCTTCAAAGCATAAGCTGAGAATACGCCTGTAACGCCCGGGTCAAAACCGCTTCCAAGCAAAGCTGTAATTCCTGCTTCTTTGAATTTCTCTCTGTAAGCCCACTGCCATTTGTACTCAAACTTTGCAGTGTCCTCAGGCTCATAGTTTGCTGTATCTATATAGTGTGTCTTTGTTGCAAGACAAGCATCCATTATTGTAAGGTCCTGATAAGGAAGGGCAAGGTTCAAAACCACGTCAGGTTTGAAATCATTGATAAGATTTACAAGCTGTTCAACGCTGTTTGCGTCAACCTGTGCAGTGGAGATTTTTGTCTTTGTTTTTCCCTCAAGCTCGTTCTTAAGGGCGTCGCATTTGGATTTTGTTCTGCTGGCAATGCAGATTTCCTCAAAAACTTCACTGTTCTGACAGCACTTGTGAATTGCTACGGAAGCAACGCCGCCGCAGCCGATAATTAGAGCTTTACCCATTTTAAATTCCTCCTGATATTAAAAATTCCTGTTATTGTTCAAGAGCCAATAGCATCTCTCTTACTATTTTACATGCCGCAGCAGCTGATATACCGCTGGGGTCATATGGCGGACTTAACTCGTTTACGTCACAGCCCACAATGTTGAGGCTTGAGCAAACCAGTTCAACTGCGTCCCTAAGTTCATTGAAGGTAACTCCGCCCGGTTCCGGTGTTCCGGTTCCAGGGAAAACGCTTGGGTCGAGAACATCAAGGTCAAGCGTAAAATAAATCGGCTTTCCCTTTAAGCTCTCTACAGTTTCTTTCAAACCGTTAAAATTAAATTTATTTGTAAAAACATGGTCTTTGCCCCAGAGAAATTCCTCTCTGTCCCCTGACCTTATTCCAAACTGAAAAATTCTATCGTCGCCCACAAGCTCCCAGCATCTTTTAAGAACTGCCGCATGGGAAAGCTGTGCGCCCAGATATTCCTCTCTCAGGTCAGCATGAGCGTCAAAGTGGATTATGTGCAGGTCCGGATATTTTTTAGCGACAGCTCTCACTGCGCCCAAAGTTACCAGGTGTTCGCCGCCCATCATAAATGGTCTTTTTCCGTCCTCAAGGATTGTCTTTGTTCTCTCTTCAATGTCCTCAAGGGCTTTTTCCGAGCTTCCGAAGCAAAGTTCCAAATCTCCGCTGTCAAAAAAGCTGTAGTCGGTCATGTCTTTATCCTGATAAGGACTGTAGGTTTCCACACCGAAAGACTCCTGTCTTATAGTGCGGCTTCCGAATCTTGTGCCGGGACGGTAAGAGGTTGTGGAGTCAAAAGGTGCGCCGAAAAGCACGGTTTTTGCGTCCTCATACTCTGCGTCACAGGCCATGAAGGTTTCTATATTTTTATTCAACATCTTGAAGCAGCTCCTCTACATATGCAGGGAGATAAAATGCTCCCTTGTGAAGTGTTGTTGTATAGTAGTTGCAGGAAAGTCCACGCATGTTCCATCTTACCTCGTTTAAGTCCTTTAAAGGATGATATTTTTTAGAGGCAAATCCGAAAAGCCAGTGTCCCGACGGATATGTTGGGATATGTGCCTGATAAACACGGCTTATCGGGAAAGATTCAACAATTCTCTTGTGTGCTCTCTGGCAGGCGTTTGCGTCCTCGTCATAAAAAGGACTTTCGTGCTGGTTTACCATTATTCCGTCCTCTTTAAGGGCGTTGTAGCAGTTACCGTAAAACTCCCTTGTGAAAAGTCCCTCGCCGGGTCCGAACGGGTCGGTTGAGTCAACGATTATCAAATCGTATTCGTTTTCATGGAAACGCACAAAACGCAGACCGTCCTCATAATAGATATTAAGTCTTTCGTCGTCAAAGCGGCAGGCAGTCTGAGGCAGATATTTTTTGCAGACCTCAACAACAAGAGGGTCAATCTCAACCATATCAATCTGTTCAATATCGTGGTACTTTGTCAACTCTCTTATAACGCCGCCGTCGCCTGCACCGATTACAAGGACTTTCTTTACATTTGGATGAACAGCCATAGGAACATGGGTTATCATCTCGTGATAGATAAACTCGTCCTTTTCGGTGAGCATCATATATCCGTCCAGGGTGAGAAATCTTCCGAACTCCGGAGAATCAAAAACATCAATTCTCTGAAATTCGCTTTTTCCACTGTAAAGCTGACGGTCAATTCTTATAGATATTTTAACATTTGGAGTATGTTTTTCCGAAAACCAAAAATCCATATTAAACTCCTTTCAAAACATTGAGCCTTTCAATATCGGGATTTTCCGGCCCTGTCATCGAGCAGCCCTTTTCTTTGGCGTACTCTATATAATCGAGAATTTCTTTGGTTATCCTTTCGCCCGGAGCGAGAATAGGTATTCCGGGAGGATAGCACATTACAAATTCACTGCAAACTCTTCCCTCTGTTTCACGTATCGGCAATGACTCCTTGTCTGCATAAAATGCATCCTGAGGAGAAACCGCCACCTGAGGGTCAATGTATTCATGGCTCATAAGGTCTGACTTTGATTTTGAAAATCTTCTTCTCACTTCGTAAAGTGCGCTTACAAGCCTTTCAATTTCTCTTATTCTGTCGCCGATAGAGATGTATGCAAGTATATTTCCCAAGTCGCCGAACTCAATCTGTATATCGTATTCGTCACGGAGAAGGTCGTACACTTCAATTCCTGCCAAACCTATATTTAAAGTGTTGACGGAAAGCTTTGTAACGTCAAAGTCAAATATGCTGTCGCCGTTTATAAGCTCCTTTGAGTATGCATAATAACCGCCGATAGCGTTTATCTCGGCTCTTGCGTATTCTGCAAGGTCAACAACCCTTGCAAAGGACTCCTTTCCTCTCAATGCAAGATTTCTTCTTGAAATATCAAGGCTTGAAAGAAGAAGATAAGAACCGCTGGTGGTCTGTGTAAGGTTTATTATCTGTCTTATATGACCCTCGGTCATTGCAGGTCCTGCCAAAAGCAAGGAACTTTGGGTAAGGCTTCCGCCTGACTTATGCATTGAAACCGCAGCCATATCCGCACCTGCGTCCATTGCGGAAACCGGAAGATTTTCTCCGAAATAAAAATGTGTTCCGTGGGCTTCGTCTGCAAGACAGAGCATGTTGTGCTCATGGGCAAGCTTTACAATGGAGCGAAGGTCTGAGCATATTCCGTAATAGGTGGGATTGTTAACAAGCACAGCCTTTGCGTCCGGATGCTTTTCAATAGCTTTTTTTACATCGGAAACACTCATTCCCAAGGGTATTCCCAATTTTTCATCACAGGCAGGGTTTACGTAAATCGGAATTGCCCCGCACAAAACAAGAGCTCCCATAACGCTTCTGTGTACGTTTCGTGGGAGTATAATCTTTTCGCCTCTTTTTACTACGGACAAAATCATGCTCTGCACAGCAGAGGTTGTTCCGCCCACCATTAAAAATGCATGAGCGGCATGAAAAGCCTCCGCCGCCAAAACTTCCGCATCTCTGATAACGGAAATCGGGTGGCAGAGATTGTCCAAAGGCTTCATGGAATTTACATCCATCTGCACGCAGTTTTCACCCAAAAGCGCAGTAAGCTCAGGGTTTCCACGGCCTCTTTTATGACCAGGAACATCAAAAGGAACTACCCTCATTTTCTTAAACCTTTCCAAGGCTTCATAGATAGGCGCCCTTTCCTGTGAAAGCTTTCTCATTTTATCACTCTCCGGTCTTGTATGATATATCAATAAATGTTTCTGCCGCTGTAGATTTCTATCATTTCACGTCTTATGCTGTCCATTATTTCAAGTCTTACCCTCGGCGGCAGCTCGTAAACATCTGTATTAAAAAGATAGTTTTGCAGGTTGATATCCTTGAGCATCATTTTTGTGTGGAAAAGGTTTGCTTCATATACATTTATATCCACAGCGTCATATTTTCTCAAGGTTTCCTCAGCAATGTAGTCCTGAATTGAAATTACCTTACCGTCCTCAAAAACTTTTTTGCCGTTTACATCTCTGGTAAAGCCTCTCACTCTGTAATCCATTGTGATAATATCAGAGTCAAAAGAGCCTATAAGATAGTCAAGAGTTGAAAGAGGTGTAATTTCTCCGCAGGTTGCAACGTCTATATCCACTCTAAATGTGGCAAGACAGGTTTCGGGATGATATTCAGGATAGGTATGAACGGTTACATGGCTCTTGTCAAGATGCGCAACCTGTGTTTCGCCACGCACCGGAATCATTGAACCCTCGGCAATAAGAATAGTAACTGACGCACCCTGAGGCTCATAATCCTGACTTGACACATTCAAAACCGTAGCGCCAATCATATCGGTAAGATTTGTAAGGATTTTAGTAAGTCTTTCCGAGTTGTACTGTTCATCTATATAAGCGATATAGTCACGCTGTTCCCTTGCGGTTTTTGCGTAACATACATCATAAATATTAAAACTAAGAGATTTTGTCAGATTATTGAACCCGTAAAGTTTCAGTTTCTGGCCCATCTTATTCCCTCCTGACTTCATTACTGACTTATCTTAAAAGTTTTCAAAGGGCGAGAACATTTAACATAAGTCAGTATTCTGCAAATAAAAAACGCAGGCAATGTGTGTTATCACATTACTTGCGCACTGCTTCCCCGCTTATATTTCTAAGGACACTATCCCTAAAAGAACAAGTCTATATTTTCGGAAAAAACAGATTCAGAGTCTATATAGCAAACTTCTCACTTTTACTACTCTTATTGACCGTTTCACAAGTTAGTATGCGATAAACGCACAGGTTATAAAGTAACCAACTTATAAAATTTTAAGTTTTTAACTCAATCAATAAGGCAACCAAAGTTGCCGCTCGGCAGTTGACCCGGCTGTCCGCATGGCCTTAACCAATAAATGGTGGTCAAAGAATATTTGCATGGAAGACGCTAAAATCTGCTAAGTCCCATGTCGATTATATAATACTATTTTTATCGGTAAAAGTCAAGGCACATTTCTACAAATCTATCTGTTTTTTGCTAACAAAACAGATAAAAAGCAACATTTCATAACAGATAAACAAGTGTGTATCTTTCATTATTATTACTATATTTTTTGAGCCTAATCATTAAATAACAAAACAGTCCCGCCTATTCCTTTTAAAGAAAAAGCGGGACTAAAAACGGAAACCGAAATTAAGCCACATTAAAAACCGTGTCTGTATTTTAACTATAGCATATTATAACATACTGGCCATACTCCTCGTTGAGATTGTACATAATCCCGTTTGACGGAGCTGAGCTGTTTGTAAGCACAAGACTTTTGTCGGTAAGTGAAGCGCCTCCTGTGGACATGCCTTTTTGAAGCACGAAAGCGCTGTTAACCACCATACAGCTTTTCTCTGAGTTCCAGGAAGCAGGCGGAGCATTTTTCAAAAATATCTGAACCATTTTAGGGGCGCTTGAAAGGGTAACGGTTCTTGAAGTGCTTCCGTTTCCCGCCATAAGGATTGAAGTGATACTTCCGCCCAAAAGCGCCCTGTCCTCTTCCGACAAATGTATTTTGCTGTCGTTTATGTGTTCTCCCAAGACGCTGTCCACTATTTCGTTATCTGTGGCAAAATCTATCATCTTAGGAGTATCGGAGTGTACCCAGCCGCTAAGTCCGAGATACTCCGTTTTATTGGTTGAACCCAAGTATATCATCCTTTCATCTTTACATTATTTCAATATCTGCCCAGGTATAGTTTTTGTTGTCCATTTCAAGCCAAGTGAGATTTTTTTCATCTATCTTTGTCCAAGATAAACCGTCTATTGTTATGGAAAGCTCCAACTCAGCCGTAATAATCTTAGGAAGTATTCTCTTTATCCATTCGATAAAATAGGAGGACAATCCCCTGTTCTTTATTGTTATGCCGACTGTAGAATTTGCATAAGAAGCGTCCATTTCAAACTCACCAACCGTTTCGCTTAAAAACGTTTCTATGCTTCTCTGGGTAAAGGAACCGGCTGCAATTTTTGAAGCCGCAATTATTCCCCTTTTTCTTTCCTCCTGATTATCCGAAATAAATCCCAAATCATACTTATTTTCAATATAATCAAGACCAGCAGACTCCGCCGTCTGAGCAAAACTCTCCTGCAAAACATTTTCAATCTCATCGCCCAAAGCCTGAAAACCTGCGGCATAACACCTAAGCTCCAAAAGAGCCGCCGAATCCTCCTTATCATCATAAAGTCCGGTGGAAAGCAGTTTCTCCTTTAGATATTCAAAGGGTAAATACGCCACTTATACACCTTCTTTCATGGTAAGGGTAACTCCCGTAATTATTCTGTTTTCTCCGGCAGTGATATTGGATGAGGAACTGTCAAATTTATAGTCATAAACTCCCTGAGCATGGTACAAAGCGTCGCCTATATCCGAAAGCTTTAAATCCTCTCCGATTGTCAGGTTGCTTACCTTTCTCTGTACAGCCTCAGAGCAGTTTGTTTTTACAGTATCGAAAGTATAACCCTCGTCAGGATATATTGTAACCGTAACGCTTCCCTGTACAGATGTGGCTTTTAACACATCAACATCAACGCCCAGCTCTCTTTCCTGAAGCACAAGAGCCTCAAGATTTTCCAAAACCTGACTTTCTTCAACTGCACCGTTGGGAAGTATAAAAATATCAACTGTGCCCTTTCCACGTCTTTTGGGAGATACATAAGCGGCTCCCACTCCGGTTACAGACAAAGCAAGCTTTTCATAATATGCGGCGTTTGTACCCGTTGCCGGAAAGCCTTGAGCCGCAACAATTCTGCTTCTGAAATCCTCGTCGCTTTCTTCATCTGTTCCCCCTGTAAACTTAGAAAGGTTTGTAACCTTTGAAACAGGCTGTAAAAGAGAAACCATAACGCTGACTTCTCCTGTATTCACGTTTCCCGAGCTTCCTCCCTCTACTGCCCTGACTTTTGCGTCAGCATAATCTGCTCCCGCACTTAAAATAACCGCCTCAGTTGTTTCAAATCTCACCGGATTTTTACCGGATGTAGAAACGAGAGTTCCGGCTTTGATTACATAATCCGAGAAAAGCTCTCCCCCGGTATAGAACCTAACTGTACCCGATGCTTTTGCAGGCGGTTTTCGTGTAAGGCCAAGCTTTGAACCGTGATAATTAAGATATTCCCCGTCAGCAGTTTCAGGGTTAAGCTGTCTTTTCAGCCAGTCAATATTTACGCCCAAAGCGTGAAGCTCACCGGCAAGAATTTTCATTTTTATCTGAATATCGGAATTTTCATCTGGAAACATTCCTGTCTGTCGGTAATACTCATTTCTCATCCTCTCCAGCACTTTGCTGTATTCTTCACTCATATAACAATCACCCTTTCCTCCTGTGTGCCGCTGTCATTTTCCGTTATTATCACCGTTATTTCATATTTTCCATCTTTTTCTTCCAAACTCTTTACCTTTGCCGAAACATTTTCAAGACGTGAAACCGCAGACCTTACAATACTGTCCGCCTGTTTTAAAGTCACTTTCTCACCGCTTTTTATATATTCCTGTAAAATACTTCCAAGCTCCCTGTCATAAATAAAGCATCCTTTTTTCCCTGTTATGGCAATTAAAGCCTGCTGAGCGGTTTCGTCAAATCCGCAAACACTTTCAAACCTGTCGCCTCTCAATACATTGTCGCCGTCAAGAATTTTTATATCCATATCAAACCTCCTTGCCGTTAATAAGCACCTTGCCGTCGTTGCAAAGCTTTATCTGAGCACCGCCACGGGAGCACAAAAGGATTTCCCCTTCCTCTAAATCCTGGGGATAGGACAAAACACCAAGGCAGACCTTTCCGAAGTCATAGGATAATACAACAGTCTTTTCACCTTTGGGAGGGAAGCTTACAATCCCATAGGGTGAAATCATAGGCAGACTTGAATACTCTTCGGTTCCTGCGGCGCTGATGTTTTTACCGTCAGCATTTGTTATTTCTCCGCTTTTTGCCTCTGTTGAGCTTTTGTTCTTTACAATTCTGTCAAGTATCCACATAACTGCTGTTCCCCCTTAATTCCACCACGGTATTTATCTGGTTTTCACCTACATTTATCTGTAATCCGTAAATTTTCAAATTATCGATTACCCTTCCAAAAACACTGACGGAAGCCTCAGCCCCAAGACAATCGGAAAGCAAACCGGAACACTTTAAAGATATATTTCTGCTGTTGTTAATTCCGTTTAAAAGCATTTTTTCTGCGCAGAAAACAGGTGTAAACTGTGTGTTTGATGCGTTTAAATACCTCTGTCTTTGTATAAGCCTTTTGTCAGCCTCTTGAGAAAAAATCTCAGTGGAATAATCCTCCGCTTCGCTTCTCTTGATTTTTACCGAAGATATAATCTTGTGTCTTTGTATGTCGAACCTGTACTCCGAAAAATCTATATCAAAACCTTTTCCGAATGTTATTTTCTCGCCTGACGGCAAGCCGGTAAAATAGATAACATTGTCAGGACTGCAATAGGGAATGGTTTCATAACAGGTTTTGCAAAAGCTTTCGATAATGTCCCAAGGCGACTTGCCCTTAGCCACATTAAAAATCCCGTTGTAAGAAGATGTACCGCCCACATAATCGCTGAAACCATAGGGCTTTAAAAATATTTCTTTTATCTGTTCCGAGGTTGGATTGCTGTAAACCGCAGGCATTACCTCATTGTCCAAAAGCAACGACACTCTATTTCTTCCGAACACCTCAAAATAGTAATTCCCCTCAGAATAAAATTCTGTAATGGTGTCAACTATTCCGTCGAAAACAATTTTCCCTTCATCTTCAAATCTCATAAAAGCAATCTCTGATAGGGGTTCTCCCTCCAGGTCAAATCTTACCAGCAATGTATGAGCGGGTACTCCCTCTTCCTCTTTTAAGACAAGCTTTTTAAACTTTCTTATAATCTTTTCCTGTCCGTTTATATCCGTAAGCACTATTTTCAACTGAGCCTCACCTGACCTTCCTCTATTGGAATATCAGGACGCCTTATCTGAGGATTCAAAGATACCAGCTTGTCCACATTTATACCGTATTTGTATGACAAATCCCAAAGAGTTTCCCCGTTTGGAATAACCTTGCGTATATTTTTCCCACCGGATTTACCCGACTCATCCAATGATGCAATTTCTAAGTATTCGTCCTGAACCTCAATAAATTCAAATTCATAATCCAGAACATCAGGCTTAGGCTCTCCCTTTAAAACAAGCCTGCTGAAAAAAGCATTTATGGGCGGAAAACCCGGAAGTGTCAAAACACCGATTTTACCGCTGTTAAATTTATCACGGAGTTTATTGTACATATCAGTACAGTTTTCCCCCACAAAGCAGCCGCTTCCTGTTATTACACAGTTTTGCTTCCCGAAATTCTGAAGAGTTGAGCCTCCGTAAGGATAATAGGAAATATTTGTATTTGTATTATGACTGAAAGTAAGATATTTAGAATTAAATTCCCATGTATACCCGTCAAAACTCATTGATGTTAAAGTCATAAAAGCTTCACCTCTTCCTCTTCGGTAAATTCTCTTGTGTATCTCAGACTTTCTCTTTCCATAAAAAAGCTGATTTCCTGAACACTTTTTTCTCCCTGAGATAAATCAAAAATATTTTCATTGTCCATCATCTTCACCGTCCCCGCTTTCGGCAATATCACCGGTAAATTCAATATCAGTCACCAAATAACCGTCAACCAAATGTGTCTTAATAACCGTCACAATACATTTTTCAAAACACTTTGTACTGCCGTCCAGCAAAAGCTTTGCGAAAAACTCCGGTTCATAAAAAAGGCTGTCCGCATAAGACGCCCTCTTTCTCACATTTATTGTATGACTTCCGTTTAAAGGAACTTTCCTTGATGGAATATCTGTAAGATAACTTTCAGCATTAAAATAATCCCTTTTGTCGGTGTACTCCACATCCACAAGATTTTCTATCTTTGTACCGTTTATCAACAGTTCAAAATAGTCGTCTCCATCGCCGCCTCCGGAAGATGAATTTTCCGAATATTTAATAAATGTAACCGTTATTTCCCTGCACAGGGTGTCGGCTTTTTCATCAAATTTTATAGGCTCTAAATATATCTGCGGAATGTCCTCATCATCGTCGCCTAATGCAGAAATTTCATTAAAAAGCTCCAGCGCTCTTTGTGTCAGCGTATAACCGCTTACAGAACAGGGAGCATACACAATAAATCCAGCCGACGAGCTGTCTTTTCTGTTACCATATCCGTAATTCAGGCTGTTTACACCGTTTTTCTTCATGCTGTCCAGCGTTACCACAACAAGGAAATTTTTTATAGGAACTTCAAAAGGTCTTGTCTGATATTCCTTGAGAAAAACCATGTCATTGAATTTCCCGCTGTTCTTCAAAGCCTGTACAGCGTTGTCAATCCACTGGTCAATACTGGTCATACTCAGCATCCTCCTTTTCGGTGTTTACAACAACTATTGCCCACACATAAAGATTTTCATTTCCGGACTTGTACATCTCGGAACGCTTTATATAAAACTTTTCCTCTCCCCTTGAAATCACTGTGTTCTGAATATCGTCAAGAGGAATATCGTACTGACCTATATAAAGATAGTAACCTCCGTCGTAAAATCCCGGCTCTATTCTTTTGCCGCCTATGTACATTCTGTTTTTGTATCTCAAGGGTTCAATAAAAGCCTTGCCGCTTTTGGCTTCACCCTTTACGGTGACAACAACGTCATCACCGTAAAGGGAAATAGAGCGGCGTATTCTTTCTGCCAAGCTCATGTGATTATCCTCCCGAAATAAAAGCCCTCCTCTTTCAGCAGGTCGGAAATTTTCTCCTTTTCACATAGCCACAAAGATTTTGCAGACTCTGTAAGCTGGGTATAATCCTGTTCTATTTCGATATCCCCGGCTTTAAATCTTTTAGGATTGCCGGAAGTACCTGTGGTAAGGCAGTAAGAATAATAAGCCAAAGCGGCGGCGGCAGAGCTTATTCTACAGACATTTTCATTTGAATTATCTTTGTTTTTCAGTCTGCTTTCAATGTATTCCAAAGAATCACGGCAAAGGGGCGTCCATCTCTTCAAATCACTTTCCCCTACGCCTGAAAGCATTAAAAATCTGTCCGTGACATTTTTCAAGCTCATAAAAAGCCTCCCGTCAGGCTATGCTGATAACTCTTGCAGCGTCGGTAAAGATTTTTGCAAAGCCTGCTGTGCAAGTGATAGCGGCTCTTTCAAGCTGTCTGTCGATAAGCTTGTCGTACTCAGTCTGCACACCACCGGAAACAACCATTTCCAAAGCGCAGTTCTTGTCCATACCGATAAGCTTGTTGCCCTCAAATGTGGGAACATGGATAAGTGTTGCACCGAAAGGAGTCATCATCTTGCCTGTTCCGTGGAAAGTAAGACCTGCGGAAGCGTCCTTCATCTCGTCGATTTTAAATACCATCTTAATTGCCTCTGTTGAAGCAATCATAGTGTTAAGCTCGTAAGGTGAAAGATTTGTCCAAAGGTTTATGAGGTCGTCATAAGTGATGTTTTCAGAATCAGCAGAATCGTTGCTTGGGCAAGGATTTGAATTTCCGTCGCCGTTAATGATAGTGTTTATGGCGTCCTCTGCCTGAGAAAGAGCAATAGCCGCACCAATCTGTCTTAAAGTGACAGAGAAAAGGTCAAGGCGCTGATATCTGATAGCCTCATAGGAAGAAACCAACATTCTTCCTCTTTTGTAAAGAGGAACAAGATGGTCCTGAGTTTTTACGGTTGTTTGAGGAATAAATGCGCCCTCGTTTACTCTCTTCAGCTTTTTCTCATCCTCATAAGGAATGGAAGCGATGCTTCTGTAGTCAAGTCCGTCGATATTTGTGACAACTGCAACCATCTGATTTATGATGTTCACGCTTTCCATACCTGTATGAACCGCTCTGCTTATGTATTCAGGGAACAAAGCGGCGCTGTCGGAAGTCTGGAAAAACTTTTCAATTCTGTCGGAAGACTTTCCGCTTACCTTGATATCAAATCTCTTGAGCTGTCTTGAAAAAGCGTCAAGACCCTCAAGCTCTGTTCCTATATAATTTTCGGAAGGGTCCAAAGACTCCAAAATATCGGAAAAACTCTTATTTCTGTAGGAATACATACCCTTTTCCGGTTTAATCTTTTCGTACATTTCCATTATTATAAATCTCTCCTTTTAAATCATATAATAAACTCAACGTATGTGCTGTCAACGGCAATTACCTGACATTGAACTCCGCCCCCAAGTGCTTTAATAACAGTTGAGGAAGAAGCGGCAAGCTCCTGAAATCCAAGGCCGATTGAACCTGCCTTTTTAAGCTTAAAGTAGCCCTTTGTCTGAACCGCAGCATAGCCGCCTCTTATATTCACAACAACGCCCAAAAACTGATTGCCGTCAGCACAGTTGGAAACCTTGTAATTTTCAGAAACTTTTACAATACTTCCCTTTACCACTCCGTCTGCCGCAGGCAATGTTATAACATTCTCGTTGTATCCGTTAAAACTAACATTCTCCATCTATATACCTCCAAATCAGATTTTAAATTCTTTATTGCTGTTCTTCTCTTTTCCGCTTTTGACTGAAGCAAGCTGAGGTCTGCATTTTCCTATAACCCCTGCCGCCTTTTTCTCATAGGAAGCCTTCAGCTCGGAAAGCTCTTTAACGGTGAGAGAATTTATGATTTTTTCCATCGTATTTTCGCTGATATCCGGCTGAATAATCGCCGAATACTTTTTAACTGCGGCTTTAAGCTCGTTTCTGTAAACCGCTCCGTCAGCCGCCGCCTTTTTAAGCTTTTCTATATATCCACAAAGCTTTTCGGTCTGCATGGGATCAAGACTGAGGCTTTCCCCTGCGCCTATGCTTTTCAATATTTCTTCCATTGAAATACTCCTTTCCATACCGCCCGGATAGCTTTTGATAACGCCTGCTTCTCTCTGGGCGGGAACCGCAACGAAACTCCATTCATAAGCGTCTATGGGGTCGATAAGCTCACCGTAACAGAGTTTGCCGCCGTATACATTTCCCCTTTTATGTCCGCAGCTTCCCATATTTTCACCGCATATGGAGCATTTTTCAAAAGCTACGCTGCATCCAACACTGACTTCCTTTTTTATTCCGCTTTCTATTGCATAAATAACATCGTCAAACTGCCTTCCTCTGGGAATATAAGCCCTCGCCTCAAGGCGAAAATACTGGTCGCCTGTGGCAGTCACAACACCGTCAACACTCTTTGTACTGCATGAAATAATTCGTGCAGTCTGGTTGTTTGTACTGGGATTGTGGTCAAAAATACCGCTTTTTCCCACAAACATTTTTTCAAGGGCGGTCAGCGTTTCCACAGGGAATCTCTGAAAATCCCTGTCCACATCGTTGTCGCAAAGGACAACCGTAAATACATATACCTCTTCCTTAGAAAATCTTTTTCTTGTGTATCCGTTTATAAGCTCAAGCTCCTCATCGGTGGGAACATCAGCCGCCTGAGAATTGCCTATATCACCACGGATACTTTTTAAAAGACCTTTGCTGTTTTCCAAATTCATACCTTCCAAATCACCCTTTTTCAATTACTCACTTTCACCGCCTTTTCCGAGAGCTTCCTCAATCTGCATAGCCTGAGCGTTTATAAGCCTTGCGTTGGCAAGCTCAACCTCGTCAAGAAGACTGATATTATCCCAGACAACGGAAACCTTTGATAAACTGCCTTTAAGCCTTAACCACATCTGAGCGATTTTCAAAATAACCGGCTCTAAAATTTTCCTGTAATATTCAAGCTCGCTGGTAAGAATATCCGCCTGCTGCTGGCTCATTCTCTCGGTGCTTGACCACGAAAGACCGAGAATAAAAGGCGGAATTCCCATTTTTGCCACAATCTGCTCCAAAATATGCTTTATAGGCACATCGCAGTCCAGCACTTGATTGTCGGCGCCGATTACCTTAACCGAAATATCTCCCACCGCAACGAAATCGCAGACCTCGCCTTTGTTTCTCATGGCTCTGCTCCATTCGTCGGCAATCTGTTTTGCCTGAGCGGAAGCATTAAAGCCCTCATTTTTAGGGTTGTAGGTCACGGCAAATCTCACGTTTCCGATTCTCTCCCAGTTAGTTCCTATTGCGGTAAAGATTTTAAGCAATATGGAGCTTACAAAGGGCAGACCCTTTAAAACAGAGTTTCCCACAACCTCTCCCGGCTCGGGATTAAGTGGAGTCATACAGACAAGCTCGGGATGCTTAATAGGCTCCCATGTGCAGTTGTTGTCAACACAGATAACCACCTCCAAAGGCGACTGACCTTTTCGTATTTCAACATCCTTAAGGGACGCATTATAGAGATACTCAAGATTTCCGTCATTATCAAGAACCATTTCCCCCACCGCAGTACCGTAGGTTAAAAGCTGGTCGAAATACTGGGCAATAAAGGTTTCAAGTCCCCTTGAAGTTCCGTTTACCTTTACATTAGCGCAAAAATCCTCAAGCTCTTTCTGCATACGCTTTTCTTCGCACTCCAATTTAAAGGAGCCCAGCAATCTCACGGTCTTGCCTATAGCCGCATCCACAATGGGAATAGCCTCTCGCAAAGTGGAATAAAGTTCCATCTCGCTTTTTCTAAGCGGCGAATAGCTGTCAAGCAGAGAAAAAGGATGACGTTTGTACTCGCCCACGGCGGTTTGAACTACACAGCCCCTTTCACTGTTTCGGGAGGTATCCTTTTTGCTTTTCCAAAAACCTTTCAAATTTTCCTCCTTATCTTGCAACGGCGCAGGCGGCAAAGCCTGTGCTTTTTTCAAGGACAGTGGTAACAAAATATCTTATGTCGTCCATGGCGTGGTCGTTTTCCTTTACCGGAACATCGAACTTTCCGCTGCTCTCCCAACGGTACAGAGAAAACTCCCTCATGCTGTCCTTGCAAGTGCTGCAAATTTTTATTTTGCCCTCCTTTAAAGCCGTGGATGTTTTTCGTATACCGTCGGTAACATTGTTTTTCGCCGGAACAACGGAAAACTCCCCGTGTCTTTGAATTACCTGAATAAAGCTGGCGGCAGAAGGGTCAACCACCACAACGCTGATTTTTCTGCTTCCCACAAGGCTTTTAAGTGCTTCGTAGTGTTCTTCGTCAGTTTTCTGTACACCCGTTTGTCTTGATTGATAGTAATATTCCTCAATCCTGTACCATACTCCCCTTTTAAGACCCCAAAGTCCAAAGGAAGCGGGATTAACCGTGCCGTAATCGCAGGAAACCGCATATTCCTCCATAGGTTCATCGGGAGGTTCGCAATATTTGCTTTCATCGTCCATAAAGGGATACACAGCTCCGAAAACAGCCACCCATTTTCCAAGAATAAACCGCTCGTAAAATGCGCCCGAATAAAGCCGTTTATATCTTGCAATGGTCTTTTGGGAAAGCGAAGGATTATCCTCCATGACAAAATGGAGATAAAGAGCGTTTTTCTTTTTAAGCTTTTTAATCCATTCAACATAGAACCAGTGCTGAGGGTATTCGGGGTTGCAGTTAAACCAGAATTTCGACCCGCCTACAGAACATCTCGCCAAAGCCTGTTCCACAAAGGACCGTGGCATAAGGGCAACCTCGTCAAAAAACACCCCCGCAAGGGTCATTCCCTGAATAAGAGAAGCTGAAGACTCGTCCCTTCCTCCGAAAAGATAGTACCTGTTTTTTCTTCCTTTATAGGTCACGGTAAGGATATTTTCGGAAAGCTTCTCACCGGTTTCAAAACCCAGACTTTTCAAAAGGGGCAGAACCGGCGTCACCACATTTCTCCTGAGGGATTTTATAGTCTTGCCGCACATGGCAAAGGAGCTGTCGTTAAACTCCGAAAAACTCCAGGCAATGAAAGACAGAACCATACAAAAGGTCTTTCCGCTTCTCACCGCCCCGTCGCATATAACGGCGTCATAATTTTTCCACGGCGAGCTGGGACACCACCATGTAAGGGCCATAAGCTGTTTTTTTGAAAAAGGCTTAATCTCCGCCATACTCAATTTCCGTTCTCTCCTGTCTTGAACCTGAATTGTTCACGGCAGACGCTCCTCTGTTTAAGGCTTCAAAGAAAGAAACCGCCCCGTTATCCTCCAATGAACCTGCCTCCAATTTTTCCAAAGCTTTAAGCCTGTCAAAAAACTTTATTTCCATAGCGCCCTCTTTAGGTCTGCGTATTTCAGATACGCAGTACAAATCCATATTTTTCAGCTTTTCAACATCGGGGTTTTCCATGTATAATAAACTCACGGCATCCCCTATGCCTCCGAAAGCTAATTTTTTATATCCGGTAACCGCCATAGAGGAAACCGTCTTTTTTCTTATAACAAGAAGTCTTGCAATCTCGTCCGCAATATCCTCCCTGCATAAAAGATTTTCTCCCCAAGTTTCCGGATCTTCCTTACAGCCCGCCAAAACAGCCGCCTGAGTGGAATTTCCGCTGCTTACGTAATTACAGCAGAATTGTCTTTCCTGCCTTGTCAATTTACTTTTCAATGACTTTTCACCTCGTGTTTCAAATTACACCTCCCGTTAACAGGAAAAAAAGGTCAAAAATTGCATAATTGAGTGCAACAAAAAAGAGAAAATAAGAAATTTTTTCAAAAATCTTACTTTCTCTATGGTTTAAAGTATAAAATTTCAATACATTAACAGCTTAACAGTGACAACTGCAATACAGGCGGCGGTAAAATCCGCAAGCAAAGCACATAACAAAGTATGCCTTGTTTTTGAAACTCCCACCGAGCCGTAATACACGGCTATTGCATAAAATGTAGTTTCAGTGGAACCGGACATAACGCTTGTAATTCTTCCGATAAGGCTGTCAGGCCCGTACTGTGAAAGCAAATCCGAAAGCAAAGCGGTAGACCCGCCGCCGGACACGGGACGCAGTAAAGCCATTGGAACAATTTCCTTTGGAAAGCCAAGAAAGTCCGCCGCCGGCGCAATCAATGAGGAAAAAACATCAAATAATCCCGATGCTTTCATAACCTCAATCATAGCCACAAAGCCAACAATAACCGGAGTAATCTCCAGCAATACGGTCAGACCACTTTTAGCTCCCCTCAAAAAACATTCAAACACCGGAACCCTTTTAAACAACGCCATAGCCATTACTGACAAAAGTATAACGGGAAAAATGTAGCTCACACTTTTCTCCCCCTTTTGTTCAAAAGCTTAACCGCCGTGATTCCCACTATCAAAGCAATACTTGAGGCAATCCAAATACAGGGAATAATATCAAAAGGCGACTGGCTTCCGTATTTTGCCCTTAAAGTTCCAATCATGGTGGGCAAAAGCTGAATTGAAGCTGTATTCAGCACAACAAAAACTATCATGTTGTCGGAAGCTGTATCATCGCACCTGTCAAGCCGCTTAATCTCCTTCATAGCCGCCAAGCCGAAAGGAGTAGCAGCATTTCCCAACCCCAAAAAGTTGGCGCCCACATTCAGGGATATATTTTCAAAGGCTTTGCTTTTCACATCAATGTTTGGAAAAAGATGTTTTAACACCGGAGAAAAAATCTTAGCGGCAACCGCCGTGGCTCCGCACTCCCTCATTATCTCCATAAACCCGCACCAAAAGCAAAGGCCTCCGCCGATAGTCAAAAGCAGACTCACAGAAACCTCTGCGCTTTCCAAAAGTCCGGAGGTCAGCTGTTCAGCCGTTCCCAGAAAAAAGGAGCACAGGACAGAACCCCCGATAAAAACTGCAAAAATGTAGTTTAACAAGCAAAAATCCCCCTTTTCTTTTTCGCCTGTGTCGCTTCCTGTCGAATATTTCATCAAAGAAAAATATACTGTAAAGACTTGACTTTTTTACCACTCTTTGGTAGTATTTTATACATAAACCTTCTTATTTTAGAAGCATCTTACAAATCCGATTTAAAATAATTTTCTTTAACTGAAAAATATTAAAATTCGGAAAAATCAATATTCTAAAAAGAAAGGATGTAAAATACTATGAAGGTAGCCGGTTTTTTATGCAAAATCGATAAACTGGGACGAATCGTAATTCCAAAGCCTATCAGACAGGAGTTTGGACTCAACGTAAACGATGAACTTGAATTGTTTACCAACGAAAACGGCATTGAAATGAGAAAATACCGTAAAAAATGCCTGTTCTGCGGAAACGAAGAAATCCCGCAGCTTTTGGAGTACAAGGGCAAAATAATTTGCGAAAACTGCAAAAATGAATTGGAGAATTTATAATTCTCAGGAAAATGAAATTTGGAGGACACAAAAATGACAAGAATAGACAAAGAGAACTATTATCTCGACATTGCCGAAACAGTTCTTGAAAGAGGAACATGCCTCAGAAGAAATTTCGGTTCGATAATAGTAAATAATGACCAGATTGTATCAACCGGATACACTGGCGCACCAAGAGGCAGAAAAAACTGCTCAGACTTGGGCTACTGCTTCAGAACAAAGCACAACATTCCCCGTGGTGAAAGATACGAAATGTGCAGAAGCGTTCACGCCGAAGCAAACGCAATAATCCACGCTGCCAGAGACCAGATGCTTGGCGGAAAGCTTTACCTTGTTGGAAAAGACGCAGTGACTGGAGAATATGTAGAAAACACTAATTCCTGCGCAATGTGCAAGCGTATGATAATAAACGCAGGTATTTCAAAGGTTATAATCAGAAACAACAAAACAGATTACACTGTTGTTGATGTAAGCGACTGGATTGACAACGACGACTCACTTGTTGCCGTATTCGGTTATTGATTTAATAAAACAGAATACAAGCCTATAAAGCATAAAAATCCCCCCGGCTTTAACGCCGAGGGGATTACTTATTCTAAGACTTTTTTATCTCAAAATTATTATTTTGAAAGCTTGAGCTGAATAGTTGTAGCGTCCTTAATGTTGACTGCACCGTCATTGTTTACATCTGCCAAAGCAACATCAAAGTTAGCATCCTCAACACTTACGAGGTATTTCTGAATAGCTGTAACATCAAGAACGTCAACAGAATTATCGTGGTTAACATCGCCAAGCTCATACTCAGGCTCATAATCACCGATAAGATCCTTAAATGACCACTCATCTTTCCATTCCATTGTGATTTCGTGTGTCTCACCGTTGAAGTTCAATGGGAGCCAGATGTAACGGGAATCCTGAAGATTCTCTCTGAACCAGCGGTCGCCCATGTATACAAACTTACCAGGAATTACATTGCCGTCAGCATCACGAACCGGAAGAATAAATGTGCTCTGGCTTCTAAATGTTGTTTCCTGCTGTGTTCCGTATGGGATATCGTTTACAGCAAACTTCTTGTTAGGAGCCCACTCGCCGAAGATATCGCCTTCAACATAGGAATACTGGCATGGGTTTGGATTCCAACCGGACTGACCGGAGGTAATGAGATAATATGTATCTCCATCCTTAAACATTGCAGGAGCTTCTCTGTATTGACCGGCAAATACTCTCACGTAGTCAACACCCTCTGTAAAGTTAGCTGGTGTGTTTTGTGAAATATCCTCCAAATCGCCGCTGAGTCCTGTGTACTCATCGTTGAGCTTGTGGATGATTGTAGTTGCGTTTTCTTCTGAAGAATAAACAACATAAGCTGTTCCGTCGTCATCCTTGAACAAAGTCATATCACGGAGCATACCGTCACCGTTGCCTGTTGTAAGAACGCCTGTCATTGTAACTCTTCTTGTGCAGAGATACTTAAACGGACCTGTAGGTGAATCAGATATTGCGATACCTGCGGAAGCTACAGAATAAAGACCCATTCTTGGACCATCCTGATGCCACCACATTACATATTTACCTGTCTTATCGTTGTAAATTACCTTTGGTCTTTCAACAACTCTGTTCCAGTTGAACTCTCTGTACATCTGCTGTTTCTCTTCAAATGTAAGGTTGTCGTTCTCATAGAGAGCATTGAGTTCGTCAATATACTCGTCAGAATTCAAAGCTGAAAGGCTTGCATAAGGTGATTTCATAAGTCCGTTGTAATTTGAAGCTGTGCCCTCAAACTCTGGAAGCGGACTGTTCTTGTAGATATCAGACTCTTCTGAAACATACATTGGTACATCGTCGTCTGTTGTTGTACCGTCAACAAGCTGAGGATTGTTGAATACAGGAAGAGCTACTCCCTCGTAAGTCCAGTTAAGAAGATCCTTTGAAGAATAGCAGCCGATACCGATACCTGGGTTACCTGTTTCAGCGCCTGTAGGAACGTTCTCATAGCCCTTATGCTCGCCATACCAGTAGTATGTCTTTGTTTTCTCATCGTAGAGAATACCGCCGCCGTGAGCCTGAATTGCATTACCGTTGTTGTCAACCCAAACCTTACCAGGCTTTACAGTTGTAACATTTCCAATAGTTGCATATGTTTCAACTGTTTCGAGGAGAGCGTCAGCAGCAGCCTGTACACCTTCCTGAACATAAAGATTTACATCACCTACTGCGTCGAGAGCAGCCTGGATTTTCTCTTTAGCGATTTCGTTTGTTGTATCAGCAATAGCCTGCTGTGCAATAGCAATTGCACCCTCAAGAGCAGAAACATCAACTGTTACGTCTGCTTCTGTCTTTGCGTTAAACTCGCCGCATGTGATTGTATTGCCGTCGCCGCCTACTGAGAATACCTTAACTGCTACATATCTTGCATCTCTGCTTGCAAAGGTGGCTGTGCAGTCGTCAGTGCCGCTGCCCCATTCGCCTTTACCTGCGAAAGTAAAGCCGTTTGCTTCGTTAGCAATATCAGTATCTGTCAAATCGCCTTCAACAGCGCTTGTATAGATTTCAAATTCATAAATATGACCGTTCTGATTATCCTGACGAGGTGTGAAGATAATTTGAGAAAGGTCCTCTCTTACTTTACCCAAATCAATGATAAAGTAATCGCCCGGCTCAAAATAAGTTGCACTTGTGCTCCAGTCAGATTCCCACCAGGTGCTCTTGTTTCCGTCAAGCATTTCTTTGCAGGGCTTCCGCCGTACTGAGATACAACGTACTCTACTGACATTTCGTTCTGAGGAATTTTTCCGTCCGGTACAGGAGGCTCAACTTCGCCCTCAACTGCGATATTGAGTTCTGCGCATGTGATTGTCTGGTTAGGATCCGGTGGCTTTGTAGTTGCAGATTCAACCAAAATCTTGATATAACGAGCATTTACAGGAATATCAAAATCTGCATAAGCGTCATCGATTTTAGCAGCAATTTCTGTATTTGTTGAACCCCAGTCCCATGAGCCCTCAGATACAAGCTGCATATCGTCTGTTGTTTCTCCGGCATAAACCTTATAGTCTTTAATTTTTCCGTTTACGTCTGTCTGTCTTGGAGTGTAAATAACTCTGGATACGTTCTCCTTAACCTCGCCCATATCCACAAGTATTTCAGCAGGAAGCTGAGTGCTTCCCTGACTCCAGTCTGTTTCCCAGATAGTACTCTTGTTGCCGTCCGGCATATATGTTGAAGGATTGCTGCCGTAAGCGCTTGGAACGGTTATTTTAAAATTTGTACGGTCAAGATTTATGTAGCCTACTTCAGCTGAGGCAAACGAAAAACCTGTCACGAACATGGAAGTAACCATAGTGGCGCCGAGCACACAGGAAATAACTTTTTTCAATAAGTTTCCTTTCATGTTTTATTCTTCTTTTCCTGATAATCTTGTGATAAATTTATTATCACTGCACGTTGTAATTATACTATTTTAACAAATAAATGTAAATAACAAAAATTCAATTAACAGTTTTTTATATAAAGTGAAGCTCTTGAAAAAAATATTTAATAAACAATCTGCTTTTTAGTTATATTTCATTATATAAAAAACTGATTTATTTAGGTTTCTTATTTTCATTTAAGCGCAGGAAAAAAGCACAAACCTAAGTCTGTGCTTTTTCCCTGTGAATGATAAAGTTGTTAAAGAGGATTTAGTATAAAAACTTAAAATCAGATACTGTCTTTTCTCAGAGTTTCCACAAGATTGTTTCTGTTTATCTTTGACATAGCGTAAATCATAGAAATCAGAACAACAATGAACACACTTACAATAACGATTACGTAAGCTGACCAAGGAATTAAAAGCCCTCCGTCCCAGGTGACATTGAGACTGCTGTAAATCCAAATAGTTATCAAAAATGAAACCGGAATACCGAACAGCAGTGCCTTTGTACCGTAAATAAGGCACTCAAAAATCATCATTCTTCTAAAGCCGCCCTTGGTCATTCCCACAGAGCGAAGCATTGCAAAATCTCTCTGTCGAAGCTTTAAGTTAGTAACAATGGTGTTAAATACATTTGTCACAGAAATAAGAGAAATCAAAACTATAAATCCATAAGCGAACACATTTATAACCATCATAAGTGTTCTGGAATTTTCAATTTCTGCGGCAATGTTGTAAACAGACGATACTCCGTTTATTTCTCCCAGTTCCTTTTCAGTCTTTGCATAGTCGTTGCTGTCTATATATAAAGCGGCTCCCATTACGCCTTCAAAAACATATGAGCTGTCTCTCACAACACCATAAACAACATTTGAAGAAACACTGTCTCTGCCGTTATATCCAAAAGGCATACTTTCGGCTGTTGTAACCACATTAAAGCTGTATTCCTCACCCTTTTCATAGGTTTCAGTTTCATTGTTATAGGTTTTCTCAGAGAATTTAACTGTTTTCGCTGTATCTTTCAAAAAATCATAGCTTTTAACAGTTCCGTTTTTATAGTCTATTGTCTGACCGAGTCCATAGAGAATAACGTCATTTTCTCCCAAATCTTCCGGATTAAGTCCCAGAGAAGTCACATAATTTTCATATGTTTCATCGTCAAATCCCACAAGGAACATATCCACGCTTAAATCTTCAAAGCTGTCAAAGCCGTATTTTTCCATAAGAGCAGCTTTTCCCTCATCAGTCAAAAGCTCTTCTCCGTTTTCAACTAAGAAATTACTCATTACAGATGAACTTGCTTTGTCAACAGAACCAAGATTTCTGACTTCCTGAAGAACTTCCTCCTTTGAGTCAGCATAATCAGAGCTTATGGTCGCTGTAATATCACAGTCCGCCCTGTAGTAAACATTGTTTACACTGCTTGTAAGATACAGTATAAAAGAACTTGCGCTGACAAAAAGAACTATGCTCATAAAGAGAGAAATAATAGTGGCTCTGTATTTTTTAGCGCTTCTTGTGTAGTATTTTTTTGCAAGAACTCCCGAAAGTCCGAAAATTTTATAGGTTATTTTACTTGTTTTATGATTTTTCCTGTCGGCTTTTCTGTCGCTTATATCTTTTGAAGACCTTATTGCCTCAATAGCTGTAATTCTTGAAGCTCTGAAAGCCGGTTTTATTACAGATACAGCCAATGTTATGCAGGCTATAACAACAGCCGCAGCAATTCCAACCCAGGAAACCGACATATGGAACTGAACGCTGTTACCGCCCACAATGCTTGTGGTAAAGGTTTTGAGCTTATCTCCCAAAAGGAAAAAGGTAACACCTATTCCTCCAATTCCCGCAAGAATACCTAAAGGTATTCCTATAAGTCCCAAAACCAAGGCTTCAAACCTTACGCTTTTTCTTATCTGCTTTTTTGTAGCTCCTATAGATGAGAGCAAACCGAACTGCACTGTTCTCTCGCTTACGGAAATTGAAAAAGCATTGTAAATCAAAGCGATTGAACCTGTCATTATAATTACTATAAGAATTATTATCATTCCGTTAAATGAGCTTGTGTAGGTTTCGTACTGAGAAACACCCTGATACATCAGCACTTCGTTGTTTGTAGAACCGCCTAATCCCTCTTCAAAAAAATAATAATTGCTGAAATCAATTACATCCTGAGGATTTTTCATTGTGTAGTAGGCGTCATAAAAAGCTGACTGGTCACTTAAATCGGAAAAAGTGATAGCCGTATATCCCGGAGCTGTATAATTTTCAAAGGAAGGTCTTTCATAAAATCCTACAATGGTATACTGTTTCAGAGTATTGGTTTCCAATGTTTCGTCATCTGAAATTATTATATTTCCCTTATCGTCGTATTCCCCGGTTATAGGATTATTTTGAAACAGCTTATATCCCCCGCTTATTCTGTCACCAAGGGGAAGCACCAAAACATCGTTTATATCATACCTTACGCCGCCGTTGCTTTCCAAATGATTGGGAAGAATTATTTCCGCATCATTTTGCGGAAGTCTGCCCTCTGTCAAATGTATAGGCAAAGTACCAAAGGTTTCATCATTTCCGCCAATCACATAAAGATAAGGCTTAAAATCATTTTGAGAAGCCTCCATTTTCGCATAGCCTATATACTGGGTATATACTGTATCTGCAACACTTTCATCATGAGCTATTTCCTCTCCCTTTTCATAGGAAATATTTTGAAACATTCCGTGCCAGCTGCCGTTTTCATAAACAGCCGTTTCATACAGATAATTCTGCAAGCTTGTAACAATGGTCGTAACCGCTGTCACCATAGAAACCGAAAGAATAATTCCCACAATTGTGACAATAGTTCTGGTTTTGTTTTTCTTCATGGACTGTAACGTCACTTTATTCATTATGTTCATCTGCGAATCACCTCATCTCGGGTGATTTTTCCGTCCTCGATGGAAATAATTCTATCTGCCTGCAAGGCTATATCCTCGTCATGGGTTATTACAATCAAAGTCTGGTTGTACTCACGGTTGTAATACTTCAAAAGCTCAACAATCTCTCTGCTGTTTTTTGAGTCAAGGTTTCCTGTCGGCTCGTCGGCAAGTATAACAGACGGTTCATTTATCAAGGCTCTGCCGATAGATACTCTCTGCTGCTGACCTCCTGAAAGCTGATTAGGAAGATGCTTTTCCCTGCCCTTTAATTTAAGAACTTTAAGCATTTCATCAAGCTTGTTTTCATTGACCTTTCTTCCGTCCATAAGCAGAGGAAGAGTGATGTTTTCCCTAACATTAAGCACCGGGATAAGGTTATAAAACTGATAGATAAGTCCCACATGGCGACGTCTGAAAATAGCCAAATTATTGTCGCTCTGTCTGTAAACATCCTGACCGTTCATCATAACCTTTCCGGAAGTAGGTGTGTCAACGCCTCCCAAAATATGGAGAAGTGTGGATTTACCTGAACCGCTGGGGCCGATAATCGCCAAAAACTCACCTTTTTCAACGGAGAATGAAACCCCGTCAAGAGCTCTAACCGTGTTTTCTCCCTGTCCGTATACTTTGCATAAATTCTCAACTCTCAGTATTTCCATATATCGTCCCTCCGTTTAGTTTATGCTGTAATTATACAGACTCAAGATGACATGGCGGTGACTCTAATATTACAAAAACGTCACTTTGAAGATTATTTTATTAAACCACCATTTTATAAAACCTAATGATAAACCTTGCCCCGCCGTCTCTTTTGTTTTGGGCTTTTATTATGCCCTCCTGTCCGGTGATTATCATTCGGGCAAGGGCAAGCCCTATTCCCACGCTGTTGGGGTCAGAATCTTTTCCTCTGTAGAACCTCTCAAAAATATGTGGCAAATCCTCTGGGTCAATGCCCTTTCCGTTGTCTTCAATGACAATTTCAGTGTAAATATTTGTTTCAGAAGCTGAAACCTTCACTGTTCCGCCCTCCGGCGTATGCTCCATACAGTTTTTAATAATGTTTGCAACCGCCTCACATGTCCACTGAAAATCAGCATTTACAGAACATTCACCGCACTCACATATAAAGCTCTGATTTTTTAAATCCATAGCCACCGCCACAGGCTCGTAAGCCTTTTTAACAAGGTCCGAAACAGAAATTTTCTCCTTTGTCATAACGAGAGTTCCCGTATCTATCTTAGAAATTTTCAAAAGCACTGAAATAAGCCACTGTGTGCGCTCCGTAAGCCTTGTAAGCTCTCTGATAAGTGACATGCGTTCGTCACGGCTCAAATCGCTTTTTCTCATTCTTATAAGAATAAGATTTATGGCGGTGAGAGGAGTTTTGAGCTGATGAGAAATATCCGCAATGGAATCGCTTAAATAAATCTTGTCCTTTTTAAGTGTTTCCTTTTGCTGATTTAAAATAGCCACAAGCTTTTCCACCCTGTCGCTTAAAATGGCAAGCTCCCCCTCTTTAAAGCTTTTAAAATTTATTTTGCTGCTTCCGTCCAGGATTTTATCTATTTCATAGGTGATGTTTGATATTTTTCTGTATCTGAAACATGTGGCGGCAACATAACAAATTGTTATGAGTATCTCCCCCACGGCGGTTATTATAACAGCCCTTTCATTAAAAAACACATACTGCAAACCGCAGGTCACCGCAATAATCACCAGTGCAAAACAAAGTAAATATTTTGAACCTTTATTTCTGAAAATCATATTTCTACCTTCCCAGCTTGTAACCAAGACCCCTGACGGTTTTTATAACCGCAGGTTTCTGAGGGTCATCCTCAATTTTTTCTCTAAGTCTTTTTATATAAACCGTCAGAGTATTGTCATTTACAAAATCCCCCGAAACATCCCAAATCTCATCAAGGAGAGCATTTCGTGTCAGAACCTTTCCACGGTTGTTAAAGAAAACCAAAAGCAGCTTGTATTCAAGGGCGGAAAGAAAGATTTCCTTCCCGTTTTTCTGGACAGTTCCCTTTACCGGGTCAAGCCTTATCCCGCCTTCCTCCATAGAAGAAGGAGTTTTTCCGTATCTTCTCAAAACGCTTTTAATTCTTGAAATAAGCTCTCTGGGGCGAAAGGGCTTGTTTATATAGTCGTCTGCACCCATATCAAGGCCGGCAACCACGGAATACTCATCACCGGAAGCGGTAAGAAATATAACCGGTATATCCTTTGAGGATTTTATTCCGGAGCAAACCGCAAAGCCGTTGCCCTGAGCCAAAGAAATATCCAGTAAAACCAAGTCAAAATCACTGTTTTCCACCATTTCTAAAGCTTCGTTCTGTGTTGAAGTGCTTTCAACCATAAAGCCTTCATCCTTTAGAAATGCGCTTAGATTTTCAATAATGCTCTTGTCGTCCTCAACCAAAAGTATTCTGTTCATTTTAACCTCCTTTTTCAGATATAAAAAAATCCACCGCCTAAGCGATGGATTTTTAAATCAGGTTTTGCTGAAAATCTCCACGCTGTTTTGGCAAAGCCTTTCCACAGCTGCTCTTCCCAGCTTTTTTTCAATATATTTTACAGCCGCACCATAGTACTTATAGGAATTTCTCTTTTCGGAATGTACGTCAGTGGCAACAATATGCACAAGACCCTCATCCACCAGACTTAAAAGCTTCTTTCTCGTACCTATTTCACAGTAGGAAACAGCGTTTGTCTGAAACAGTATTCCCATATTAACCATATCAACTATCTTATCGTGGTTTTTCATAAGCTTTGGATATCTCTCAATATGGGCAAAAACCGGAGTAATTCCCTTTTGCTTTAACTTCAAAAGATTGGTATAACTTCCATCCTCAAAATCAGAAGAATAAGCAAATTCTGTGAGCATGTAATTGGATTTTCCGTAACAAAGCTTATTGAGAACATTTTCCTGGGAGAAAAGATAATCAGTTACAAAAACCTCTGCCCCAAGCCTTACCTCAATCCCCTGAGGAATACTGTCTTTAAGGCTTTCAAAAGCTGCTTTTCTCTTTCTCAAAAACTCCTTTGCCGGAACCATGTGTGAATAATAATGAGGCGTAAAGCACACACATTCCACACCCTGCTCTTTAAGTCCTCGGAGAAGTTTTACACTTTCCTCCACACTTTTAGAGCCGTCATCTATTGAGGGCAAAATATGTGTGTGCAAATCGCAGTGTTTCATTTAAACCTCTCCTTTTGTAAGACTGTATTTATCAGATAAGATTGCTGATTAAATCTCCCATCTCACTGCATGAAACCTTAGTTGTTCCCTCTGTGTAGATATCAGGAGTTCTGTGAGTAAGCAAAATTTTATTTACCGCAGCTTCAATAGCATTTGCAGCCTCAGGCTGATTAAGAGAAAATCTCAGCATCATAGCAACGGAAAGAATAGTAGCAATCGGGTTTGCAATGCCCAATCCTGCAATATCAGGAGCACTGCCGTGGATAGGCTCGTAAAGGCCGCTCTGATTTCTGTTAAGGCTTGCAGAAGCCAGCATACCGATAGAACCGCTTATCATTGAAGCTTCGTCGGAAAGAATATCACCGAAAATATTTGATGTAACAAGAACATCAAACTGACCCGGATTTCTAACAAGCTGCATTGCGCAGTTGTCAACATACATGTGGTTAAGCTCAACCTCAGGATACTCTGCGCTTACCTTTATAACGGTTTCTCTCCAAAGTCTTGAAGACTCAAGAACATTTGCCTTGTCAACGCTTGTGAGCTTCTTGTTTCTCTTCATAGCAAGGTCAAAAGCAACTCTTGCAATTCTCTCGATTTCAGGAACTGTGTACATCTCTGTGTCGTAAGCCGCAGGATTGCCGTTTACTTCTTTTCTGCCTCTCTCTCCGAAGTAAATACCGCCTGTAAGCTCTCTAACAACCATAATGTCAAGGGCGTTGCCGATAATCTCATCCTTCAAAGGAGAAGCGTCCTTCAAAGGCTCAAAAATAACAGCAGGGCGAAGGTTTGCAAAAAGGCCAAGAGCGCCTCTGATGCCCAAAAGACCTGCTTCCGGTCTGAGATTTCCCGGAAGTGTATCCCACTTAGAACCGCCTACTGCGCCCAAAAGAACGCTGTCAGCAGCCTTACACTTATCTATAGTTTCCTGAGGAAGCGGAACGCCTGTAGCGTCAATAGCACAGCCGCCCAAAAGCGCCTCATCATAGTTTACCTCAAAGCCGAACTTTTCAGCTGTCTTGTCCAATACCTTAACTGCCTCGTTTACGATTTCCGGACCGATGCCGTCGCCTTTCAGCAGTACAATATTATACTTTTCCATTTTCAGGACCCCTTTAATTATATAATTAAATTAAAGCGATGCGGGTCGAAACCTTGTAACAAACGCTTATAATTTCACTTTAACGATTTAAATTATATCACAAAATCCGCATTTTGTAAATATTCAGAGATTTTATCATCAACAAATCATAAAATCAACAGAGCCTTATCAGTTTTCCTCGCCCTCAGGCTCTCTCGGAACTGTTTCAAAAACCTCAGCCACCTTGTCCCTCTGCCACAGCAAAGGAGTGATTCTCATGGAGTATCCGCAGCCCGGATCCATCTGCCATTCAAAAGGTTTTGCCTGAGGCAGTCCGTAAACCGCCAATATGGTGGAAATAACTCCGGCATGTGTAACAATAACACAATCTGTTGTTCCGGTTTTCATAAGACCGTTTACAACATCCTCAAAAAGCCTGCAAACACGTCTTGTAAAGTCGGCGCCGCTTTCACCCTTTGGAGGCTTTACCTCGGAAGAGCCTGCCAGCCATTTTTCAAAATCCTCGTCGCCTTTCAAATCATCGGCGGTAAGACCCTCCCACTCGCCGAAGGAACATTCAATAAAACCGTCCAAAACAATGGGTTTCAGGTTTGGATAAAGAATTTCACAGGTTTCCTTGCATCTTTTCAAAGGCGAAGTAAAAAGAGCCGTACAGTATGGATATTTGCAGAAATGGTCAAGCTTGCGCAAATCCGCCTTTCCCTTGTCGCTTAAGGGAACATCAGTTGTTCCTATGTATCTTCCCTGCATGGTTTCCTCGACAGCTCCGTGCCTGATGAGATGTATATTATAAGATTTCATTACATTTCTCCTTTTGCAAAACAAAAAGTTTTCGGGTACGAAAAAAGCCCGGTATAATTACCGGGCTTTAAGTGGAGCGGATGATGGGAATCGAACCCACACGATCAGCTTGGAAGGCTGAAGTTCTACCACTAAACTACATCCGCATTTCCTATCTCTCTGCGACGGGATTTATTATAGCATAAACCCCGCCGCATGTCAACAACTTTTTTGAATTTTTTTGATTTTTTAAAATTAAATTACCTGAAGCAAAAGCTCCTTGCCGTCGGATGAGAGATGTATACCGCAGATACCGTCATTGCCCGCTTCGATAATAGCCCTGGTAATTTTATCCTCGGCTTCTCTTCTGATAATATTTCTCAAATCTCTTGCGCCGCTTACGCCGTTTGCGCCCTTCTCTGCAATGTACTTGCATGCCTCATCGTCAAAGGTAAAGCGAATATTCTTCTCCTTGAGAGTGTCCACATACTCATCAAGCATGAGAGCGGCAATCTTAATATAGTCATCCTGCTCAAGAGGACGGAAAACAATAATCTCGTCAACTCTTGCAATGAACTCAGGACGCAGGAACTCTGAAAGGGCCTTCATAGCCTTTTCCTTTGAAGCCTCCTGCTGTGTCTTTCCGAAGCCTATAGCGCTTTCACGCTTTTCGGAACCGGCATTTGAGGTCATAATGATAACTGTGTTTTCAAAATTAACAGTTCTTCCCTGAGCGTCTGTAAGTCTGCCCTCGTCAAGAATCTGCAAAAGAATATTCAAAACATCCGGATGAGCCTTTTCAATCTCATCAAAAAGCAAAACTGAATAAGGTCTTCTTCTTACCTTTTCGGTTACCTGTCCTGCCTCGTCGTAGCCCACATATCCTGGAGGTGAACCTATAATCTTGGAAACCGAGTGCTTTTCCATAAACTCGGACATATCAAGTCTGATGAGGGTTTCCGGAGCATCAAAGAGTTCCTTTGCCACAACCTTAACAAGCTCTGTTTTACCAACGCCTGTAGGGCCTACAAAGATAAATGAAGCCGGACGGCGTCTTGGAGAAATCTGCACTCTGCTTCTTCTGATAGCCGCTGACAAAGCGTCTACCGCCTCGTCCTGTCCGATAATCTTTGATTTAAGCTTATCCTCCAAATCCATAAGCTTGGAAAGCTCGTTTTCTCTTATTCTTGTGGACGGAATACCTGTCCAAAGCTCGATAACCTTGGCAAGGTCCTCTTCTGTAACCTTGTTAACAAGCTTCTCCTTATCAATTCCCTTAAGCTGTTCATCAACCCTTGCAAGCTCGCTGGTAACTGTTGCAAGCTTTTCATAGTCGATTTCCTCAGCCGCAGAAATTTCTTCCTTGTTGTATATAAGCATAGCCTTTTCGTCGTTGAGCTTCTCGTACTCCTCAGCTTCCTTATTTCTCAAAGATGCGCAGGAGCAAGCCTCGTCCAAAAGGTCGATAGCCTTATCCGGCAAAAATCTGTCGCTTATATATCTTTCGCTGAATACAACAGCCTTTCTTACTATGTCATCCTCCACGGTTACGTGGTGGTGATTTTCATAATATCCCTTAACGCCTGTCAAAACCTCGATTGTTTCGGCTACAGTAGGTTCTGCAACCTTGACAGGCTGGAATCTTCTCTCCAATGCGCTGTCCTTTTCGATGTACTTTCTGTACTCGTTAAATGTAGTTGCGCCGATAACCTGAATTTCGCCTCTTGAAAGAGAAGGCTTCAAAATATTGGCGGCGTTCATTGTACCCTCGCTGTCGCCGGTTCCCACAAGATTGTGAACCTCGTCGATAAAGAGGATTATATTTCCCGCCTCTTTAACCTCCTGGGTAAGACCCTTTATACGGCTTTCAAACTGACCACGGAACTGAGTTCCGGCAATCAAAGCAGTAAGGTCAAGGAGCTGTATTTCTTTATTTGCAAGCTTGTGAGGAACCTGTCCGTTTGCAATTCTCAAAGCAAGACCCTCTGCAATGGCGGTTTTACCTACGCCCGGTTCACCGATAAGACAAGGGTTATTCTTTGTTCTTCTGCAAAGAATCTGAATAACTCTCTCGATTTCCTTATCTCTTCCGATAATATTATCAATTCTACCCTCTCTTGCCTTTTGGGTCAAATCCTCACAGTAAAGGTTGATATGCTTTCTGTTTTTCTGCTTTTTATCTCCCTTTTTCTTCTGGTTTTTCTCGGTTTTTTCCTCGCCGGTTTTAGCTCCGCCGAACATATTCTGCAAAAATGCAGGGAATGTGGGAGCGCCACCAGGAGAAAATCCCTTGTCACCGTCGTTATCCTCAGAGCCGTCCTGTGTATCGTCAGGAGCTGCAAGTCCCATTGACTCCATCATTTCTGAAATATCGCCGTTTTCTGCAAGCTCGTTCATAAAACCGCTCATCTGGTTCTGAACAGCTTCCAAATCCTCGTCGCTTATTCCCATCTGTTTTATTAAATCGTTTACCGGCTTAATGCCCATTTCCTTGGCGCATGTAAGACAATAGCCCTTTGTTTCCCCGTTAGGTCTGTTATCGGAAACAAACACAACAGCCGGTCTTTTGCCGCATTTAGCACATAGCATAAATCTTATTCCTTTCCCGAGCCTGAAAAACAAACTCATTTACAAAGTTTCATTGAAATAATATTTCAATAATATATATTACTTAATCTTATTTTTTATTTTATCTTTTACACCCTTAACCTGGTCTTTGACCTGTTTCATCTGCTGAGAGTATATGTGATAATACATAACCAAAGCAAAAATCATCAAAGCTGCGGTTATTGACAGCAGTACAAAGGAAAGCACGTCGTTTTCATACTGAAAGAATGCTTTCAAAAATACAATAAGGCAAACGGAAAAATAAAACATTATAGTTCCGACTTTTCCGTACCACTTAGCCGGAGATGGAGTAACATTGCATTTAATCAGAGCCATTCCACCAAGCAGCATTAAAAAATCCTTAGCCATTAAGATAACTATTACCGGAGTGACAATAGGCATATATACGCAAAGACAAATGCCCACAGAAATCAGAGTAAGCTTATCGGCGATAGGGTCAAGAATTTTTCCCAAAGCCGTAACCTGATTAAGCTTTCTGGCTATAAGTCCGTCAAAACAGTCCGTCAATCCGGAAGTGATTATGAGAACAGCCGCCTCAATATATTTTTCATTTAAAAAGCAAATGATAAATGGAACAATAAGAACAATTCTGCACATTGACATAATGTTAGGAATTGTCATCACTTTATTTATTGTACCAGATTCCTCGCTGCTGTTATTACTTCTTTCTTCCATATTATTCATATTTTCCTTCTCCCCAAACTCTAAGGTTCGGTTTTCTCCCATATCCAACATCATTATTTATGCAAAACTATATATCCCGTTAAGAAAACATACCCGCAATATTATTTATAATATCTCCTGTATAGAAAGCCTTAAACAAGAATGAACCGTCAATAGCCTCCTGAGTCAAGAACGGAATAGTGTCCCCGGTCAAAGGCATAGCCATTCTGACTAAAGATACAATAAGCATCACCAAAATAACACCTTCGGCGATACCGATAACGCCTCCGAAAACTCTGTTAATAAGACTCAGCACAGGAAGCTCAAAGAACTTGCTGAGAAGTCTTGCCAAAGCTTTGAATACTGCGTAAAGTACGAAAAACAGTATTATCATAATGATAATTCCGATTAAAGCTGTAAACGCAGGTGAAATAAGACCCTCAACCGCAGTAGCCGCAGAGTTTATTGACTCCTGATTGTTATTTTCAATCCACTGAGAGACAGTTCCCTGGTCAAAGGAAGTGCCGCTAAGAAATACCGCTGCAAAGGACGGAATTGCAGAAAGAATACTTGTAATAACAGCCTCTGCTCCGTCTCCTATGGAATTTCCTATAGACTGGGAAACCTGTTCTGTAATGCCGCTTTTAAAAAACGTTTCGTAAATTGAATTTGAAAGAGAGGGACTCAGCAATACTGCAACAGTAAAAGCTGCCACTAAAGCCACAAAATTTAAAAGTGTAATTGCGGCGCCCCTTCTCCATCCTGCAAAAAAGCAAAGTAAGATGATTAACAACACAATACCATCAAGCAATAAAGACATTTCCTGCTCCTTTCTAATTACTTTCAGTAAATTTTATATATCTAATTTCACTTATTCCGAGAACATAGGCCTCACGCTGACCGTCCATAAGCAGCGCAGCCGCATCTGCCCCCGCATCTGTATTATATAGCTCGTTTCCGGATTTGTCAAAAAGTCTTGCCGTTCCGTTATCTATAACGCCAATTTTGTTTGAATAAGCGTCAATGGAAATAATTCTGCAATCGGTGTCAAAAGAAGTTTCAATCTGACCGCTTGCGCTGTACACATACAGAGAACAAAGTCTTCCGTCACCGTTTCTTGAAAGTGAAACAACAACTGACTGAAGGTCCTTGTCGATATCATAGGCGGTAAGTTCCATGTCGTTGTAGGAATTTCTGACAATTTCATTTTTTGAAAGATCAACAACACCGCAGGCGTTATTTCCTACAAAACCAACCTTATCCGCTGTTAAATATTCTACACTATAAACCACTGTGTTGTCAATTTCAAAGAATTCTACAGGTGTTTCCTCTGTAATGCTAAGGTAGTAAACAGCTGAAACAGGCTCACCGTTCTTAGCTGAAATACCGGAAGCCACAATCTTTGAACCGTCATCACTAAGTGCAATAGTGTTTATATAATACTCAGAAAAAGCATATGTGTATACTTCCTCGTTTGATGAGTTGTAAACTCTCATATAGCTTATGTATTCGTCGTGCTGAGTTACAATAGCATAGCTTCCGTTTTTGCCTATGTCGGCGGTAATAATAGGAAGGTCGCCGCTGCTTTCAAAGACAACCTCGTCAAGGGAATCAATTCTGTAGCCCTTGCCGCCCAAATCATAGGTAAGGCTTCTTGTGCCGTTTCCAACCATAACCGGTGTGGAAAAGCTGTGCTGTCTGTTAAAAATATGATTTCCGGAAGAGTCAAGAGCCACAATGTTGCTGTTTGAAGCATAAGCAAATTTTCCGCTCATTTCCATAATATTTCCGCTGGAAACCTCGGAACCGTTTATCAAAACAGGATATCCTGAATTATCGCCTCCGCCGAAAAGGTCATACTGTATCCAGTTTGCGCAGGACTCCAAATTCATAATGTTTCTGCTTGTAACAGCAAAAACCACTATGCAGAGTACCAAAACGATTACCGCAGCTGCGCCGACCTTTTTCTTGTTGAGTGCTTCCTGAGGGGCAACCTTTCTTTCATAGTTGTCAATAGGCAAATCCTCGTAGCTTAAAACCTCTCTGTCAGAGCCTCTGACAACGGCTTTTTCATATCTCTGAGGATTTTTCTTTTCGGAAGGTCTTTTGTATCTGCTCTTGTAGCCATCTTTTTTTGAAGAACCGCCGGAGCTTTTCTCATCGGAATATCTCTTTCCGGTTCCTGACTTTGACTTTTTTACTCTAAAGCTGAAAACAGAACGGACTGCATCCGCAATGTCGCCCATATTATTTTCATTTTTTTCCTCTAAATCTTCAGCCTTCTCAGTTTTCGGCGTATCCTTTTCGCCGGTGAGCTTTTCCCAGATACTTACAACCTTTTTGTTTTCCGGCTCTCTTTCTTTCTCACCGGTCTTTTTGCTGTTGTTCTCAGGGACATTTCCTTTATTTTCATCTTTATTTTTTCCCATATACTAACTCACTTTCCAAAACTCAGTAATTTACCTGATTAAGATAAAGTCCGCAGGCTGGAGCCGTAGGCCCGGCAAATTTGCGGTCTTTCTTTTCTATAATCTCTTTTATACCATCCTCGGGAATTTTTCCCTGCTGAACTCTCAAAAGCGTTCCAACCATAATCCTCACCATGTTATACAGAAAACCGTCGGCTTCCACTTTCATGGTTACAAGGTCATTGTCCCTCTCAACTGAAAACATCTTCACATTTCTCACAAAATCACCCTTTTCCCTTTTGTCAAGGGTGCAGAAAGATGTGAAATCATACTTACCCACAAAAGCCTGGGCAGCTCTGTGAAGCTGTTTTTCATCTATTTTATATCTGTAGTGGAGTGCGTATCCGTTTAAAAATGGATTGCGCACCTCGCTGTTCCAAATCTTATAAATATACTGCTTGCTTTTGCAGCTGTATCTTGCATGAAAATCCTTATCAACTTCACGGCAGTCATATACGGCAACCTCCATAGGCAAATGCCTGTTTAAAGCCGCTTTAAGCCTTTCGGCAGGGATGGGATGCTCCGTTTTCAAGCTTATACAATACATATTTGCGTGAACTCCGGAATCAGTTCTGCTGCACCCCTTTATATCGGCATAACCGCCGATAATATTATAAAGGGCATTTTGAAAAACCTCCTGTACCGCAAGGGCGTTTTTCTGAATCTGCCACCCGTGAAAAGCTTTGCCGTCGTATGAAATTGTCAGCAAAAGATTTCTCATTTAATCATTCCCAACATAATTACATCATTTAAAATTGCCTGTCATAAAAAGATGTTAAGTAAAATCACACCGCAGGCAACAAACACCATAAATACCGCAGCCTTATAATCAATAGCGGTCATGTGCAGTGATTTCATTCTTGTTCTGCCGCTTCCGCCCTGATAGCATCTGCATTCCATGGCGGTTGCCAAATCATAAGCTCTTCTGAAAGCCGAAACAAACAGCGGAACCAAAATCGGAACCAAAGCCTTTACCCTTTTTACAATGCCGCCGCTTTCCATGTCGGCGCCTCTTGCTTTCTGAGCCTGCATAATTTTGTCCGTTTCCTCTAAAAGAGTAGGAATAAACCTTAAGGCTATGGTCATCATCATAGCGATTTCATGAACCCTAATTTTGAAAAATCCCAAAGGCTTCAAAAGTCTTTCCAAAGCGTCGGTCAAATCCGTAGGAGAAGTTGTAAAGGTAAGACCGGAGCTTACCAAAATAAGGCTTATTATTCTCACGGTAACAAAAACAGCGTTTCTGATACCGCCGGTGGTTATTTTCAAAAATCCCCAGCTCCAAAGAACATCGCCTGTGCCGTAAAGCAGGTTTAAAACCGAAGTGAAAATAACAATAAATACAATGGTTTTTACACTTTTCAAATACATCTTTGTGGGCACGCCGCTTAAAAGAACGGTCAGAGCCACAATAACGGCGGTAAACGCCAGTGAAAAATAATTGCCGGTGCAAAAAATAAGGACAATGAAAGCAACCAGCAAAACTATTTTCATTCTTGGGTCCAGCCTGTGAAGTATGCTTTTTCCCGGGAAATACTGTCCCAGGGTTACGTCACGCATCATAGCTTGCCCCTCCTTTTCAAAACCTCTGCGATTTCAGCCGCCGCCTGGTCAACGGAAAGAATACCGTCTGAAAACATGCCGCTGTCGCCGTTGAGGTCAGCCATAATTTTTGTAATCTGGGGAATTCTCAGTCCTATTTCTGACAGCTCGTCTCCCCTTGCAAAAATATTTTTTGTATTGTCAAACATCTGAAGATGTGATTTATTCATAACAAGAACCCTGTCGGCAACACGTGCAATGTCCTCCATACTGTGGGAAACAAGCAAAACCGTGTTGTTTCTTGCCTTGTGATACTCGGTTATCTGACTTAAAAGCACGTCACGTCCCATAGGGTCAAGACCTGCGGTAGGCTCGTCCAAAATCAGGATTTCCGGGTCCATTGCAATAACTCCGGCGATGGCGGCTCTTCTCTTTTCTCCTCCCGACAAATCAAAGGGAGATTTATAGAGAAGCTCCTCTTTAAGTCCTGTAAACATTGCCGCAGAACGGACACGCTTGTCAAGCTCCTCACCGCTTATTCCCATATTTGTTGGGCCAAAAGCGATATCCTTGTATACAGTTTCCTCAAAAAGCTGGTATTCCGGATACTGAAAAACCATTCCAACCTGGAAACGGATTTTTCTTATCTCCTTTGGGTTTGCGAAAATATCCTCGCCCTTTAAAAGCACCTTTCCTGAGGTTGGCTTTATAAGACCGTTGAGCATTTGCACCATTGTGGATTTTCCGGAACCGGTATGTCCGATAATTCCGATAAACTCACCTTTTTCAATGGAGAAATTCACATTGTCAACCGCCTGTTTCTCAAAAGGCGTTCCGGCACCATATACAAAACTCAGGTTTACAGCTTCAAGTACACTCATTTAAGCACCTCCCTGAGCATCTGCACACACTCTTCCTCGTTTAAAGGCATACGGTCGAACTTTACACCCATTGACCTAAGCTGATAAACAAGCTCTGTGGCCTGAGGCACATCCAGTCTGTGCCTTTTCAGCAGTTCAACCTTTGAAAAAACCTCATGAGGATTACCCTCTGTAAGGATTTTCCCCTTATCCATAACAATTACCCTGTCCGCCATAACCGCCTCGTCCATGTAGTGGGTTATAAGCACAATGGTAATTCCGTTTTCTTTGTTGAGCTTTTTTATAGTGGACATAACCTCGTCCCTGCCACGGGGGTCAAGCATAGCGGTAGGCTCGTCCAGCACAATACAGTCAGGCTCCATTGCAATAATTCCCGCAATGGCAACTCTCTGTTTCTGACCGCCGCTAAGCTTATAAGGTGCGTGGAGTCTGTACTCGTACATGTCAACCTTTTTCAAAGCCTCGTCAACTCTTCGCCTTATCTCCTTAGGCTCAATACCCAAGTTTTCAGGGCCAAAAGCCACATCCTCTTCAACGATACTTGCCACAAGCTGGTTGTCAGGATTTTGAAGCACAAGACCTACTTTTTTTCGTATGTCGTAACACTTTTCATCGTCGCTGGTGTCCATGCCGTCCACATAAACCTTTCCCTCTGAGGGCAGAAGCAAAGCGTTAAAGTGCTTTGCCATTGTGGATTTTCCGCAGCCGTTGTGACCTAAAAGAGCCACAAACTCACCTTTCTCAACGGACATTGAAATCCCGTCCAGCACATTTACAGTCTGCTGCTGATTCAGCTCATCATCTATATCATAATGAAATTTAACATTCTGAACTTTTATAAATTCCATTTTTTACTCCTAAGCAATAAAATTTAATCTACCGTTATCTTTCCCAAATAGCGGTAGAACCGCAGGGCAATACAAAACCGCTTTGTGTAACAGGCAAACCGATTTCATCCGCAGATACCCTGCCTTTAAATTTCGGACACAAGGTAACTCCCAAAAGATACTCCATAACACCTGATGAAAGACCTGTGGTGTAGGAATTAAGAATAAAAAATCTTGCGTCCTCGTGTAAAATATCACGGCACTGTAAAACAAGAGAATAGAGCTGTTCCTCCAGCTTCCAAACCTCTCCCCCCGGACCTCTTCCGTAGGAAGGCGGGTCCATGATAATTCCGTGGTATTTGTTTCCACGTCTTTTTTCTCTCTGTACAAACTTTATGCAGTCGTCAACAAGCCATCTCACCGGAAGCTTTTCAATTCCGCTGGAAACGGCGTTTTCCTTAGCCCACTGCACCATACCCTTTGATGCGTCAACATGACAAACTGTCGCACCTGCCGCCATGCAGGAAAGTGTTGCGCATCCTGTATATCCGAAAAGATTTAAAACCTTAAATTCTTTCAGACCTGATTTTCTGATTTTTTCAGCGGCAAAATCCCAGTTTACCCCCTGCTCCGGAAAAACACCTGTGTGCTTAAATCCCATAGGCTTGATATTAAACTTGAGATTTCCGTAATTTATCTGCCAACGGTCAGGCATTTTCTTAAACACTTCCCATGAACCGCCGCCGGTATTGCTGCGGTGATACATGGCATGAGCCTGCTTCCAAAGGGGGTGTCTTTTTTCCGTATCCCATATAACCTGCGGGTCGGGGCGTATAAGTATAATATCCTTCCATCTTTCAAGCCTCTGTGAACCGGAAGCGTCAATAAGCTCATAGTCTTTCCATCTGTCGGCAATTCGCATAGTCTTTAATCTTCCTTTAATAATAATATTCCTCTATGCGGCGAAAGCCATAAAAGCTTCCGCCGCATAATAAATCAGCTCAATCTGTCTCTAACTACATCAGCAGTTTCGTTTGCAAGCTTTGCAATCTTCTCTGCGTCCTCGCCCTCTACCATAACTCTGATAAGAGGTTCTGTTCCGGAAACTCTTACGATAATTCTTCCGGTTTCACCCAAAATTTCTTCAACTCTCTTGATTTCCGCCTTTATCTCCTTGTCGGTATAGAAGCGCATTTTGCCCTCCTGAGATACCTTAACATTTATGAGAACCTGAGGGAATCTCTCCATAAGTGTGGCAAGAGAACTGAGTTTTGCATTACGTCTGTTTATAAGGCTCAAAAGCTGTACGCCTGTAAGCTGACCGTCACCTGTTGTTGCATGGTTGAGGAAAATAATATGTCCGGACTGCTCGCCGCCGATATTATAGCCCTCTCTGAGCATTGTTTCAAGAACGTATCTGTCGCCAACCTTTGTGGAAACAAAATTCAGCTCGTTTACACCGCAGAACCTGTTAAAGCCCATATTGGTCATAATTGTGCCTACAACAGTGTCCTTTTTAAGCTTTCCTCTGCTCTTCATATCAAGAGCGCAGATAGCCATAACATAGTCGCCGTCAACAAGGTTTCCGTTGTCGTCAACAGCCAAGCATCTGTCGGCGTCGCCGTCAAAGGCAAGACCTGCATCAAGGTGATTTTCTCTTACATAATCCATAAGGTGTTCCATATGTGTGGAACCGCACTCGTCGTTTATATTTACGCCGTTTGGATCATCGGAAAGCATGTGGCATTTTGCGCCAAGACCCTCAAACAAAAGCTGTGCTGTACGGGATGCAGAACCGTTTGAACAGTCAAGAGCAATTTCCAAACCGGAAAGATCATTGTCGATTGTGCACTGAACATGCTCTACATAATCTGCAACAGCGTTTGTTTCAATGGAAACAGTTCCCATATTTTCAAAATCAGGCTTAGAATAAGGAATTTTTCCGTCAAGAACGATAGCCTCAATTTCCTCTTCCAAATCGTCAGGAAGCTTGTAGCCGTCCTCGTTAAAGATTTTAATTCCGTTAAACTCAAACGGGTTATGAGAAGCGGAAATCATAATACCTGCGTCTGCCTTGTATTTGCCCACAAGATAAGCAACAGCAGGAGTAGGAATTACTCCCAGCAATCTGACATTTGCGCCAACGGAGCAAAGTCCGGCAATCAATGCGCCCTCAAGCATATCGCCTGACAGACGTGTGTCCTTTCCTATCAAAAAAGTAGGGTGTTTTACTTCGTCGTTTATTAAAACCATAGCTGCGGCTTTACCGATATTCATAGCAAGTTCGCAGGTAAGTTCAGTGTTGGCAACGCCTCTAACACCATCAGTACCAAAAAGTCTTCCCATAAAAACTCCTCCTTGTCAAATCAAAATTCATTGTTTCAATCCAAAATTTTTGTAGGACTATTTAAACAGGATACCGACCTTTTAATAAAAACCCTTCCAAGAAGCCGAAATCCTGAATAAGGCAAAATAAAAATTACTGACCGTCAAACAAACTCTGCTGTGAATTCTGTCCGGGGATTTTATCATCGTAACCCAAATGTCTGTATGCTTCCATAGTTACACATCTGCCACGTGGTGTTCTGCTTAAAAAACCAATCTGCATAAGATAGGGCTCGTAAACATCCTCAATGGTGACAGCCTCTTCACCGATTGAAGCCGCCAGTGTTTCAATACCCACAGGGCCGCCGTTATAGTAACGTATCATAGCCTCAAGCATTCGCCTGTCGTTTTTATCAAGGCCCAGCTCGTCAATTTCCAGTCTGTCCAGAGCAATTCTCGCCGTGTCACAGGTGATAACACCGTTGGACATAACCTGAGCAAAGTCACGGACACGCTTTAAAAGTCTGTTTGCAATTCTCGGAGTACCTCTTGAGCGTGAAGCAAGCTCCAAAGCTCCGTCGTTGTCGATTTTTATATTCAAAATTCCTGCGCTTCTCTTAATAATAGCGGCAAGCTCCTCGGGGGTGTAAAGCTCAAGTCTCAAAATAACTCCGAAGCGGTCACGCAAAGGAGCCGTAAGCTGACCCGCCCTTGTGGTAGCTCCCACCAAGGTAAATTTAGGCAAAGCCAAATGATAAGAAGCCGCCATCTGACCTTTACCTGTCACAATATCTATGGCAAAGTCCTCCATAGAGGGATAAAGGATTTCCTCAACCGCACGGCTAAGTCTGTGTATCTCATCGATAAACAGAACGTCGCCGTCTGAAAGGCTTGTGAGTATCGCCGCCAAGTCGCCGGGCTTTTCAATAGCCGGGCCTGAGGTTATTCTGAGATTTACCCCAAGCTCGTTGGCGATAATGCCTGACAGTGTGGTTTTACCAAGTCCCGGAGGGCCGTATAAAAGTACATGGTCAAGTGTTTCCTTTCTGATTTTCGCCGCCTCAATAAACACCGCAAGATTTTCCTTAGCTTTTTCCTGACCTATATACTCAGAAAGTGTTTTAGGTCTTAAAGGATTGTCGTTTTCTAAAGTATCCTGGGGTATTTCCTCGGCGTCCATTATTCTGTTTTCAAAATCATATTCATTTGAAAAGTCCATATATAACTACCAAACCTTATTTTTGTTTTCCAAGTTCCTTCAAAGTTTCCCCGATAAGCTGTTCAACTGTTTTAGAACCGTCCAGACGGGAAAGTATAGGCATAACCTCCGCTGAGGAATATCCAAGCACCGCCAAAGCCGCAACAGCGTTTGTGATATTTCCCCCTGCAAACACCGGAGATGAGCTTTCCGAAACGGAAAATCCCTCCTGTGAAGCGGCAACGCCCTTCAGTTTATCTTTAAGCTCAAGGATAACCCTCTGAGCAAGCTTGTTGCCCACGCCCTGAGCCCTTGTAATCGTTTTGCTGTCGCCGGAAGCCACCGCAACCGCAACCTGTTCCGGAGTAAGCTCCGAAAGTATGGCAAGACCGGCTTTAGGGCCAACGCCGCTGACGCTTATAAGCATCTTAAATGTGGAAAGCTCCGAGGTTGAAGAAAAACCGAAAAGCTCCACCGCGTCATCCCTTACATTCATATAGGTATAAAGCATGGCTTCGCTGTTGAGTTTTATTTTTTTCAAGGTGTTAATTGTGGTTTGACATTTGTAACCCACACCGCCGCACTCAATAACTGCGCAGCCTGCTTCCATGTGTATAACTGTTCCTCTTACGGAATAAATCAAAATCTGTTCCTCCGATTTATCATCAATTTTTTAATGTCTGTTCCTGCCGCCTGGGTATGGGCAATGGCTATTGCCAAAGCGTCCGCCGTGTCGTCGGGTTTAGGAACGGATTTCAAATTCAAAAGCCGCCTTGTCATCTCCATCACCTGATATTTCTGAGCCTTTCCGTAGCCTGTAACAGCGGTTTTAACCTGCAAAGGTGTGTACTCAAAAACCGGCACATGAAATTTTCTTGCAGAGAGAAGAATAACTCCTCTCGCTTCGGCAACCATAATAGCGGTTTTCTGATTGGTCTGAAAATAAAGCTTTTCAACGGACATAACATCGGGACGGCATTTTTGAAGAATATCACACATTGAATCGTAAATTTTTTCCAGTCTGAGAGAAAATTCCTGTTCCGCCTCGGTGGTAATTGCGCCGAAGCCCAAAGGAGAATATCTCATACCGTCATATTTAATTGCGCCGTATCCAACAATAGCATAGCCGGGATCAATCCCCAAAACAACCAAAAAATTCACCGCACTTCCAAAAGCATATTATTTCGCATGATAAGTTATTATATCACAATCAAATTGTCATATCAATAAAAATCAAGCCATTAACTTAGTGTTTCAGTGTTTTTCACAAAAAAATCAGGTTAATTAAAGTAAAATGTTCCGGAATATATTTTCTGTAATATTGTAAAAACACCCCACCATAATAATTTTGTCCCTTATTTTAAGGAACAAAACAATATAAGGAAAGTGATTAAATGAAAAATAACCGTAATAACAAAAACAAAGTAAACAAGCAGGCAAAAAACAAAAAATCCCAAAACACCATTTTCATCAGCGGCTGCAAAACTCAGGGTTTAGACCTTGACCGCCTTGTAAACGAGAGACTCAGCACTCCTCCCCAATATTCCACCTTAGGCTGGACTTTCATGGGCAAAAAGGACGAGAAAACAAACACAGTGATAGCCGATAACGAAAGCGTAGAACAGCTTAGAAGCTTCAGCATGGAAAACAGACTCTAATTTCATAAAAAGAACCGGAATTTAAAGCGTTCGCCTTAAACTCCGGTTCTGATTTTTATTTTATAGAATAACAGTAAATGATAAAAATTTGTCCGTTTATGGAGATAATGTTAAATAATAGATTAAACACTTAAAACATTATTTTTTATCAAGAGGAGCTTTCTGTTGTCATTAGTTTTTCCAGCGTAATCACTCCGCCCTCATAGGAAAGCTCCATGGTGTCGCCCAAAAGGGTGTAATCAAAAACTACCACTTCTCCGCTTTCCCTGTCGATTATGGCAAAGGAGGAATTTGTCACTATACAGTCGCCGTAAAGCTTTGTTGCTGTTCCCTTTTCTGCCGGAAAAACCTGAAACTCCCCGTAATTATCTGAAAAACTCAGAGTAAAGCTTGAGCCGTTGGGATTTTCCCCCTGCCAGCTGTAGCAGGTAAGCTCAGTACCGTTGTCCCTGATAATTTCACTGCATCCGCAGAAAACAAAACAAAGAAATAAAACAGATACAGCAATTAAAAAAGCTTTAAAAGACTTATCCTTTACATTCAAAATTCAACACCCCTTTGCACTTAACTAATCTTATGCAAAGGGGTGTGTTTATATGTATGTCAGGCAGTTTCCTTTAAAAGTTTAGCTTTATAACCCATATCTGCTGCAATGCTTTCAAGCCTTTGAGTTTCCTCGGGATTTTTCAAAAATACCTTTACGGTTTTTGTGGGATAGTCGGCCTTAGCCACCATTCCCTCGTTTTTATTATAGGCACATTCCAGCCTTAAAGCACAGTTTTCGCACTTCATGCCCTCAACCTTTAAAATTCTCATGCAAAGGCTGTCTTTTCCGTCAGCTTTCAAGGTCTTTATTCCGAAAATAAAATAGAAAATATGGAACACCCAAACGCAGGCGAGAATTATTCTTCCCACAGGCACACGGCTCATCATAATAAAGCCAACAGACATGGTGATTGTGACAATAGTCATAATTCTAATCTTTGTTTTCCAGGTCATGCCCTTACCTCTTACAAAGCTTTCAAGGTTGTTTTTATAAAGCTTTGTGGAGGTAAACCAGTTGTGAAGTCTGTCAGAGCTTTTGGCAAAGCACACAGCCGCCAAAAGCAAAAAGGGAAACGCCGGAAGTAACGGCAAAACTGCGCCCACTGCGCCAAGACCTACACCTATACATCCCAAAACAACATACAACGCCTTACGTATTTTCATTTTGTGCCTCCAATCGTTTTTTCTCTTTTTTACTCTCTATAACATGGCTTACCGCAATAAACGGATGATGAAAAATCATTCTCGGACCGGAAAAAGCCATAACCTCTTTTATTCTTTTTCTCATTTCAGCCTTGTAACAATGGACCTTGCAGTTGGAGCAAAAGGTTTTTGTCTCCATAAATGGACACTTGTCGCTTCTCATAATGGCATAATCCAACAGCTCTTTACACTGAGGACAAAGACCCTTTTTAGTTTTATGCTTTTTTCTGCAATAAAGGGAAATCATAAGGGAAACTACTTCCTTTTCCCTCTGTCTTTTTTCCTCAAGGGATTTCATCAGCTCATCCTCCCATGCTCAACAGAATATACCATATCGGCAATTCTCATTGTTGAGGCCCTGTGAGATACCAGCACAACTGTTTTTCCCCTGCTTTCATCCTTTAAGGATTTTAAAATAACCGCCTCGTTTAAGCTGTCCAAGTTGCTTGTAGGCTCATCCAAAAGCATAAATGGCGCATTGTGGAGAAAAGCTCTGGCAAGTCCCAGTCTTTGTCTTTCTCCGCCGGACAATGTGTCGCCAAGCTCACCAACCGGAGTTTTATAGCCCTGAGGCAAGCTCATTATAAAGTCGTGAACTGAAGCTTTCCTGCAGGCATTTTCAATTTCCTCCATAGTTGCGTCCGCCTTTGCAATTCTCAGATTGTTTTCAATACTGTCGTGGAACAGGTGTGTTTCCTGAGAAACAAGGCTTTCCATATTTCTGAGATTGTCGGTATTGACATTGTTGATATTTCTGTCAGAGATAGAAACTTCTCCCCTGTCCGTTTCCCAAAATCTCATAAACAGCTTTAAAAGCGTAGATTTTCCGCTTCCGCTTCTTCCGGAAATTCCCACAACAGAGCCTTTTTTAATATCAACAGAAACATCGGAAAGTATTGTTTCGTCGCCGTAGGAAAAGAAAATATTTTCACCCTTTGCCCCGTGAAACTCCACTTCCTTATTTCCGGAAATTTCCTCAACAATCGGTGTTTCCTGCAAAATATCAAGAACTCTGTTTCCTGCCGCAAAAGTGTTCTGCAAAGTGCTTCCCAAATTTGCCAAAGCCACCACAGGGCCGAAAGAACTCATAATTGCAAGAACAGGAATCAAAACTCCGTCAAATCCCAAAACTCCCTTTGAATTAAGATAAGCGGATAAAATAAGCATACCGATATCAAAAACAAGAATTGCAGTATTTGTTACAGCCATATTTATTCCTGTGATTTTTTTCATCTGTTTTTCGTCGGCGGAAAGCTCCTCGGTCTTTTTGTTCATTTCTTCAAGACGTTTTTCACCGGCTGAAAACTGAATAATTTCTTTAAGACCTCTAAGGCTGTCAAGCACAAAACCGGAAAGCTCTCCGGAACCTGTTCTGAATTTTATTCCCATGTCGCCGCTTAATTTTGAAGCGATAACCGGAATAATAAGCCCAACTGTCACATAAGCCACAAAAGCCAAAACACCAAGAGTCCAGTGATAGCTTCCCATAAAGAAACACATAAAAAGAGAAAATACAATTCCGATAACAGCAGGTGAAATTGTGTGGGCATAGAAAACCTCCAAAAGCTCAATATCGGAGGTTATGACCGAAATTAAATCACCCTTATCTCTGCCCTCAAGCTTTGCAGGACAAAGTCTTCTCAGGCTCTTAAAAATCTTATCACGTATTAAAGCCAAAAGCTTAAAGGCTATAAAATGGTTGCATGCCTGTTCAGCATATCTCAAAACACCTCTCAAAAGGGCAAAAACTCCAAGACTTATAAAGGCAAACAAAGATGAAAAGGGAACAGAAAATCCCAAAACATCCAGCAATGCGTAACCGCCGAAAATCGTTATAAAGGAAGCGCAGAGATGTCCGATAATTCCCATAAGAATTGCCAGAATCATATATCCGGTCAAAGGTTTTACAAGACCGATAAGGCTTGCCATAACTTTTATATTGCTTCTCTTTTTCACGCTGCGTCACCTCCCAAATTTTCCAAATCACGCTGAGATTTCCACAATTTTGCATAGTGTCCCTTTTTCTTTAAAAGCTCCTGATGATTTCCCATTTCAGAAACTTTGCCGTCCTCCAGCACATATATGTTGTCGGCGTTTTCAACATTTGCAAGTCTGTGGGAAATAAGTATAACAGTCTTTGTTTTTGCAAGACAGTAAATCTGCTCCATTATGTCGTTTTCACTTTCCACGTCGATATTGGAAGTTGCCTCATCAAAAATATAAACAGGCGTATTGTGAAGCAAAGCACGTGCCAAAGCCAAACGCTGGCACTGACCGCCGGAAAGGTTTGAAGCCTTTTCCGCAAGCTTTGTATCAAGGCCATTTTCGCTTTTCAAAAAGCTTTCAAGGTTTGTTTTCCTCAAAACCTCCCACATAGCCTTGTCATCGCTTTCAGGATTACCCATAAGCAGATTTTCTCTTACAGTACCTTTAAAAAGATAGCTGTTGTGACCTATGTATGTTATTGTGTTCATAAGAGATTTTTCCTCAATATTTGAAAGCTCTGTATCTCCGATTTTTACAGAACCGCTGTAGCCCTTGTTTCTTCCCATAAGCAAGGAAGCAATGGTAGACTTTCCGCAGCCGCTTTCCCCCACAATAGCGGTAAAGCTTCCCTTTTTAAAGCTCATGTCAACGCCCTTTAAAATCTCCCTGTCCTCTTCATAGGAGAATGAAAGGTTTTTGCAGACAATATCGCCGCTGTTTTCAAGCTTCACCTTTTCTGTATTGTCCTCTTCCAAATCAAGAAGCTTAAAAATCTTATCACAAGCCGCCATACCGTTCATAGCAATGTGGAAAAAGCTTCCCAGCAGTCGCATAGGTATAAAGAAATCAGCCGCCAAAAGAATAATAAGCAGACAGCCCCCTAAACCCACATGACCTGCGCTAAACTGAGTAACCGCCATAATAACGCCAAGAGCCGCTCCGCCGTAGGCTATCAAATCCATTATGGTTATGGAATTAAGCTGCATTGTGAGAACCTTCATGGTTATTTTCCTGAACTTTTCAGCCTCTTCATTCATTTCAAGCTGTTTTCTCTCGTCCGCCTGATATACCTTTAAAGTGGTAAGTCCCTGTAAATTCTCAAGGAAAGTATCACCCAATGCAGTGTACTGTCCCCAATACTTTGAAAGAAGCTTTTTAGCCCAAGTCTGAACCGCCGCAATGGCAACTGGAATAAGGGGTACGCACACAAGCAAAACAAGCGCCGACGGAAAGTTTACAAAAGATAAAACCACAAACAGTGTTATGGGAGCTATCATACTGTAAAAAAACTGAGGCAAATATGCTCCGAAATAGGTTTCCAGCTGTTCAACACCCTCAACGGCAACCTGAACCACCTCAGAGGTTTTCACATCATTGCTGTAAGCTGAGCCTAACCTAAGTAGCTTTGAATATATTTTTTCTCTTAAAGTCTTTTTCACCGCTTTAGAAGAGAGATATCCCATCTTTGAGGACAGATAAGTACAGACAAATCTGATACCTATTGCCAGTAACGCACCGATACCGGTAAAAATAATATCACCGCTCTGTGCTGTGCCCATGTAGATTTTACCCAAAAGCTGTGTAATAACAGCCATCATGGAAATATTCGCAAGAAGAGAACACCACTGAAAAATAACATTTCCTGCAATGTACTTTTTGCTTTCCTTAACGGTTGAAATAAGCCGTTTGTTTATCATCATTTTTAATACCTCCAATACCAATAAGTAATTAGTAACAACTAACCCAAGCCGAAAATAAAAAGTATTAGTCATAACTAACACATAATCCTATATTAGCGGACACCAAAATTAGTGTCCGCTAACTCTATTCTTTATAATAGCATTTTTAAGGTGTCTTTGTCAATAGTTACGAAATTTTTATTTCTCCTGTTGACAGTAAAAAAACATAAATCTATAATCATAAGTAAGAAATATAAAATCGGGTGATAAATATGAAAATAACCGTTTTGACAGAAAATACCGCCAAAAACGATAGCTTTAAATGTGAGCACGGTCTAAGTCTTTATATTGAAACAAATGATAAAAAAATCCTTTTTGATGCAGGACAAAGCGATATTTTTTTGAAAAACAGCAAAACCCTCGGCATAGACCTTGGAACCGTTGACCTTTGTATTCTCTCCCACGGACACTACGACCACGGCGGCGGACTGAAATACTTTTTGGAAATAAACAATACCGCTCCAATCTATATAAATGAACACGCCTTTGAACCTCATTACAACGGAAAAGGAAAGTATATAGGACTTGACCCTGTTTTAAAAGAAAGCAAAAGGCTGGTTATTACAAATGACGTCTGCAAAATCGACGGCAATATGACACTATACACCTGTAACGACAAAGCTTTAACCTACCCCATAGAGCCATACGGTTTGACCTGTATTAAAAATCAGGAAAAATCCCCCGAGGATTTCAGACATGAACAATATCTACTTATAAATGAAAACGGCAGAAAAATACTCATAAGCGGCTGTTCCCATAAAGGAATAGTAAATATCGCAGAGATTTTCAATCCCGATATTCTTGTAGGCGGTTTTCATTTCAAGGATATTGAACCAAACGAACAAGGCAAAGAAATACTAAAAGAAAAAGCCCGGCTTCTTCTGAAAGAGAAAACAACCTACTACACCTGCCACTGCACAGGAACATTGCAGTTTGACTATCTAAAAGAGATAATGGGAAATCGAGTAAAATATATTTCTGCTGGAACAGAAATCAACATATAAAAAACTATTGACATTGAGAAAATCCCTGTTATAATAATAAATAGGTAACAGGTTACTTATTAAGTGAGGAGTTGAGTACATGGACGAAAAAATGCCGCTGGGTTTGATGTTCGCAATTATCGACAGAGCCTTTAAGAAAAAAGTCGATAAAAAAATTCAGGACATGGAATTAACGCCGGTGCAATTCAGGGTTTTAGGAGAAATAAGCCATTTAGAATCCAAAGGCGTGGAAGAGATAAACCAGCGTGATTTGGAAAAGGTGGAGAAAATCACCCACCCTGCTATGACCGGAATTATTCAAAGACTTGAAAGCAAAGGCTTTATAATCTGCACACCAAGTCCCAGAGATAAACGATACAAAAAAATTTCATGTACTGACAAAACAACCGACATACACAAAATGATAGACATAATGGACGAACAGCTTTTGGCTGAATTATGCCAGGGACTGTCCCAGGAAGAAATTGATACATACGTGAGGATTACAAAGCACATAATTAAGAATATCAATTTTGAACCATAGGTCAATTAAAAACCAATAGCTAAAACTCAATTTTGGTTATTGGTTTTATTTTGGGAAAATAGGTAACATATTACTAATTGAAAGACCAACTATAAAAAGTCAATAGGAAAAATAAAAAAATAACGAATAAGGGA
>ERZ779866.366-NODE-366-length-50469-cov-4.351331_pt1 | contig 50469 bp, 49 predicted proteins | sample MGYA00511248_ERZ779866 | MGnify/ENA primary metagenome ERZ779866 (study PRJEB29588, sample SAMEA2155758) | human gut metagenome | biome: human gut; feature: human-associated habitat; material: faeces | place: Denmark | collected 2008/2010 ... | reverse complement strand
GGTTCTCTCCGGCATGACAGGAAATGCACCGGCAGCAGCTTCTGCACCGGCAGCATCAACTGGAATCCCGAAGACAGCCAGAGTAGCTGTATTAACTGAGAAAGAGCATTTTGACATCAAAGAATATCCAATCCCGCCAATCGGAGATGATGATATCCTGGTTAAAGTTGAAGGATGCGGCGTATGCGGTACAGATGCACACGAATTTAAGAGAGATCCGTTTAACCTGATCCCGGTAGCACTTGGACATGAAGGTACAGGTGAGATCGTGGCAATGGGTAAGAATGTTAAAGTTGACACAGCAGGAAAACCTGTAAAGGTTGGAGACAAAGTTGTTACCTGTATGATCTTCAAGGATGATCCTGATATTACAATGTTTGACCTGAACAAGAAGAACGTAGGCGGAGCTGATGTATACGGACTTCTTCCTGACGATGATGTACATCTCAACGGATGGTTCTCTGATTACATCTTCTTAAGAGGCGGAAGCTTCGGAACTACATTCTTTAATGTAAGTGATCTGGATCTGGATTCCCGAATTCTCATTGAGCCATGTGCAGTGCTTGTACATGCAGTAGAGAGAGCAAAAACAACAGGAATCCTTCGTTTCAACAGCAGAGTAGTTGTTCAGGGCTGCGGACCGATCGGACTGATCTGCATTGCAGTACTCCGTACTATGGGGGTTGAACATATCTGCGCAGTAGACGGAAATGAGAAACGTCTTGAATTTGCCAAGAGAATGGGTGCAGACACAAGCGTTAACTTCATGAACTTTAAGGGAATCGAAGCACTGACAGAAGCTGTAAAAGAAGCTCAGGGCGGACATCTTGCAGATTTCGCATTCCAGTGCACAGGAAACCCGAAAGCTCATGCAAACATTTATAAATTTATCCGCAATGGTGGTGGTCTTTGTGAACTTGGCTTCTTCATCAATGGTGGAGATGCTACAATTAATCCGCACTTTGACCTCTGCTCTAAAGAGATCAACCTGGTTGGTTCCTGGGTATATACTCTGAGAGATTATGTAACAACCTTTGATTTCCTTAAGAGAGCAAAAGCAATTGGTCTTCCGATGTCTGAACTGATCACAGATAAGTTCCCGTTAGAGCAGATCAATGAAGCTCTTCAGACAAACCTGGCAATGACAGGACTTAAGATCGCAGTTGTAAACAAATAGTTGCTGTTCACCGGTAATATCCCGCAAAGAGTATTGCTGTGAACGGAGTGAACAGTAGCAACAAATAATAAGCCTGGCAATAGAGGAGAAAAGAAATGGCAGAAGCTGTAGGAATTTTAGAGGTATTCGGGCTGGCGACAGCCTTTGTAGCAGGCGATGCCGGATGCAAGGCAGCAAATGTCCGCCTGGAGGTTTTTGATAAAAACAAACCAGCCAATGCTGACAGCCTGCCGGTACCGCTCCTTGTCTGCATTAAATTCAGAGGAAGTGTAACTGATGTTACAGCGGCTGTGGAAGCAGGCATGGAAGTTGCAAACAGAATGACTGGTGTGGTACAGCATTATGTGATCCCGAACCCGGAAGAGGGAACGGAAAAAATGCTGAAGATCAGCGCCCTGGATAAGGATTAGCAGTTGCATATCCATTGGGCATCAGTTAAAATATAATCAGATATTTATTTGTAGATTCAGGAGGAAGCAGAAATGGCACAGGAAGCATTAGGAATGGTAGAAACCAGAGGACTTACAGCAGCAATTGAAGCAGCTGATGCAATGACAAAAGCAGCTGAAGTAGCATTAGTAGGAACAGAGAAGATTGGATCCGGACTTGTAACAGTTATGGTACGCGGAGACGTAGGAGCTGTTAAGGCAGCAGTAGAAAGTGGAAGCGCGGCAGCATCCAGACTTGGCGAATTAGTTGCTACTCATGTAATTCCGAGACCTCATACAGACGTAGAGAAAATCCTTCCAAGCATCTGACCAGCAGATTGAGAAGTATAAAAAAGGAGTTCGCTCATGAGTAAATCATATGGATTTATAGAAATCACTGGTGTCGTTGCAGCAATCGATGCACTGGACATCATGTGCAAAACTGCAGACGTTGAGCTGGCGTCATGGGAACGTAAGCTGGGCGGACGACTGGTTACTATTATAGTTGAAGGCGATGTATCTGCCGTTACAGAAGCAGTAAATGCAGCAGCGACAGGTGCGATCAAGAAACCGGTAAGTTATGCAGTAATTGCACGTCCCCACGAAGAAATCGTCAGAATGGTGGAATTAAGTGCAAGTCGCTGGAAGAACAATCAGGGGGATGAATAATGGCTGAAGAGAAGAAACCGGAAGCAGATAAAAATGCCCCTAAAAAGGCAGCCGCTCCAAGAAGAACGAAAGCAAAAACTTCTTCAAAACCGGAAGTAAAAGCTCAGACGGCAGATACGGCGGCAGAAACAGCAAATAAAACAGAATCCCAGAAAGAACAGATAAAGGAAACAGTATCTCATAAGGAGGAAAAAGTTATGACACAGGAAGCATTAGGAATGGTAGAAACCAGAGGACTTACAGCAGCAATCGAAGCAGCAGACCAGATGTGCAAGGCTGCTAACGTAGCATTAGTAGGAACAGAGAAGATCGGATCCGGACTTGTAACAGTTATGGTACGTGGAGATGTAGGAGCTGTTAAATCAGCAGTAGAAAGCGGAAGCGCAGCAGCATCCAGACTTGGTGAATTAGTTGCTACACACGTAATCCCAAGACCACATACAGATGTAGAGAAAATCCTGCCTGTATTAAAATAGTAATCCATCGTAACTGTCCGGTATCTGCACAGCAGACTGCCGGATGGTTATAATCCGTCATATTTGACAGAAAGCAGGTGTATTCTTGGAATCTAATAATATTGAACTGATTACCAGAATGGTCATTCAGGCAATCAATCAGAATGAAAAAAAAGGCGATGGATTCATGGTTCCCATCGGGGTTTCCGCAAGACACATTCACCTGACACAGGAACATGTAGAAGCATTGTTCGGACCCGGATATCAGCTTACGAAGAAGAAAGAGCTGATGGGAGGTCAGTTTGCTTCTAATGAAACAGTTACCATTGTGGGACTGAAACTTCGTGCCATTGAGAATGTAAGAATCCTTGGACCGGTGCGTAAAGCTTCACAGGTTGAGGTATCTGCGACAGATGCCATTAAGCTTGGAATGAATGTTCCGGTTCGCGAATCCGGAGACGTTGCAGGAAGTGCACCAATCGCAATCATAGGTCCCAAAGGAGCAGTTTATCTGAAAGAGGGATGTATCGTGGCAATGCGCCATATACATATGTCTCCGAAAGATGCACAGGCTGCAGGTGTGAAGGACGGCGATATCGTATCAGTAAAGGCAGATAATGAGAGAGGAACCATCTTCAATCAGGTCAAGATCCGTGTAGACGACAGCTTTACACTGGAAATGCATATTGATACAGATGAAGCAAATGCAGCAAAGATTGCTACAGGCACTACCGTAACAATAATTAAATAATATCGGGGGCCAAAGGTCAAAAAGCCGTTCGTGCCTGCACGATAAGGTTTTTGAACAGAAACCCTTAAGCGTTAATTGGGGGCAGAAGTATTTGCCCCCAATATTATTATCAGAAACAATTTGGAGGCTCATATGATCGTAGGCAAAGTTGTAGGAAGTGTGGTATCCACACGAAAGAGTGAGAAGCTGATTGGAAGTAAATTTATGATTATCGAGCCTGTGCATCATATGAAAGGCGACCTGAGCCAGCTGGTTGCGATCGATATGATCGGAGCCGGAGTTGGTGAATATGTATTGGTGGCACAGGGAAGCGCAGCAAGAATAGGCTGCGGCGTAGAAACAGCACCAGTAGATGCCGCAATTGTCGGTATTATTGATGACGGTGCAGGATTGGAGTAACGCCATGGAAATCAAAGAATTACAGGATATTATACAGCAGAATGGTGTGGTAGGTGCCGGCGGAGCCGGATTCCCTACTTATATGAAGCTTACAGACAAGGCTAATATCATTCTTATGAACTGTGCAGAGTGTGAACCATTACTGAAATTACACAGACAGTTATTGGAAAAACACGCATATGAAATTATGAAAACATTCCATATGATCCAGGAGACGGTTGGTGCTTCTGAAGCAATTATTGGAATTAAGAAGTCTTATGTACAGACAATTCATGCATTAAATCAGCATATTGAAGAATTTCCTGGCATGAGGCTGCATCTTCTGGACGAAGTTTATCCGATGGGAGATGAGGTTGTACTTATTTATGAGGCAACCGGAAGAGTAGTACGGCCGGGAGGACTGCCGATCGAGCAGGGAGTAGCTGTATTTAACGTTGAAACTGTATACAATGTATATCGTGCTGTGGAAGAGAAGCAGCCGGTTACAGACAAATATGTATCTGTTGTTGCAGAAGTAAGTGATCCTGTTACAGTGAGAGTTCCCCTGGGATGTACTCTGGAGGAAGTGGTAGCACAGGCAGGCAGCACAACAGTGAAGGATCCTGTCTATTTCGTAGGCGGCCCGATGATGGGGCGTATCGGAAATGGTTCAGATCCGGTGACAAAGACAACAAATGCGATTTTGGTCCTTCCAAAAGACCATCTTATTGTAGCGAAGAAGCAGCGGACTTCTTCCATAGATTTAAAACGTGCAGCATCTATCTGCTGCCAGTGCAATACCTGTACAGATTTATGTCCGAGACATAATCTGGGACATCCGATCGATCCGGCGAAATTTATGAGAGCTGCATCAAATAATGATTTCAGAGACCTGAATCCATATATAGATGCTTCCTTCTGCAGTTCCTGCGGTGTATGTGAGATGTACTCATGTCCTCAGAGTCTTGCACCGAGAAGTCTTCTCGCAGATATGAAGGGCGGTCTGAGAAAAGCAGGTATCCGTCCTCCGCAGGGTGTACAGCCGAAACCGGTACAGGAATCCAGAGAATACCGTAAGGTTCCGGAAGAACGTCTGATGGCGCGACTTGGTCTTACGAGATATGACAAGGATGCTCCTCTGAAAGAAGAACTTGTACAGGTTAAGAAAGTAAGGATATTATTGAGCCAGCACATCGGAGCACCTGCACAGGCAGTGGTCAAAGCCGGTGATGAGGTAACAAGAGGGCAGATGATCGCACAGCCGGCACAGGGCTTAAGCGTTGGTATTCATGCTTCTGTCAGCGGTAAAGTAACAGAAGTAACAGACCGTTACATTATTATTGCAGTAAAGTAGAAAGGACGTGCACAAAATGAGTAAAGCAATCGGAATGATTGAATTTAAAACCACATCTACAGGCGTTACTGCAGCAGATGCTATGGTAAAAACATCTGAGGTAGAGATCGTCGAGGCACAGACCGTATGTCCTGGTAAATATATTGCAATTATTACCGGTGACTTAAGTGCGGTAAAGGCCGCCGTTGATACGGCAGTAACTACATATGAGGATAAATGCATTGACAGCTTTGTGCTGGGCAATCCGCATGAATCCATTTTCCCGGCAATTTACGGAACTACTCAGGTAGAAGATATCAGTGCGCTGGGAATTCTTGAAACTTATGATGCAGCTTCCATTATCGAAGCAGCAGACCAGGCAGCTAAGACTGCGATCGTAGATCTGATAGAACTTCGTATTGCCAAAGGTATGTGCGGAAAATCATATATGATGATCACCGGTGAAGTTTCTGCGGTAGAGGCTTCCATTGACAGGGCAAAAGAACTTGTAGCTGCCAAGGGTATGTACCTGGATTCTTCCGTTATCGCACATCCTGACAGAAGAATGATCGACAGTATTTTATAATATCCGGGGTAAGAAGTTTCTGACCCTGACACTTATAAAAAATTTCTCGAAAAAAGGAGGCAAAGATATGCTTGCACTGGAGAGAAGAAATCTGATTCTCGAAAAATTACAGGCAGAAAAGCGAGTGGTGGTCAGCGAGCTGAGCCAGCTTTATGACGTCTCTGAAGAGACCATACGCCGTGATCTGGATAAACTTGAAAAGGAAGGACTTGCGATAAAAAGTTATGGCGGTGCTGTGATCAATGAGGATGTAAGCATTGATTTGCCTTTTAATGTACGTAAGAACCAGAATGTTACAGGAAAGCAGAAAATGGCTGAACTTGCAGCTTCCCTTGTGAAAGACGGAGATCATATTTTTCTGGATGCGAGTACTACGGCAGTTTTTGTGGCGAAAGCATTAAAGGAAAAAGAACGTCTTACCGTAATTACCAATTCCATGGAAATACTTCTGGAGTTAGCTGATGTATCCGGGTGGAACATTATCTCCACCGGAGGCGTAATGAAAGAAGGATATCTGGCTTTTCTTGGATCAAAGACAGACGAATCCATACGTTCTTATTATGTAGATAAGGTTATCTTTTCGTGTAAGGCGCTGGATCTGGAATGGGGGATTATGGAATCGCAGGAAGCTTTTGGCTCTACCAAGAGAGCGATGATCGGTTCCGGACGAAAGAGAATTCTGGTTGTTGACAGTTCTAAATTTGATCAGACAGCGTTTTCCGTAGCTGGAAGCATGAAAGAAGTAGATATTATAGTGACGGACAAAGAACCGACAGAACGTTGGAAGAAGCACTTTGAGAAATTTAATGTAAAATGCCTATATCCTGTCTGACAAAGAAAATAGGAGTATGATACAATGAATACTTTTGAGATGAAAACCGCGATCCATTTTGGGGATAACGCGTTAGACAGATTAAAAGAGATCCCGTATAAAAGGGTTCTCATTATAACAGATCCATTTGTGGTACAAAGTAAAATGATCAATCTGATCACGGCTCCTTTAAACAGTGCAGGTATTGAATACGATATTTTCCATGACGTTGTGCCGGATGCACCTGTGGACAAGATTGCAGAAGGGGTAAAGAAGTTCCTGGAATATCAGCCGGAAGCAGTTGTTGCAGTCGGTGGTGGTTCTGCGATTGATTCTTCCAAGGCAATCAGAGAATTTGCACTGAAGATCAACAATTACGGAAAAGTAGGTCTGATCGCAATTCCGACGACAAGTGGCACCGGATCAGAAGTTACTTCTTTTGCAGTAGTAAACGATACTGCAGCACATGTAAAATATCCGCTGATCTCAGAGAGCCTTACAGCAGATGAAGCAATTCTGGATGCAGAACTTGTAAGGAGTGTTCCGCCGGCCATCACAGCGGATACTGGTATGGACGTGTTTACACATGCGCTGGAATCATACGTAAGTACTGCACATAATGAATTCTCTTCTGCACTTGCGGAGAAAGCGATTGAAATTTGCGGGGTATTTCTGCTGAGAGCATATCTGGACGGCAGTGATATGCATGCGCGTAAAAAAATGCATGTAGCTTCCTGTCTGGCTGGTTTATCCTTTAATACAGCAGGTCTTGGAATCACTCACAGCATGGCTCATCAGCTGGGAGCAATGTTCCATATTCCGCATGGAAGGGCAAATGCTATGCTGCTTCCGCATATCGTAGAATTTAATTCTGATATCAATAAGCACAGTAAGAGCCAGAAAGAGTATCTTCCGGCTGTAAAGAGATACGCCAATGTTGCGCACATTCTCGGACTGAGCAATTATAATAAAGTAATGACGGTCCGTTCTCTGGTAAACTGGATTCAGTTTATGCAGAAAGAGATGAATATTCCGCTGACGATTCAGGAACTGGGAACAATTGCACCGGAAGAATATTTTGCAGCAATTGACAAGATGGCAGACGCAGCACTTGCAGATGCCTGCACAGTGAATAATCCGAGAGTTCCGACTAAAGAAGATATTATAAAGATTTATACGAAATTATGGTCATTCTGAAAATGAAGACAATAATTTCCGGCAGATGCTGACTGCTGCTGAAATCAGATACAGGAGATGGAGAAGAGATGAGTATTTATACAAAAAGAGGAGACAGAGGAATTACAGATATGGCTCATGCTGGTAATATTTCCAAGTCTGATGACCGTATCCGCCTTATGGGTGAGGCTGATGAACTGAATAGTCATATTGAACTTGTAAAAAGTATGCTCCGTCAGTCAGAAATACTTCAGCTTCTTGAACGTATTCAAAAGAATCTTGATCTGATCGCAGCGGGAGTCAGTAACCCATATGATCGTGACTGTAAAGTCAGTGAAAAGGAAACAGCAGTGTTGGAGGCGGAAACAGATAAACTGGAAGCACTGTGCGAAAAGCCTGTTCCGGAGAAGCTTACAGGAAAGAGCCGACTGGCTGCAGAGATAGATATTGCACGTACTGTTGCCAGAAGAACAGAGCGCTGCCTTGCACAGGTCAGCGTGAAGTTTGGCGCAGATACAGAGAGTAAGAGATTTCTTAACCGCCTTTCGGATTATCTGTATATTTTGGCGAGATATATAGAGTATTACTCTGATCTTTCAGTGGAACTGTCTGATGATCATGCGGGTGCATTGGCGAAAACGTCTGATAATAATACAGATGCATTGCCGGAACCGTCCGACAGTAATACAGATGTATTAAAAAAGACGGCAGATATCAATGAAGCCGTCATCCAGGAGGTTCTTAAACGAATGGGAATTCAGAGCAGGATAACATTGGATACAGCGAAGAAACTGATCGAGAGACTGGAGCAGGAAGCTGTGCGCAGAGGGCAGCGTGCGGTAATCGCGGTCTGCAATCCGGAAGGAAATCCGGTTGCGGTCCATGTGATGGATGGAGCATTCCTTGTAAGCTTCGATGTGGCAATGAAGAAAGCTTATACTGCAGTGGCAGTGAAGATGTCTACAATGGAACTTTCGAAGATCGCACAGCCCGGAGGAACCTTTTATGGCGTTGACAAGCTGGATGGTGGAAAAATCGTTATTTTCGGCGGCGGTATTCCGCTGAAGTCCGGAAATACAATTATCGGTGGACTTGGAATCAGCGGCGGTACAGGAGAAGAAGACCATAGTCTGGCAGAGTATGGTCAGTCTGTGTTAAATGAAATATTGTAAGATGGATGACAACTATTTGGCAGTCCGCTGTTGAAGGCACCAGACAGTTGTGAAGGAGTATTAAAAAGATCAGAACAGTTCTGAAGAGAGCTGTTCTGGTCTTTTTGCGATGTACTGATTTATCTTCGCTTATATTTCCCGGGAGTCATGCCTTTGTATTTCTTAAAAGTACGTATAAAATAACTCAGATCATTAAATCCGTTCCTGTAAGCAATTTCTGTGATTGAATCATCAGTAGCTGCCAGCTGGAAACAGGCTTCTTCGATTCGCTGTCTGTTCAGATAATCTACAGGAGTCTGATGGGTCATTTCCGAAAAAAATTTGCAGAAATATTTCGGTGACATAGAGACAGAAGCAGACAGTTCCTGAAGTGTGATAGGATTGGCATAATTTTTTTCGATAAATTCCAGAACCTGCTTCAACTGGAGAATACGTTTATAGTCTCTGCGCGTTCGGGTAGGATTTTCGATAAAGTAATGATTACTGAAAATCAAACCAAAAAAGTGGTAAAATTGTCCAAATACAGTCAGCTCATATCCGGTATCTTTTTCATACATGGCATCAAACAGAACAGAAATACAGTTCAGAATCTGTGGATGCTCATCTGAAAAATGTGGAAAAAGCATTGTTTCCTGATGCAGGATTTTCTGGATATATTCTCCGCATACAGGATTGTTTTTCAAAAAAGTGTTCATATCAAAAACAATGCACTGATATACACAATCATGGGGAATTCCTGAATGAAGAATTCCGCTATGTACAAAAATGACATCATTCTTAACTGCTGTAAAACTTTTTTCGTCTAAAGTGACAGTAAGAGAACCTTCCAGAATACGAATTATTTCATATTCCACATGCCAGTGATAAGACATGACATATCTGGGATGTGTATGATCGATGTGATGAAACTCAAATGGAAACTCATAAGTGCCTCTTGGACGGTCTTCATTATGGTTTAAATCATGCAAAAGAACTTTCCTCCTTACAAAATTTACAGAAATTTTATGATTAAAACAGAAAAAGTGAATATTGTACTGTTTTTTGCTATTATAACACAAGTAATTTTCTGAATGCAATTATATAATAGATATCAGTAACAAAGTTGAGTGGTCAGGCTGCTGTGAACGGAGTGAACAGTGGTTATCGGGCTACTTGGCACAACAGGTGTAGAGGTTATTATTTTTGTTATATTTGCAGTCAGAAGATGCTGCGAAAAGTGAAAATGTAATCTTGGGGGTTAGAGCGTGTCTGAAAAATCATTCCCGCAATCTGCACGCCCCACTTTGCGGGATATTTCACCCGAATTCAGTTGCCGTAGCCCGCTACGGCGCCCTCATCCGGGCAAAATATCCCACAAATTGTGACGCACATCTTGCAGAAAGCCTTTTTCAGACACGCTCTAGCAGGAAATGATCCTGCGGGAATCTTACAATAATTTATCAGGAGGTATTTTATTATGGCAAAGAGCAGATTAATTGGCAGCTATCCGGTAATTGGTATCAGACCTACTATCGATGGTCGTAGAGGAGCACTGGATGTTCGTGGATCTCTGGAAGATCAGACAATGAATATGGCGAAATCAGCTGCTAAATTATTTGAAGAGAATTTAAGATATTCCAACGGTGAACCGGTTAAAGTTGTAATCGCTGATACAACCATCGGACGTGTTGGAGAGAGCGCTGCATGTGCAGATAAATTCCGTAAAGAAGGCGTAGATATCACTCTTACAGTTACACCATGCTGGTGCTACGGTGCTGAGACAATGGATATGGATCCACAGACGATCAAAGCTGTATGGGGATTCAACGGAACAGAAAGACCTGGTGCTGTATACCTTGCATCTGTACTTGCAACACATGCACAGAAAGGACTTCCGGCATTCGGTATCTATGGACATGATGTTCAGGAAGCTGATGATACATCTATTCCGGAAGATGTTAAAGAAAAACTGTTAAGATTCGGCCGCGCAGCAGTTGCAGCAGCATCCATGAGAGGAAAATCCTATCTGCAGATCGGTTCTGTAACAATGGGTATCGGCGGATCTATCATTGATTCCGATTTCATCGAATCTTATCTTGGAATGAGAGTTGAGTCTGTTGATGAGGTAGAGATCATCCGTCGTATGACAGAGGGTATCTATGATCACGCAGAATTTGAGAAAGCTCTGAAATGGGCAAAAGAAACCTGTAAGATCGGCTGGGACAAGAACCCTGAAGAACTTCAGTTCTCTCCGGAGAAGAAAGAAGAGCAGTTTGAGTTTGTAGTTAAGATGGCAGTTATCATCAAAGAACTGATGAATGGCTGTGACAACCTTGATCCTAAATTCTCCGAAGAAGCAATCGGACACAATGCTCTGGCAGCCGGTTTCCAGGGACAGAGACAGTGGACAGATTTCTATCCGAACGGTGACTTTGCAGAAGCTATGCTGAACACTTCTTTTGACTGGAACGGAGCACGTGAACCATACATCCTGGCTACAGAGAACGATGTTCTTAACGGACTTGGAATGCTGTTCATGAAACTTCTTACAAACAGAGCACAGATTTTCGCTGACGTTCGTACATACTGGAGCCCGGAGGCTGTTAAGAAAGCTACAGGATATGACCTTGAGGGCGTAGCAAAAGAAGCCGGCGGTTTCCTTCACCTGATCAACTCCGGTGCTGCCTGCCTTGATGCTAACGGAGAAGCAAAAGAAGCTGATGGAACAGCTGTTATGAAACAGTGGTGGGATATCACAGAAGAAGACCAGAAAGCAATCATGGAAAACACAGAATGGTGTATGGCTGACAACGGATATTTCCGTGGAGGCGGATACTCCAGCCGTTATGAAACACGTGCCCAGATGCCTGCAACAATGATCCGTCTGAACCTTGTAAAAGGACTTGGACCGGTTCTGCAGATCGCTGAAGGATGGACAGTAGCTCTTCCTGAAGAAGTATCTGACAAGCTGTGGAAACGTACAGACTATACATGGCCATGTACATGGTTTGCTCCAAGATGCGATGGCAAAGAAGGACCGTTCAAGACAGCTTATGATGTAATGAACAACTGGGGTGCAAACCATGGAGCAATCTCCTACGGACACATTGGTGCAGATCTTATCACAATGTGCTCTATGCTGAGAATTCCTGTATCCATGCACAATGTTCCTGAGAAAGATATCTATCGTCCGGCAGCATGGAATGCATTTGGAATGGATAAAGAAGGCGCTGACTTCAGAGCTTGTAAGAACTACGGACCACTTTACAAATAAGAAGGAGTCCTTTTGTTAGGAAATGTAAAAAGACTGTAAATACAGTTTCGATACAGAGCTAGAACAAAGAATGCGGGGGGTCTGCCTATGCAGGGCCCCCGTTTTAATACCGACTAAAAGAGTATTAAGAAAAGAGGAAGATTATGGAGAAAAAAGTATTAGCATTTGACTTTGGTGCTTCAGGCGGAAGAGCAATGTGCGGAACTTTTGATGGTGACAAGATCAGCATTGAAGAACTTCACCGTTTTTCTAACGATCCGGTTATTTTGAATGGATCAATGTACTGGGATGTACTGAGATTATTTTTTGAAATCAAACAGGGTCTGATCAAAGCAAAGAAATGTGGAAAGATCGAAAGTATCGGTATCGACACATGGGGAGTTGATTTTGGACTGATCGACGAGGAAGGAAGACTTCTTGAGAACCCTGTACATTACCGTGATGCACGTACAGAAGGAATGATCGAAGAAAGTTTCAAATTGATCGATAAAGAGAAATTCTACCAGATCACAGGAAATCAGTTCATGGATCTCAACACAGCATTCCAGCTCCTTTCTCTTGTAAAGACAAGAAAAGAGCTTCTTGAGAAAGCTGACAAGATGATTTTGATGCCAGACCTTTTCAACTATTTCCTTACAGGGGAGAAAAAAGCTGAGTATTCTATCGCTTCTACAACACAGCTTCTTGATGCGAAAAAGGGTGAGTGGTCAGACGAAGTGATCGAAGCACTGGGAATTCCGAAACATATTTTCCCGGAAATCGTACCTACAGGTACAAAGATCGGCACTCTTACAGATGAAATCTGTACAGAGCTTGGTCTGGATAAGATTGATGTTATGGCTGTTGCAGGACATGATACGCAGAGCGCACTTGTATCTGTACCAACATCAGAAGAAGATTTTATCTTCCTGAGTTGTGGAACATGGTCACTGCTTGGAACAGAGCTTGCAGAACCTATCATCAATGAGAAATCTGAGCATTACAACATCACGAATGAAGGTGGATATGGAAGAAAGATTTCCTTCCTTAAGAATATCATTGGATTGTGGTGTATTCAGGAAAGCCGTCGTCAGTGGATCCGTGAAGGAAATGAGTACGGATTTGGCGAGCTTGAGATTATGGCAAAAGAAGCTCCGGCACTTCAGAGCTTTATTGATCCGGATGCACCGGAATTCACACCTGCCGGAGATATTCCGACAAGAATCCGTGAATTCTGCAAGAAGACAGGACAGCCTGTTCCGGAAACAGTTGGAGAAGTTGTTCGTTGCATCAACCAGAGTCTTGCAATGAAATATCGTCATGCGATGGAAGAGATTAAAGAGTGTACAGGTAAAGATTATAAGACAGTCTACATGGTAGGCGGTGGAACACAGAGTGCTCTTCTTTGCCAGTTCACAGCAAATGCATGTGGATGCAGAGTTAGTGCAGGCCCGATCGAGGCAACTGTTCTTGGAAATATTGCACTGCAGCTCATGGCTTCCGGAGATATCAAATCTATCGAAGAAGCAAGAGAAATTATCAAACGTTCTCAGGACATCAAGATCTACGAGCCACAGGACAAAGAAACATGGGACGAAGCATACGAGAGATTTAAGAAAATTTTAGTATAGTGCTTTGAACTAAGGGGGAATGAGTTGCCAGTTGTAATAATTATGGCTGGCAACGTAATAAAAAAGAATTCTTCAGAAACACTTGACTGTCAATCTGCTGTATGATTTAATGGAATGAGCAGTTAAGTTGGGCAAAATGCATAACGGTTCGCTAATTGGCCTGGGAGGAGAAGATTATGGCTGCTACTATTCGCGATATCAAGAAAAGGACAGGATTGTCCCTTGCAACGATATCGAAGTATTTGAATGGCGGTAATGTATTGCCGGAAAATCGTATCTTGATTGAGGAGGCAATCAACGAACTGCATTATGAAGTGAACGAGCTCGCAAGAGGGCTTGTTACCCACAAGACAAAGACGATTGGAGTTCTGGTTTATGATATACAGTGTCTTTTTGTAGGAAGTATGCTGCATTATCTGGGAATGGAACTTCATAAAAAGGGATATGGAATGTTGATCTGTGATTCCTGCAATGACGAGAAGCTGCAGAAAGAAAATCTGCAGTTTCTTCTGAGCAGGAAAGTAGATGGAATATTGGTATTTGCTGTAGGTATGCATGGAAAGTTTCTTCATGCTGCGAAAAAAGCAAATGTTCCGGTTGTTCTGGTTGACAGATCATTCCAGGATGAAGAATATGATTGCGTTGAGGTTGATAACCGGACAGCAATCTATCGTGCAACAAATAAATTAATTGAGAACCATCACAAGAAAATAGCTGTGATTGCCTCTAATATTGAATATACCGGAAGGGAACGTGTGAAAGGATATTCTGATGCGATGAACCAGGCAGGACTGGAGATTCCAAAGGAATACTGTAAGCTGGGAGGGCATTCTTTTGAACATGGGTACAGAGGAATGAAAGAACTTTTGGAGCTTGAAGACCGTCCGACCGGTGTGATCTTAGGAAACTATAACACCATGCTTGGTGGAATTATGGCATTGAACGAATCAGGACTCTCCTGTCCGCAAGATGTCTCGCTCATCGGAGTGGATAATCTTCCGATGACCCAGGTGCTGCGCCCTAAATTATGGCTGATTGTCCAGCCAATGGAAACGATGTGCGAGAAGGCTGTAGCTATGCTCCTGGAGCGAGTAAACGGAGAGCAAAACGGTATGCCGGTAAAAATTAGTTTCAGTACCTCTGTAAGAGAGGGAGACTCAATACGAGACCTTGGATAGTGCATAAGCAAAATGCACAGAAAAGCGTGGTTTTTGTTGTGAGAATGGATAAAAAAATAGTGAAAACAAACAAAAACGAACCGTTTCGCTCTAAAAACGGTGGGAAATCTTGACAAAATATGAAAACAAGGCTATAATTTATTCTTGTATTAAAGGTGTGCGGGAAAATTGAAAACACACTTTGAAAAACAAAAAAATCTTAAAGCTTTGAAAGCGAACCGTTACGCTGAGGTTAAGAGGAATGGGGGTATCGTAAGAGTTAATCGACAATCCAGTCAACACCAGCAAAGTAAAAGATGGGAGGAAGAAAATTGGAAAAAATTAAACAAAATCCTTTTGTAAAAAAGGTAGGATTTAACAGAATTGTTTTGTGCTGTGTCCTTCTTCTGATGTACGGACTCTTCTGTGCACTGACCGGAGGAAGCTTCGCAGGAATGAACCGAATCATGAGCGCACTCAATTATGCTTATTTCCTTGGATTTTTATCACTGGGTGTTACATTTGTAATTGCTACAGGAGAGATCGACTTCTCTATTGGACCGGTTATGTTCTGTTGTGCACTTATCTCAGGTTATACACTGACAACACATGGAATTTCCATGCCGGTTGCAATCCTGATCAGTATCCTTGTGGGATTTGCTTTTGGGCTCTTTAATGGATACCTGGTAGCTTACTGGTCAGTACCTTCATTCATCACTTCAATGGCAAGTATGAATATTGCAAAAGGTCTTGCGTCAGTTTACACAAAGACACAGTCAGTCAGCTGGCCGCAGGCAGCAGATCCGGACAACGGATGGTTCAGAAATCTTGTAAGATATAACGGGTTCCCGGTTGGACTTGTTATTCTTCTGGTAGCTGCAGTTATCTGTGCGATTATCCTGAACAAGACAAGAATCGGACGTTACATCCTTTGCCTTGGTAGTAACAAAGAAGCTGTTAGACTTTCAGGTGTAGATGTTAAGAAATGGGAAATGCTTGCATTCATTATCTGTGGAGTTCTCGTTGGAATAGGCGCTATCTTCTATGTATCTGCATATACAACAGTACAGCCTGGTTATGGAGATCAGTACAACAACGAAGCAATCGCCGGATGTGTAATGGGTGGTACATCCATGGCAGGTGGACTTGCATCCATCAGCGGTACAATCATTGGTGTATTTATCATCGCTCTTCTTCAGGAAGGAATTCTGGCTCTTGGCTTTACAAAAGATTATCAGCTTATCATTACAGGTGTTATTGTTATCGTCGCAGTATTCAGTGACGTACTTGCAAGACGCAGAAAGAACTAATTTCTCTTCTATATTAAGAGATCAGCTTTATGAATGATGAACGAAATGTTTGATTGAAAGAAAGGCAAGGGTAATAAAATGGGCGAAGTTATATTGGAAATGAAAGGGATTGATAAATCTTTCCCAGGTGTTCACGCACTTGACCATGTAGATCTTGAGATCAGAAAAGGCGAAGTTCTTGCTCTTATGGGAGAGAATGGTGCCGGAAAATCAACTCTGATGAAAGTTCTCACAGGTATTTATACAAAAGATTCAGGAACAATTACATATGAAGGTAAAGAAGTTGAGTTCCATAGTGCTCGTGAAGCACAGGACAATGGTGTTATCATCGTACACCAGGAGCTGAACATGCTTGGTCATCTGACAGTTGCTCAGAACATCTTCATCGGAAGAGAGTTCAAGAAGGGCATCAAGATCGATGACAAGAAAATGAACGAAGAAGCACAGAAACTGTTCGACAGAATGAACGTTGATATTGATCCGAGAGAGACAATGTCAAAACTTACAGTAGGTAAGCAGCAGATGTGTGAGATCGCAAAAGCTATTTCACATGATGCAAAGATCATCATCTTTGACGAGCCATCAGCAGCTCTGACAGAGACAGAGATCGAGCAGTTGTTCAAGATCATCCGTGACCTGAAAAGTCAGGGAATGGGAATTGTTTATATCTCCCACCGTATGGATGAGATTAAAGTGATCACAGACCGTGTTACAGTCATGAGAGATGGTACTTATGTTGGAACATTGATCACAAAAGAAAGTACAAAAGACGACATCATCAACATGATGGTTGGACGTGTTATTTACGAAGATCCGAAGGAGAAGAACATGACACCTCCGGGAGCACCGGTAGTTCTTAAAGTTGAACACTTGAACGCTGGTAAGATGGTACAGGATGTAAGCTTCGAACTTCACAAAGGTGAGATCCTTGGATTCTCCGGACTGATGGGAGCTGGACGTACAGAGACAGCCAGAGCACTCTTTGGAGCTGACCCGATCGACAGCGGTGATATTTATATCAACGGTAAGAAGGTTACAATCAAGAGCCCACAGGATGCTGTTAAGTGCGGTATCGGTTATCTGTCAGAGGACAGAAAGAGATATGGTATTGTTGTACAGAAATCAGTTGCTGAGAATACAACAATGGCAACACTTGAAAAATTCATGAGCGGTCCTTTTATCGATAAGAAGAAAGAGAACAAGATTGCTCAGGAATATGTTGAGCAGCTTGCAACAAAGACTCCTGGTACAGATCAGCTTGTTGTGAATCTGTCAGGTGGTAACCAGCAGAAAGTCGTTATTGCAAAATGGCTGACAAGAGACTGTGACATCCTTATCTTCGATGAGCCTACAAGAGGTATCGACGTTGGAGCTAAGAATGAGATTTACAAGCTGATGAATCAGCTGGCAGCAGAAGGAAAAGCCATTATTATGATTTCCTCCGAGATGACAGAGATCCTTCGTATGAGTGACAGAATCGTTGTTATGTGCGAAGGTAAGAAGACAGGTGAGCTGGATATTTCCGAAGCTACACAGGAAAATATCATGAACATGGCTACACGTGAGATTGAGTAGGGAGGGAAAAAGTAATGGCAAATAATACAACAAAGAAGGCCGGCTCTAATAAGTCATTTATTGACAGAATGGGAGGACAGAAATTCATCGTCCTGCTCGTTGTTATTGCACTGTTTATCTTCTTCTGTGCAATGAGCCCTAACTTCAGAAAATATACAACATTTATTAACATTCTGGACTTCTCCTATTATATTGTCCTGATGGCAATTGGAGTAGCCTTTCCACTGATGACAGGTGGTGTTGACCTGTCAATCGGTACTGGACTTGTATGTTATTCACTCGTTGGTGGATATCTGATCGTTCACAAAGGAATGCCTACAATCGTTGGTATCCTTGCAGCAATTATTCTTGGAATGCTGATTGGTGTTCTGAATGGTGTACTGGTAGCAATCATGGACCTGCCGGCATTCCTGGCAACACTTTGTACTTGTATGATTACTCGTGGACTTGGTTCCATTATCGTAGGTGGATTCGGAATCTCATGGCCGGCAGCAGCAGCACCGGGCGGATGGTTCAGAAGTATCTTCAAGATTCAGTCCGGCGGACAGAATATCCCGATCGGTTTCTTATGGGTAATTCTTCTGGTTGTTGTTATGACATTTGTACTGAATCATACAAGAATTGGACGTTATACACTTGCAATCGGAAGTAACAAAGAAGCAACAAGACTTTCCGGAGTTAATGTAAGATTCTATCATATTGCAGCATATGTAATCTGTGGATTCTTCGCAGGACTTGCTTCTATCGCATACTCCGCTATCTTCGCTACAGTTCAGCCAGGAAGTGGTGCTGGATTCGAGCTTGAGGCTATCGGTGGAGCAATCATCGGTGGTGTATCCATGACAGGTGGTGTAGGAAGCATCACAGGAACACTGTTTGGTGTATTCGTTATCTGTCTTCTGAAGACTGGTCTTCCATTCATCGGACTGACAGCTAACTGGCAGCAGATCATTACAGGATTTGTCCTGATCGCAGCCGTACTTGTTGATATTCTTAAGAGAAAAGCAGGAAAAGAGTAATTTTTTCCACTTAAATTTAGAATTTGTGAAAAATCACGAAAAAGCAATAATTAATTGCAAAACCATTGGTAATGTGTTATATTATTAATGTGTGCGGATAGATAGCAGCGGGAAAATATGCTAAAAAAGCGTGAAAAAGAAAGCTGTTACTATAGAAGCTAAACGAAACAGACTGTATAAAGAGTTTTCGGACAAAGAAGCCTGGGCAAACTACTTCTGCAGAGCGATTTAAGAAATGCACGAAAGAGGCTCTGCCAGAGAGGCCGGCATTAGGGAGAGGAAAACTGGAAGAAAACTCAGACAAGCAGTCACAAATTTATTTTGTCAGGAGGACATAATTATGAAAAAGAAAGTTTTAGCAGTTTTACTTGGTGGATGTATGGTAGTTGGAATGCTCGCAGGATGTGGATCCAAGGCAGATGACACTAAGAAAGCAGATGGCGACACTAAGACAGATGGATCAGGAGATTCCAAGGGATATCATTTCGAAGTTGTTGTAAAGAGCTTCCAGTCTTCATACTGGCAGGCAGCTGTACAGGGAATCAATCAGGCTTGTGATGAGCTCGGTGTTACAGCTAACACAACAGGACCGAACGCTGAGTCCGATATCGCTGACCAGGTTAACATGCTGAACAACGCAATCAACAAAAATCCAGACGGAATCGCTCTTGCAGCTTGTGACCAGAACTCAGTTCTTGATTCACTGCAGTCAGCACTTGACAAGAAGATTCCGGTTGTATGTTTCGACTCAGGTGTTCCGGACGCTCCAGAAGGATCTGTATACGCAACAGTTGTAACAGACAACGAGCAGGCTGGTGGAATCGCAGCAGAGCATATTTATGAAGCAATCAAAGACAGAATCGGAAACGGACAGGTTCGTGTTGGTGAAGTTAACCAGGATGCAACATCTGCTAACATTTCTGAGCGTGGTATGGGATTCATCAACAAGTTCATCGAGCTTGCTAAAGCTGATGGAAAGACAGTAGCAGTTGTAGGAAATGACTTCTATGTAAACCAGGTAAAAGATAATGGCGATCAGGCATCTGCTGACGTAGTTCTCGAAGTTGCAGTTCCGGCACAGACAACAGTTGAGCTGTGTGCTACAGAGGCTTCTAACATCATGAACAAAGACGATACAATCGCTATGTTCGGATCAAACCAGGTATCTGCAGAGGGTGTTCTCACAGCTAACCAGAACCTGAACAAACTTGGAACAGATGATGATAAGATCGTTGCAGCTGGATTCGATGCTGGATCAGTTATCAAAGCCGCTGTTAAAGATGGTACATTACTTGGTGCTGTTACACAGTCTCCTCTGATGCAGGGTAAAATCTCCATCGAGACTCTTGCTAAGATCTGTGATGGTGAGTCTGTAGAAGACGTTACAACAGATGGTTACTGGTATGATTCTACAAACATGGATGATGAGGATATCTCTCCAAACCTGTATGACTAATTCATATCTGTAAAGAGAAGCTGAATTATTAAAGTGAAAAGAAAGGAATCGGGAAATTCCCGGTTCCTTTTTTAAAATAATATGTTATTATATCAAGGAGGAAGATAATATGTTAAAAGGAATTCCAAAAATTTTATCACCAGAACTGTTGAAAGTACTTGCTGAGATGGGACACAGTGACAGACTGGTTATCTCTGATGGAAACTTCCCGGCTGAATCAATGGGAAAAGACGCGATTGTGATCCGTTGCGACGGACACGGAGTGCCGGAGATTCTTGATGCGATTCTTCAGGTGTTCCCTCTGGACAGCTATGTGGAGCATCCGGTAAATCTTATGGAAGTTATGCCTGGAGATACTGTGGAGACACCAATCTGGGATACATATAAAGAGATTATCCGTAAATATGATGACAGAGGTGATGCTGTTGTTGGAAACATTGAGCGTTTTGCATTCTATGATGAAGCTAAGACAGCTTATGCAATCATTGCAACAGGTGAATCAGCACTTTATGCGAATGTAATGCTTCAGAAGGGTGTTGTAACAGACTAGTCACATTTTTTAACGTAATGGAGGAACAATATGCTTGATCATGTAGAAAAAATATTTGCAGATATGAAGCCGATGATGAAAAAGTTGAAGAAGGCTTCTTATAAAGTAAATATGGAGGCTTTTATAGAGAATCATGGACATTATTTCCGTGAGATGACAGAATATACGGAGAATGCTTCTGATAAAGAGACGGCAGCCAAAGAGCTTGCAGTAGACTTTACAGATAAGGTTTATGATGCATATGTTTCTCCGAAAAAAGGAAAAATAGACAGTGCAATTCAGACAGATCTGAATTTCTTTATGATCTATTATGTATTTCCGGCAATTCTTTTGACAGAGCATGACGATGCGAAACTGATCGCAGACCATCTCTGCAGCAGATGGGGAGAAAAGTTTAAGAACAGTAAGATTCAGTATACAGATTATGATTCCCTATATGTTTCATTCCGTGAGAAGATATTTGGAATCTTTTAATACTTGCAAATCAACCTTACTTGTGATAGAATAATTAAGATTCATGTAATGGCATGAGAAGATTTTAGAAGCTATTTTTTATGGTTTTCCACAATTTGAAAGAATTAATTATAAAGATTTTATACTTTTAAAGAAAAATCAAAAGATTTTATTCGTTGATCTTAATGATTTAGATCAATTAGAAAATGATATAGAAGAAACAAAAATTAAGAAGAGTTCATTTTTAATTTCTTTATTTACCAGTGTTATAGGTTGTTCATTATTGGTCTTACAACTTGGTTATTTAGTTATCTTAAAAAGATTTGGATTTGAATATATTCATTCAATGAATCAAATTATATTTAATCTCATTATTTTATGTTGTTTTTTCATTAATTATTGTCTAATTAAGAAAAAGAAGATTAAGATTCAATATGTTTTAATAGGCTGTTTAGGATTTGTTGTAATTTCTATTTTTGGATTTCAGTATTTTCAAAAAGATGAAGAAATTTCATCTTTTTCTTCAAATTTAAAAAACAGAGCTGTTTTAAGATATGATGATAATGACCACCGTTTGGACATTTACCATTATACTTATTTATGCTTTGCTAGAAAAAGTGATACTGTTTCTACAGAAATGAAAGGTTATCATGGAAAATGGCTTACGAATGATTGTTACGTTTTTACTTATAATAACGAAGAAAATCAAAAGAAAGTGTATGTATCTACTTTTGGCGATCGTGGTGATGGAATTTCATATTTTAATATTTTTCCTACATTGCAAGGGGAATGGTTTAATAAAAATAACGGTGAAACAAAAACATATCTTAAAGAAAATGCAGGACAATTAACTTTAAAAATAAAAAATAAAACGCAATATTTTGATGCAGATGAAACAAAACAAAATGGGACGATTGCTTTAACTTTATCTAAAGATGAAGAAGCTCAATATATTATTGCCTTAGATGAAAACTGTATTTTAAATGAAGATAATCTTTTAGATAAAAATGGGACAATTCAAATTTATAATCTTCAAAATGATTCAAGTGTAACTCTTTATTGCGGGAGCTATAAAGAAGATAAAAAAGAACAAGAAGAAATTGATAATGACTATCGAAAACAAGCCAAAGAGCTTGTTAATAAAATGGTTGCTTATTTGAAAAAAGACTCAACATTACCTGATTTTGATGATAGAGAATCTCTTTTTAAAGTTCCTTCATCATCTAATGACTTTTATGTTGTGACAAGAGATGCTTATTTTCATTCTTTAAAATTGTTTAAACAAGATGGAGCACAAGAAACAGGACAAATTAAACAAATCAAAGTCTTAGCGGGAGATATTAATGATTTCTATGTTGAAATGACCTATACATCGACAATTACCTATTTAGGTGAAACAGAAACCATGGATATTACATATCATTATCGTATAAAAAAGGGAAAGGATTGTTATTTAGTAGCCTTTGTTGGTTATCGTGTACCAGGGGATATTGGTTTAGTAAAGTGTGATCCTGTTATTGAAAAAGATGTTTCAACAAATGAAGATTATGCATATTCTGTAGGAGGACAGTAGAAATGAAAGATAAAAAGAAATGGATCATTGGAATAAGTGCCTGTGTTTTACTGATAGTTTCTGTGTTTTTTGTGTTTAATCAAGGGAAAAGTAATGAACAAGTTGTTACAGAGTATTTTGAACTTTTAAAAAAGAAAGATTATAAACAAATGTATCAAATGTTAAATCCCAAAATAGTGTATACACCTACACAAAAATACTTTGTTGAAAAATATAAAGAATTTTATGAAGAAATTGATGCAAAAAATATTCAAATAAAAATCTTAGATGAACAAGATAGTGTCATTGAATATTTAATCTATATTGATACCCTTGCAGGAAGAATTACTTATCGAAATAAAGTAGGGGTCAAAAATGAACAAATCCAATTTAATAAAGAACTGATTATGGATGGTTACACTGATGGGTGCAAAATAAAAATAACAACATATAATCCTGAAAAAAGAGGACGTATTTTAGATAGAAATGGAAAAGTTCTTGCTGAAGATGGAAAAGGTTATTCTGTTGGACTTGTAAAAGGAAAACTAAATGGTGAAAATGATTATGGACAAATTGCACAGTATTTAGAAACAGATGTTGAAACCCTTCAAAAGAAAATGAGTGCATCTTGGATTAATGATGATTCTTTTGTACCTATCAAAACTGTTTCTGAAGCAACTAAAAACGATTTAATCAATAAGAATATTTTAGGTATCAACGGCGTTAAAATTTCGACAGTGAGTATTCGTACGTATCCTTACGATAAGGTGGCTTCACATATCGTAGGCTATGTTCAAAATGTTAATGCTGAAGATTTAAAAAAACATAAAAATGAAGGCTATAATTCGACTTCAGTCATTGGAAGAAGTGGAATTGAAGCAGCCTATGAAGAAAAGCTAAGAGGAATCACATCTGGTAAAATTGATCTGGTTGATAAAAATGATAAAGTTATTAAAGAACTTTGTCATAAAAAAGTTAAAATGAGTCCACAAGATATTACACTCACAATCGATATTGATTTACAACAAAGTCTTTATAATGAATATCAAAATGATAAAAGTGCATCTGTTGCTCTCAATCCAAAAACAGGAGAAGTTTTAGCACTTGTATCAACACCATCCTATTCAAACAATGATTTTGTTTTAGGGCTTTCAACAGATAAATGGAATGCTTTAAATAATGATGTCAACCAACCATTGATGAGTCGTTATAAACAAACCTATACACCCGGTTCATCTATGAAACCTATTACAGCAGCTATTGGGTTAGAAACAAAGACGATTGATCCAAATAAGGATTTAGGGGCTAAGGACAAATGGCAAAAAGATTCAAGTTGGGGTAATTATTATGTGACAACATTACATGCGCCTTCTCCTAATAATTTAAAGAATGCAATCACATATTCTGATAATGTTTATTTTGCAAGAAGTGCGTTAAATATAGGAAAAGATAATTTATTTAAGTATTATAAAAATTTAAAGATTGGTGAAAAGATTCCTTTTGAACTTGCTTTAAATAAAAGTCAGTATATCAATAAAAATCAAAAAGTAAGTGATCAATTAATTGCAGATATTGGCTATGGTCAAGGACAAATTCTGATGAATCCTGTACAACTAGCAAGTATCTATAGTGCTTTTGTTAATAATGGATCAATCTATCAGCCACATATAGTTCAAGGACAAACAAAAACATGGATTAAAAATGTTTTTTCAAAAGAGACAACAAAAACAATAAAAGAAGATCTTATTAATGCCATTGCGGATAAAAATGGAACAGGACATGCCATCTATCATGATAATGTCGTTCTTGCTGGAAAAACAGGAACGGCAGAAATTAAACAAAGTCAAAGTGATACAACAGGAACAGAACTTGGTTGGTTTACAGTCATGACGACAGATGAAAAACAACCTATTTTAATGACAACTGTCGTGGAAGATGTCAAAAATCGTGGTGGTAGTGGTTATGTTGTTGAGCATACAAAATTACCATTAGATTTATATTTATCTCAAGTAAGTGATTAACTAAATGAATGAAATTTCTAACGAAGTTTCATTCATTTTTTAAGAAGGGAAGAAAATGGGAAAGTATCTTTTAAAGAAATTTGTGATTATTGAAACGCTTATGATGGGCATCGTTTCTTTATTTATAGTAATGAATTATTTTTCTAATAATACTATTTGGGATTTAATAATTCATGATGAACATGAAGACGTATTACTTTATGAAAATAGGGATGCAACATCAAAAGCAAAAGTACAAATATATGAAAAATGGAGTTTGTCATTGTTTGATAGATATATCCGTGTAGATATTACCTTTAATAATTTAGAAACATATAGTTATTCAACAGTATGTTATTCTAGTGAAAATCTCGATTTTAATAATGCTCAAGATGTAAATGTTAAATGGAAAAAGCATATTCCATCAATCTATATGCGGAATCATCCAACAATGACAATCAAGTCTATAACACAAAAGGAGTAGGTATGAAATCTAAAGTAAAGTTATTTATTTTTTGTGTGGAAACATTTATGGTATTCTGTATTGTTTCTACAATGATTTTTACACGTATTTATAATGGTTCTTATTTTTCAATCTTTCATCAATTTGATAAACAAGAGCATCTTATTTTAAAAAAGAAAATAAGTAATCGTGATTCTATTATTATTTTTGAAAGAGGAGAACCGGTATTATTTAAAAAGAATCATCTAGAAATAAGATTGAGTAATAGAATTGATGCGATAGATATTGATATTGATAATGCAGGAAAACCTTTAACAAAAAAGAATATAGGTATTATTCAAAGACAAGATTTTGTTGAAATAACAATCCATAAAAATGATGGAAAGACAATTATTTATAAGCTTAATGAGGCGTTTAATAAATAAAAAATAGGACTTCCTTAGAAGTCCTATTAGTCTTTTAAAGGCTCTAAATCATGATTATAAAGTTCAATGTTGACTTCTTCTACGGTTTGTTTTTTTAACAAGCCATTTAATAAAATAAGATCTCTGGCATTATGTGGATATAAGTCACCGGCATTATTCAAAGATAATAAATGATTTGTTTCTTTTTGGGTTAAATTCATAGCAAGTGCTAAGCGATAAATTTTATCCTTTGCATTTTTTCCTTTTTCACCACGAATAATTTTATAAGCATATGTTCTTTCTAATCCTGATTTTCGTATAATATCGGCTTCTTTTAAATGATATTTTTCAAATAAATGATGGATGTATTCAGAAAAATCCATATCATGAATTTGTTTTAAAAGATCATCAATTTCTGCTTCGTTTTTTAAAGAGTTTTCTATTTCTTCTGTTAAAATCATATCATCACCTAAAAATATGATATACTATATTTTACGGAGAGACAAGGTATGACAGTTTTAGAATTAGAAGTAATTAAAGAAACACCACAAAAAAGAATTACATTAGTAAGAGAACTTGATAAAAGAACGATTTATATTAAAAAAGAACTAAAAGCATATAATAAAGAGATTTGGAAAACTTTAAAAGAATTAGATCTTCAAGGAATACCTCACATTTATTCTTTAAAAGAAAATGAAGAAGAATTAGAAATTATTGAAGAATATATTTCTTGTAATACACTTGAGGATTGTTTAAAAGAAAGATGTTTTTCACATGAAGAAGCCTATCAAATTATAAGACAATTATGTGTTATTTTAGATGTGTTACATAAACAAACACCACCAATCATTCATCGTGACATTAAACCAGAAAATATTTTTTATGATGGAAAGCACGTCTATCTTTTTGATTTTGATATTGCACGAAATTATCATGAAAATCAAAAAAGAGATACCACGGTTTTAGGAAGTCAAGGTTATGCTGCACCTGAACAGTTTGGTTTCTACCAAACGGATGCACGAAGTGATATTTATTCTTTAGGTGTTTTATATCATGTTTTACTCACCAATAATCTTCCTCGAGAATGTAATTATCAAGGTTTTGAAAAAAATGTTATTGATAAGATGATTTCAATCGATCCTCATAAACGCTATCAAGATATGCAGGGAATTATACGGCGTTTAGATCAATTATTTTATCAAAATAAACCTATTGAAAGAAAAGAACAAAATTATTGCTTACCTGGTTTTCGTAGTCATAAGATATGGAAAATGATTCTTGCAGTAATGGGATATGTTTTAGTGATTGAACTTATTTTCACTTTTAAGATAGAAGGACAAGCTAGCGCGTTAGATTATTTTGTTTATCGTATGATTTTGATTTTATGGTTTGTGATTACACTTGTTTTATCAACGAATTATTTATCATTAAGAGATTATTTGCCTTATTATAAAGGACAAAAAACATTGATTAAAGTAATATCAACTATTGTTTCTTGGTTTGTTTTAATGTTGGGTGTTCTTTTGGTTGGCGCGTTTTTTATTGCATTATTTAAGTAATGTGCCCTCACGGGGCACCTTTTTTTATACTTTTTTCGTTAAAATTCTTTTGTAGTCTATTTCTTATAAAGGAGGAAAGTTATGGATATAGAAGATTATCAAAAAAAAGATATATCAGGAAAAATTCTTTATTTAGCATCTTTATTTAAAGGTATCAAAGATCATTTAAAAATCTTAAATGAAATGGATGAACTTACAGGAGTTGAATCACAGATGTTTACGATTTTAAATGATTTGCAACTAGGAATTAATGAATTATGTATCTTGTATGAAAAAATAGAAAAATTAGAGAAATAGACTTCTAAAGAAAGGAAGGGAAAATATGAAAATTTGGAAATTAGTAGCAGGAATTTTATCAATTATTTTTAGTGTGATTGTCTTTTTTCAATCAATGCTTGTTGGAACTGCAAATACACTTTCCTCAAATGGAGAAGTAGGGGGAAGTGCTGGCTTATTTGTTTCTATCTTTATGCTTTCAGGGGGGATTGTTTCAATTGTCGTAAGAAATAGCGAAAAAACTACAGGGAATATTGCTTTAGGTATTTTATTTGGTTTAGGAGCTTTTTTAGGTTTTAACATGGCAGGAAGCTATAGCGATTTAAATATTTGGGCTGGTTGGTGTCTTATTAATATGGGACTTGCGATTGTTTCATTTGTAAAATTAAGAAAGAGAGGTTATTAAGATGAAAAAGATATTAAGTATCTGTCTGGTTTTATTAACATCGTTTGCTTTATGTGCCTGCAGTAGTGAAGAAGAAAAAGAAGCAAATAACCAGACAAAAACAGAAGAAAAAATCTATGGTGTTGGAGAAACAACAACATATAAAAAAGACGGTCAAGAGCGTGTTCATTTTACTGTAAATTCAGTAAGCAATACAAGTGATCGTAATGAATTTGCGGATAGTCAACCAGAACAAGTCATTATCATTCATTATTCTTATGAAAATATAGCAAGTGAAGAAGATGTTTATTTTTCAAGTGTTAATTTTAAAGTGATTGATGAAGGAGGTAATGTCTGTGAAACCTATCCTGCATCTATAAATACGTATCCTCAAACGGCACCTATCGGGACAAAAAGTGAAGGAGAAGAAGCTTATGGTTTAAAACAACAAAGTTCTAAAATTAAACTTGTTGTTGATTTGGATTATTTTGGAAATAAAGTGACTTATGAGTTACCAATTCAATAATAAAGTATGAGAGGTTAGCAATCTATAATAAGTATAAAATCAGTGGCTACTTATTTAGATTGCTTTTTGTATAAATTTTATTTTTTCAAATTCTTTAATTATTTTAAAAAGAGTTTCTATAGATTCTTGTTTACCATTTGTAATCCAACAAGTACAAATATTAAATAAAGAGCTATGATAATAACTAATAAAATAAAAAGCATGTTCGCGTATAAATTTATTTTTATAGCGCTGTGTATAACTGAGTACGATTTCTGTATTATATTTTGCAATAAGTTCTATAAGATTCCATTTTACAAGAACAAGTAATAATTTACTATTTTTATCAAAGAAAGAAATCATGTCTAGAATATGTTCATCACTATAGACATATTCTAATTGAGAGTATTTTTCTTTAAAAATCTGTTTATGTGCTCTTTGGTAAATATATTTAAGAACAGCATCTAGATTATTGAAATTGTTATAAAAAGCAGTACGACTAATTTCAGCTTTTTTAGCAAGTTCTTTTATTGTAATTAAATCAAGTGGTTTGTTGTTTAACAATTCAATAAGTGCTTGCGATATTTGATTTTTTGTTTTGACAGCTTTATTCATAAAAAATCACCTCTCTTTTTTTATAACATAATCCTTACATATTGTCCAAATATGTTCACATTTGTTTGTGAAAAATATATTTTAAAATATAATGAAATTATGGAGGAATGATTATATGAAAGATTATTTTGGTTATAAAGAAAAAGTTGTTATTGTTACAGGAGCTAGTTCTGGAATGGGAAAAACGACAGCAGAAATATTGGTGGATTTAGGAGCAAAAGTATATGCGCTCGATTGGAATATATGTGATGTAAAGGGTATAGAAAAATTTGTGCATGTAGATTTATCAAAAAAAGATTCAATCGATCAAGCAATGAAGGAATTACCAAAACATATTGATTCATTTTTTGGCATAGCTGGAGTTTCTGGTATGAAAAATGATTTTATGACAACGGTAAGTATTGATTTTATTGCGAATAAATATATTTGTGAAGAATATCTTATTCATTCTATGACTGAAAATGGAACAATTGCTTTTATGACTTCAACTGGTGGAAACGGTTGGGAAAAAGAAGAAAATAAAAAATATTATTTAGATGCTATTTCGGCTATTGGATGGGATGCTACGGTGGAATCCATCTTGAAAACAGGATTTCAATATTTACCTGGAACATTAGGATATCCTTTTGCAAAATTAGCAATGAATTATTATACAGCTTATTTACAAAAGAAATTTGCAAGTAAAAAAATTAGAGTAAATGCGGTATTACCAGGATCAACAGATACAGGAATGAAAAGTGAATTTACAGAAATGGCACATGGAGAAGAAGGTTTATTATCTCATTGTGGGTATGCAAATCGCTTAGCGTATTCAAAAGAAATGGCAGGACCAATTGTATTTTTAAATAGCCAAATGGCTTCCTATGCTTCAGGTGTATTGATGGAAGTTGATTATGGAAATACAATAGAAGAAAGAGCAAGTATTAAACCAATTCAACAAGTTATTTCTTTAGAAGCTATTCATCAAATGATGCAACAACAAAGTAATAAATAAAAAAAATAAGTGTAAACGCTTACAAAAAAGTATTGTTTTTTCCTCTAGGTGAATTTATAATTATATAGTATGGAGGAAGAAAATTATGGGAAGTACTGTCAAAAAAATTGCATTATTATCTGGGGGAGGAGATTGTCCAGGTTTGAACGCTGTTATTCGTACAATTACTAAAACAGCAATCTCTAAATATGGCTATGAAGTGATTGGTTTTGTTTATGGCTATAGAGGTTTATATCATAATAATTATGTGGAACTTACTGAAGAATCAGTAGAAGATATTTATAAAGAAGGAGGAACTATTTTATATAGTTCGAATAAAGATAATCTTTTTGATTATTTGGTAGATGATGGTCATGGTGGAAAAGTGAAGAAAGACGTTTCTGATGTGGCTGTTGAAAATTTAAAAAAAGATGGTGTTGATGTTCTTGTTATTTTAGGTGGCGATGGAACACTTACAAGTGCACGTGATTTTTCAAGAAAAGGTGTTAATGTCATTGGGGTTCCTAAAACAATGGATAACGATCTTGCAAGTACAGATGTTACTTATGGATTTATTTCAGCAATGTCGGTAGGTACAGAATTTATTGATCGTTTACAAACAACAGCTAAATCACATCATCGTGTTATTTGTTGCGAATTAATGGGACGTGATGCAGGATGGATTACTTTATATGCGGGTCTTGCAGGAAATGCCGGTGTATGTTTGATTCCAGAAATTCCATTTACAATTGAAAATATTGCAAAAGCAATTAAAAAACGTGATGAAATGGGATTACCTTATACTGTTGTTGCTGTTGCTGAAGGAGCTAAATATGCAGACGGAACAAAAGTCATTGGTAAAATCGTAGAAGATAGTCCAGATCCTGTACGTTATTCTGGACTTGCTGCAAAAGTAGCGGATGATCTTGAAAAAGTAATTCCAAATCATGAAGTACGTTCGGTTAATCCAGGACATATTATTCGTGGAGGAGATATTACAGCTTATGATCGTATTTTATCGATCCGTTATGGAGTGGCTGCAGTTGAACTTATTAATGAAGGTAAGTTTGGTAATGTGGTTACAATCAATGGTGATAAAATGGGATATACTTCATTAGAAGAAGTAATCGGAGCTGCGAAGATTGGTCAACAAAAACATGTTGATCCAAATGGTGAACTTGTTAAAGCAGCTAAAGCAATTGGTGTTTCATTTGGTGATGAATAATAAAAAAGCCCAGCGATGTAGTGCACTGAAATAGTTGGACTATAAAATTTAAGATAGGGATTGTTGTCTATAAGCCAATGGACTCAATCCTTTTCTTTTTACATTGATTCTTTTCTCATTGTAATATTTAATATATTCTTCAATTGCTTTCTTTAATTCATCTAACGTTTTAAATTCTGACTCATGTCCATAGAACATCTCGTTTTTTAAAATCCCAAAGAAATTTTCCATCAATGAGTTATCCATACAATTTCCTTTCCTTGAAAAGGATTGTAGGATGCCTTTCTTCTTTAATGTATTTATATAGTATTGATGTTGATATTGCCATCCCTGATCGCTATGAAATATTAAACCCTCTAAATTTGGATATTGTTTAAACGCCTCATCCAACATTCTTTTTGTTTGTTCTAAATTTGGTGAAGTAGAAATATCATAAGAAATAATCGAACTGTCATACATGTCTAGAATTGGCGATAAGTATAGTTTTCCTGTAGATAATTTAAATTCTGATACATCTGTTGTCCATTTCTCATTGGGTCCTTTTGTTTCAAAATGTCGCGTATATGTCGTTTTATGATTTTCCTTATCTATTTCTTTAGTAAGTAGAAGATTTTTTTTATCCATGCCATTGTCACCTGTATATGAATGATACTTATGATTTCTTCCTTGAATACCCAATAACCCATTATCTCTTAATACTTTTCTTACACGATCTCTTCCTACATTTAATTTTGACAATATTTTTGAATCTATCGATAACATAATCCTTCTATATCCATATCGGGACTTATTTTCTTCATAGATTGGTTTTACTATTGATAATATTTCATCATCTTTAGACTTTCTCTTTTCTTCTGCTTTTAAATGTTTTGATTCTTTATAGTATTCATAGGTTGATTTGGCTATATGTGCTGCTTTGAGGATGACACATAGTTTATATTCTGACCTTAGTTCATCAACAACACTTACTTTTTCTTTTGTTGTTGGGCCTTCCTCTTTTGAACCAAGGCAGCTAATTTTTTTAGATATTCTATCTCTACTTCTTTTTCTTCAAGCTGCTTTTTCAGTATTTTGATTTGTTCCTCTTGAGGTAATGATTCTAGATCGATATTCTGCTCTTCTTTTTTCATTTTGGATGGCCTGCCTTTCTTACAGTGTGATTGTAAGCCATCAATTCCTTCTTGTAAATAAAGCTTATATAATTTAGACACATAGGATTCTTGCCTACCTATAGAATATGCAACTGAACAATATGATTCTCCCTGTATAACCCTGTTAATTAAAGTTAATTTTTGTTCTGATGAAATAGGTGGTTTTTTATGTTCTAATCCAATTTCTCCTAGCTGATTAAAAATTTTAACCCATCTTAAAACATTTCTATAAAATGTTTTATGAATACATCCACCAGGATCAGGTATATGTTCTCCATTCATATATTTTCTAACACATTCTAATTTAAATTCTTTTGTATATCGCATAATAAAAGTGAACCTCCTAAGTTGTTGGTCCAACTTATTCAGTTCACTTCACGATGCGCTTTTACTCTATAATATCATTAACAGGGCTATGTAAAGGATGACGGACATCGTTTTCTTTATCATAGCTTATTTTATTTTGAATATTTGTTTCATAATTTTTTTTGAATAAACAAGAAAAGATCACATTTAATAAATATTCAATCGATGTTTGTGAAGCAAAAGGGGCAATTTTGGTAAAAATCTTTTCCCTTGAACCAATATTTAAAATATAATTGGCATAATGGGAAAGACGATTATCGCCAACAGAAGTTAAAACAATGATAGGAGTTTTCTTTTCTTTTAAAATTTCAGCAATTTTAATAAGTTCATTGGTTTCACCAGAATAAGAAATAATCATCGCAATTTTATTTTTATTGGAATTATAAGACATAAAGACTTGTTCTCCAGCAAGCATCTTTAAATTGACATTTCTTTGTATACGCATCATTTTGTGTTGAAAAGACATAGCTGCAAGTAATGAATTACCTGTTCCATAGATATCGATATCTTTGTTTTGATCAAGTAGTCCCACAATTTGATGAAGTTGCTCAAAATCAATAAGCTGTATTGTTTCAGCAATTACTTCTTGATTTAAACTAGCGAGTTTATAAGCAATCATAGAATCATTATCTTCTTCATTGAAAGGGAAATTGACATCAATACGATCGGTATGAGCTAGATCGAATTGTAATTCAGCAGAATATTTTATTTTAAAATCACCATAACCTTCTAGTCCTAATTTATGGCAAAGTCTTACAATTGTGGCAGGAGATGTATAGGTTTTTTTTGCGAGTTCTTTAATTGAAAGATTTAGAACTTTTTCTCCTTCGTTTAAAATATAGTGAGCGATTTCTTTTTCAGAATGGGAGAAATCAAGCTCAAATTCTAGTTGTGTCATTATACTCATTTTTATCACCGTTTTTAGTATAACATGAAACAAAGTTTCATGAAATGGCTTTTATTTAAATTAAATATGAAACATTATAAAAAGGAAAGTTGAAGATATTTACTTTCAAGAAGAGATGATTAAAATGTTAGGTGGATATAAAAGAAGGAGAACATTTTATGGAAAAAAAATTACCAAAAGATTTTTATTGGGGTGGATCAGTTTCATCATTCCAAACAGAAGGACATAGAAATGAAGGCGGAAAAGGATTATGTGTTTATGATGTAAGACCAATGAATCCTGAATTTTCAGATTGGAACGATGCTATTGATGAATATACTCGTTATGATGAAGATATTGCATTAATGAAAGGAATGGGATTCAACTTTTATCGTTTCTCTATTTGTTGGTCTCGTATTATTCCTAATGGAACATTAGATGAACCAGTAAATGAAGAAGGAGTTAAATTCTATAGTGATTTAATTGATAAATTATTAGCTGCTGGTATTGAACCAATGATTACATTAGTTCATTTTGATATGCCTTATCATTTAGTAAAAGAATATAATGGATTTGCCTCACGTTTTGTTGTAGATTGTTTTGAAAGATATGCAAAAGTTTGTATTGAAAGATTTGGTGATCGTGTTAAACATTGGATGTCATTCAACGAACAAAACTTACACAGTATGATGTTACGTGTTTCTAATGCTGAAGTTATTCCTGAAGGTGTTAGCTATCCAAAACACTTATATCAAGTAAACCACAATGTTATGATGGCTCACTGTAAAGCGGTTCGTGCTTTAAGACAAATGCAACCAGATGCTAAATTCTGTGGAATGGGAGCTATTACAAATATTTATGCTTATGAAAATAGTCCAGAAAATAATTTCTTTGCAACAAAAGGATATAATTTATTAAATGGTTTCTTAGTTGATACATTTGCTCAAGGTAAATATCCTGATTACTGGAACGCTTATCTTGAAAACAGAGGGTGGATGCCTACTTTTGAAGAAGGTGACGAAGAATTATTAAAATATACTGTTGATTATATTGCTTTCTCTTACTATCGTTCAAATACTGTTAAAGCAGGTGAATTTGATTATGAAAGACCTGCCCATGAATGTGTTAACGAAAAACAAATTAAAAACCCACATTGTAAAGCAAATGAATGGGATTGGGAAATCGACCCAATTGGATTTAGATGGACATTAAATGACTTACATCATAGAACTGGACTTCCAGTATTTGTACTTGAAAATGGTATTGGTTGGCGTGAAGATATGAGTCAAGAAGAAATAGATCAAATGTTAGCTGAAGGTCGTACTATCGAAGATGATTATCGTATTAATTATCATAGAGATCATATCAAAGAAATGGAAAATGCAATCTTTGAAGATGGTGTTGATTGTTTAGGGTATATTACTTGGGGACCAATTGATATTCTTGCAAGTATGTGTAATATGGATAAACGTTATGGATTTGTTTATGTAAATAGAACAAATAAAGATTTAAGAGATATGAAACGTATTCCTAAAAAATCATATCAATGGGTTAAAAAAGCTTTCGAATCAAACGGTGCTGATTTAGATTAATTTATAATATAATTTTGTAAAAAGGGAAAATAGAAATATTTTCTCTTTTTTGTTATAATGACAAAAACGGAGGTAGTTCTATGAGAGTCATCGATTATCACATGCATACACATTTTTCGGGAGACAGCGAAGCAAGTCCTAGAGAACATGTTTTACAAGCTATAAAAATGAATTTAAATGAAATTTGTTTTACGGATCATCGTGATTTTGATTATCCCATTGATTCGTTTGAATTAGATGTTGAAAATTATTATCAAACAATTCAAGCTTTAAAAGAAGAGTTTAAAGATCAAATCACGATTAAATGGGGAATTGAAATGGGATTAGATTTGGATCATCAAGAAGAAATTGAAAAGCTTATTCAAAGTTATCCTTTTGATTTTGTTATTGGTTCGATTCATGTTATCCACCATACAGAATTTTATTATGGAGAGTTCTTTAAAGGAAAAACCAAAGAAGAAGCACATCGAGAATTCTTTGAAGAAACATTAAAATGTGTAAAAGCTTTTGATTGTTTTAATGTTTTAGGACATTTGGATTATATTGTTCGTTATGGTCCTTACCAAGATAAAACAGTGGATCATGCAAAATACCAAGATATTATTGATGAAATCTTTAAAACATTAATAAAAAAAGGAAAAGGGATAGAAGTCAATACATCAGGGTATAAAGATTTAAAAATATGTGGTTTTCCAAATTTTGAACAAGTTCAACGCTACTATAATTTAGGGGGACGTATTATTACAATTGGAACGGATAGTCATACTAGTGATCGTGTTGGAGAAAACTGTTTAACGGTTACTAAAAAATATCAAGAAATTGGTTTTGAAGATGTTTCAACTTTTACGGGTAGAGTTAAAGATTAAAGGGAATGTGTTCTTTTTTTTAAGATATGGTATAATATAGAAACAAAAGGAGAGAGAATTATGGAGTTATATACAAAAGAAAGTTTAAAAGAAGTTATTGAAAAATCAAAAGATGAATTTTATATGCCAAAGGCATTATTTGATCATTATAAAAATTTACGTTTAGAAACGAAACTTGCTTATGTTTCAGTATTAGAAACTATGAAAAATAAAGCAGTTTATACAACAGAAAATCTTGCTTATGTTAAAGTGGATAATCCACAAATCCAAGTAAATCTTGCAGAACTTGCAAATAAAGAAGTAGATCAAGAAAAAGTAAACAAATATCTTAAAGAACTAGAAGAAGTAGAACTTATAAAGGTAGATAAACAAAATATCTTTGTTTATGATGTTTTATCATGATCAATTATCTTGTTAAGAAATATATAGATGATTATGATGACTATAAAAATCAAAGAGTACGACAAGCTTATGGAACTTTATGTTCCATTTTGTCGATTATATGCAATATTATTTTAGTTATTTTCAAAATAACAATAGGTCTCTTTGTTCATTCTGTAGCGATTCAAGCAGATGCTTTAAACAACCTTTCTGATGTTGGAAGCAATCTTGCATCCTTATTTGGTTTCAAACTTGCTAATAAACATCCTGATAACGATCATCCTTATGGACATGGACGTTATGAATATATTGCAGGAATGATTATTGCCTTTTTGATTTTAGTTGTAGGTATTCAATCATTGAAAGAATCAGTTGTTAAAATATTTGTTCCTGAAAAAGTCACTTTTTCAATTGTGGCGGTAATTATTTTAGTCGTTTCTATTTTTATTAAATTATGGATGTATTATTTTAATCATCAAATAGGAAATAAAATAGATTCTTCATCTTTAAAAGCAGCAGGACAAGATAGTCTAAATGATGTTGTCACGACATTTGCGACACTTGTTGCATTATTACTTACTTTGATTACCGATTTACCAGTAGATGGTATTATTGGGACTATTGTTTCTATCATTGTTATTCTTGCAGGAATCAATGTATTTAAAGATACAATCAATCCTTTACTAGGACTTGCACCAGATAAAGCCTTAATTGATAATATTGAAAATTTTATTATGTCTTATGAAAAACCTTTAGGAATTCATGATTTAATGATGCACGATTATGGTCCAGGAAGGATGTTTATGACACTTCATGTAGAAGTAGACAGTCGTGAAGATATTATGAAGATTCATGAAGAAATTGATGATATCGAAAGAGCAATCCAAGAAAAATATCATATTCATACAACCATTCATTATGATCCTGTAGATATTCATAATCCACAGTTACTTGCTTTAAAACAACAAGTTTTAGAAATTGTTCAACATATTAATGAAAATTATTCAATTCATGATTTTCGTATGGTTCCAGGAAAAAATCATACAAATTTAATTTTTGATGTATTAATTCCTGCAAATGATCAAATTAGTCATCAAATTTTAAAAAATATGATTAGTGCACAAGTTAAACAAATAAATGATGAATACCATTGTGTTATTGAAATTGATCATGCTTTTGTCTAAGAGGAGAAATCCTCTTTTTATTTTGTAAACGGATACAATAACGATTGTAAGGGTTGTATATACATGTTATAATACCCCTCATAGGAGGATTTTTTATGGAAAAAGTCATGTTAGGTGTTTCTTTATATCCAGAACAAGAAGCTCTTGAAGAAATTGATGCGTATTTAAAAATGGCATCAAGTTATGGATTTAAAAAAGTATTTACGAGCATGTTTTCTGTACCAGGAACAAAGGAAGAAGTGATTGCATATTTTAAAGATTTTACAAAAATCGTTCATAAATATGGCATGGTTGTTTCTGGGGATTGTAACAGCGAACTTTTTCATAGATTAGGTGCAACTGAAACAGATCTTTCGGTTTTTAAGGAAATTGGTGTCGATATTTTAAGAATGGATTTTAGTTTTAATGATGAAAGAGATGCAACATTGATCAATAATAAAGAAGGTATCAAAATTGAAATGTCAACAAGTTTTATTGAAATCATTGAAGCCGCTATTAAAAATGGGGCAAAACCTGAAAATATTTCAACATGTCATAATTTCTATCCAGAAAGATATACTGCACCAAGTTTAGAAGCAATCAATGAAATTAATAATTATTGGAAAGCAAAGAATATTCCTGTCGCAATCTTTATTTCAAGTTTAGTTAAAGGAAGTCATGGACCATGGCCTGTTAGTGATGGACTTCCAACGATTGAAGAGCATCGTGATATGCCAATAGGAGAACAATTAAAACATTGTCTAGCTTTGGATAATGTTGATGAAATCATTATTGGAAATGCTTATGCAAGTGAAGATGAATTTAAAGCAATTGATCAAGTCATGAAACAAGTCTATGTCGATGTTCCTAAAAATGAAGCTTTTGGTTTTTTAGCTGATTTTATTCCACATGGAATGGTTAAAAGAGTTCCTTTTAAAATTCAATTAGAAGAAGAAATCACAGAACTTGAAAAAGAAATCTTATTCAATTATCCAACGCATAGTGATTTAGGAGATTGTATGAATTATATGCTACGTTCTCGTTGGACAAGAATGATTTATAAAGGAAAAGAAATTCCTTGTCGCCCTTGTACCAAGACGCACTATACAAGAGGGGATGTTGTTATTGTTAATGACAATCTTGCCCATTATCGAGGAGAAATTCAAATTGTTTTAAAAGATATGAAAGTAGATGGACAAAGAAATTTACTTGGTCGTATTGATGAAAGTGAACTCTTTATTTTAGAACATATTAAAGCCAAAGATGTTTTTACCTTTGTTGAATAAAGTAGATGTAAATCTACTTTTTCTTATGGCGTAAAAAGGAAAAATATGACATAATGAGTGAGGTGATAATATGGAAAATACAAAAAAAGAAAAGAAAGAATATACTAAAGATTCTTTGGATGATGGAGTTATTACAACAGGTTTTTTAGAAGTTTTACCTGATGGATATGGTTTTATTAGAAATGCGAATTATTTATCAGATCCTCATGATGTTTATGTCTCGCAATCACAAATTTATAAATTTAAATTAAAGACAGGAGACTTTATTACAGGTGTTGTTAGAGAACCAAAAGCAACAGAAAAGTTTAGATCTTTATTGCATATCCAAAAAATTAATCATTATGATTTAGAAACAGCAATGAAAAGAAAAGCTTTTGAAAGCTTAACACCTATTTTTCCAAATGAAAAAATTAATCTTGGAAATAATGGTAAAATAGCGATGCGTATGATTGATTTACTTGTACCTATTGGAAAAGGACAAAGAGGAATCATTGTTTCACCACCAAAGGCAGGAAAAACAACACTTTTAAAAGATATTGCTTTAGCGGTTAAAGAAAATAATAAAGATATACATATATTGATTCTATTAATTGATGAAAGACCAGAAGAAGTTACGGATATTAAAGAAGCTGTTGAAGGAGATAATGTAGAAGTTCTTTATTCAACATTCGATGAAACACCAGACCGACATAAAAAAGTATCTGAAATGGTCATTGAAAGAGCAAAACGTCTTGTTGAACATGGACAAGATGTGATGATTTTACTTGATAGTATTACACGATTAACACGTTCATATAACCTGATTTGTTCTCCTTCAGGAAGAACTCTTTCAGGGGGGTTAGATCCAAACTGTCTTTATATGCCCAAAAGATTCTTTGGGGCAGCTCGAAATATGCGAGAAGGAGGAAGTCTTACTATTCTTGCAACAGCGCTTGTTGATACAGGAAGCCGTATGGATGATGTGATTTATGAAGAATTTAAAGGAACAGGAAATATGGAGCTTGTGTTATCACGTGCAATGCAAGAAAAAAGAATCTTTCCAGCCATTGATATTGCAAAATCTGGAACACGACGTGAAGATCTTCTTTTAAGTGAAAAAGAATTACAAGTCAATCATGATATTCATTACTTATTAAATGGTTCACGTGCAAGTCAATCTTTAGATGACGTTATTTTGCTTTTTAGAAATACAAAAGATAATGAAGCTCTTATTGAAACAATGTTAAAAAGAAAGTAGGATAGTTTTTCTATCCTTTTTAAATAGGTGATTTATGATTGAAATAAAACATGAAAAACTAAATATAAAAGGAAAATATCGATGTATTGTTATTTCAGACATACATAGTCATTTAGAACGTTTTCAGCAAATTTTAAAAGAAGTTGAATATACAACAAATGATTATTTAATTATTAATGGAGATTTTGTAGAAAAGGGGACACAGGCTATTGAGACGGTTCATTATCTTCAATATCTCCAACAACAAAGTAAAAGAGTATATGTTTTACTTGGTAATTGTGAGTATGCTTTAGATGCTTTAATCAATGAGGATAGATTATGTCAAGAAATGCTTCACTATTTACGTAAAATTGGTAAAAGTGGTATGATTGATCAAATTGTTTTTCAAAAACATTTGGATTTAAAGAAAGAAAATCCAAAACTTTTACAAAAAATTGTAAGAGATTCTTTAAAAAATGAACTTACTTATCTCCAAAGTTTACCCACTTCTTTAGAAACAAATGATTTTCTATGTATTCATGCGGGAATTGAAAAGAAAAAAGATTGGCAAGATGCACCACTTTCTTCTTTTATAGAAAAAAGAGATTTTCAAAAAGTAGGGCATTGTTTAGATAAATATGTGATTGTAGGACATTTACCTACCTCTAATTTTTATAAAAACCAAATTAATAACGATATTTGTTTTGATGAAGACAAAAGAATCATTAGTATTGATGGTGGAACAGGAGTTAAATTTATTAGTCAATTAAATGCTTTAATTATTGAAAAGGATGACCAAGGTCTTCATTTTAAACAACATGAAGTTCAACCTTTACCTGTTTATCAAATCAAGAAAGATTATTTTGTTGAAAAAAAAGAAATTCATAAGGTAGCATGGCCTCATTTTGAAATAAAAATATTAGAAAAAAAAGATGAATTTTCTTTATGTCGAGTGCTTGATAAAAATGATGTTTTATGGATTAAAAATGAATTTATTTATGAAAAAAAGAAACACTATTATTGTTTAGATGATTATATAGATGCTTTTTTATCAGTAAAAAAAGGAGATCTAATAAAAGTTGTAGGCATTTATCATAATTGGGTCTATATAAAATATAAAAATGAAATTGGTTGGATTCCAATAAGAATATTAGATGAATAATCTTAAGAAATGTTTAGAAATATTTTATGTTTTTTTTAAGAAATAAAGGATAAAATAAAAAGGAAGCGAAAGACATGGAACTTAGAATTTTACAGTATTTTTTAATGGTTGCAAGAGAAGAAAATATTACTCGTGCAGCAAAACAATTAAATATGACGCAACCTACCTTATCAAGACAATTAATGCAATTAGAAGATGAATTAGGCAAGCCGTTATTTATTCGTGGTAAAAGAAAAATTGAATTGACAGATGAAGGTGTCTTACTTAGAAGAAGGGCAGAAGAAATTCTTTCTTTAGTTAATAAAACGGAACAAGAAATCACACAAAGCGAAGAAGAAATGGTTGGACAAATTATGATTGGAACCGGTATTTTTTCTTCATCACAAACTTTTCTTTCTAAAGTAATCGAAGAATTTCATGAAGAGTATCCCCTTGTTAAATTTGATATTTATACAGGGAATGCGGATTTAATTAAAGAAAGAATTGATCAAGGACTGGTAGATATTGGATTTTTGTTGGAACCAGTCGATATTTCAAAATACAATCATATGCGTATTCCACTTCAAGAAAAATGGGGAGTTATTGCTGCAAAAGAAAATAAGCTTGCTAAAAAGCAAGTTGTTGAAAAAGATGATTTAAAAGATGTTCCTTTATTTCTAACAAATCGAGAAATAATTCAAAGTGAAATTTCTAACTGGCTAAAAGGGAATATTCCTTTAAATAGTGCGTATTCTTATAATTTTGCTTCAGCAATTCTTCCGTTTATTCAAGATAATAAAGGAGTTGCTATTACTATTGAAGGCGCTTATCAAGTTTTAAATCAAGATCAAATATGTTTTATTCCGTTTTCTCCACAACTTTCAACAAATACAGTTCTTGTATGGAAAAAATATACGCGTCTTTCACCAGTAATTAATAAATTTATAAAGAAATCACAAGAATATCTAGAAAAAAATAGGAGTCTATATGAAAAATAAGAAAAATATAATGATAGGAACAATTGTTATTGTTTTACTTGCTTTAGGATTATTTATCTATCAAAAGTTTGTCAAACAACAATTGCATTTTAAAGATGATTTAACAGTAGAAATCAATGGAAAGTTTGATCCACTTTCTTATATCAGTGAAGTAGAACATGGCAACATCAAAGAAGTAACTTGTCAAAGTAAAAACTTAAATATAAAAAAATTAGGTGAATATGAAATTGTCTATACATATAAAAATCGTGATTATGAAGCAATAATACAAGTTGTTGATACAACAAAACCGGTATTTAATGGTCTTGATGATCTTACAGTTTCTATAAATACAACACCTGATTTAAAAGCAGGTGTTGAAGTAAATGATAATAGTTTAGAAGAAATTAAATACAAAATAGATGATAAAAAAATAGATACCTCAAAAGAAGGCACATATGAAGTTACTTATAGTGCAAAAGATAGTTCAGGTAACAAAACAATAGCCAAAAGGAAAATAGAAGTTATTAAAAAAATTGGAAGTGAGCAACAATCCAATGAAAAAGTGGTTTATTTAACATTTGATGATGGGCCATCAGAAAATACCAAAAAAATTATGGATATTCTTGCTAAATATAATGCGAAAGCGACTTTCTTTGTAACAGGTAGAAATCAAAAATATAATTATCTTATTAAAGATGCCTATAATGCAGGACATACGATTGGTCTTCATACCTACAGTCACGATTACCAAACAGTATACTCTTCAGTAGAAGCATATTTTGATGATTTAAATAAAGTAGGTCAAATGGTTAAAAATGAAATAGGGTTTGTTCCACATTATATTCGTTTTCCAGGAGGAAGTTCAAATACGATTTCAAGAAAATATTGTCAAGGAATTATGTCGACACTTACAAAAGAAGTGATTGAAAAAGGGTATCAATATTATGATTGGAATGGAGATTCTACTGATGCCTCAGGAAATCATGTAGCGGTTGATAAATTAATTAGAAATGGAACGCTTTGCCATGATAACAACGTAATGATTTTGTGCCATGATACACAAGCTAAAGATACAACTGTTCAAGCATTGCCTGCTATTATCGAACACTATCGAAATTTAGGTTATACTTTTAAAGGCATTGATGATACAACTTATACACCACATCAAGGTGTTAACAATTAATAAAAGTAATGTTCATTTTTGGACATTACTTTTTATTTTATGAAGCTCTTCTTTTATTTTCTCTACACTTTTTTCTAATAAATCATAATCATCCTGACTATTTGTAGAAAAAGAGTTTTGATTTTGCATGTAAGAAATATAGGCACTATTTAAAGAAAGCATATCACCTAGTGTTGTTAAAAAGGAACCAATAATGGCTTGCTCATCACTAGAAAAGCATTCATTAAATGATTGTGAAATGACGACGATCATTTGATTAAGTAAAACTGGATGCATACAAGGCAATGACATATAATCACCAATATATTATATGCATTAAAAGAAAAGATGATTTAACAAAATAAATATTTATTGATAAAAAATTTAGTTATTAAAATAAAAAAGTGTTGACAAACAAAAAAAGAGGTATAGTATATAAGCATACATATAAATGAGCGATGAACAAGATACGATTTTACATCCGCTTCCTATAGAGAACATTCGGTTGGTGGAAAGAATGTAGGTAATGATATAAGACCATCACTTGTGAGCTATTTTCTTGAAATAAAAGTAGGGGAATCGTAATTTCTGCGTTAAAGAAATAGCATTATAAAAAGATGTGAAGGGGCGATTAAATATCGCAATCTAAGTGGTACCGCGGAACAAGGTTTTCGTCTTAGCGTAAAGTTAAGCGAAAACCTTTTTATATGTGATGATTGAATTAAAAGGGGGATTCATTTATGAATGGTTTACTATTACTTGGATTAAGTGCTTTAATTTTAGTAGTGGCTTATTTATTCTATGGTCGTTACTTAGTTAAAACATGGGGAATCGATCCAAAAGCAACAACACCTGCTGTTGCAAAAGAAGATGGGACAGACTTTGTACCTACAAACAAATGGTCAGTCTTTGCTCATCAATTTTCATCAATTGCAGGAGCTGGACCTGTAACTGGACCAGTTATGGCAATGATGTTTGGTTGGCTACCAGCTTTCTTATGGGTTATCGTTGGTGGTGTATTCTTTGGTGCTGTACAAGATTTTGGAGCACTTTATGCTTCTGTTAAAACAGAAGGAAAATCAATGGGACAAATCATTGAAAAATATATTGGACGTAAAGGTAAAAAATTATTTTTCTTATTTTGTTGGATTTTTACATTAATTGTTATTGCAGCTTTCGCTGATATGGTTGCTGGAACATTTAATGGAATTAGTGCTGATGGGGCTAAACTTGCACCAAATGCGAGTGCTGCTTCAATTTCAATTTTATATGTTTTCGTAGCAATGGCTTTTGGTTTATTCTTGAAAAAAGTTAAACTAGAAGGTTTACCAAAAGTGATTCTTGGTATTGCTTTAATTATTGCTATGTTAGCTCTAGGAATTATGTTCCCGGTATATGCTACTAAAACAACTTGGATTTATGTTGTCTTTGTATATATTTTCTTTGCTTCAGTTACACCTATGTGGTTACTTAAAACACCACGTGATTATTTAACAACATTTTTATTTATTGGAATGATCGTAGCTGCTGTAATTGGTGTATTTGTAAGCAATCCAACAATTACAACACCTGCTTTTGTAGGATTTAAATCTGCTTCAGGAAGTTATATCTTCCCAACATTATTTGTTACAATTGCTTGTGGTGCCGTTTCTGGTTTCCATTCACTTGTCTCATCTGAAACAAGTTCAAAATTAGTAGAAAACGAAAAAGATATGTTACAAGTTGGTTATGGTTCTATGTTACTTGAATCATTACTTGCTATCTTAGTTATCGTTATTGTTGGTGCTTTACCAAACTTAAAAGCATCTGGTGTCTTAGATAGTACACTTGCTAATATGGCTTTAGCTGATACAGCAACACCATTTACTAAATTCTCAGCTGGTGTTACTGGTTTAGTTGCTCAACTTGGTTTACCTCAATCATGGGGATTATGCATTATGACAATGTTTGTTTCAGCTCTTGCTTTAACTTCATTAGATGCTGTTGCAAGAATTTCAAGAATGTCTTTCCAAGAATTCTTTGAAGTAGAAGAAGGACAAGAACCAAGTGGTTTAGTTAAAGTTTTAACTAATAAATACGTTTCAACAATTATTTCTTTAGTTTGTGGATATTTATTAAGTTTAGGTGGATATGTTAATATTTGGCCATTATTCGGATCAGCTAACCAATTATTAGCTGCAATGGTTTTAATTTCATTAGCTGTTTTCTTAAAAGTTACTGGAAGAAAAGGATTTATGTTATATATCCCAATGGTATTAATGTTTATTGTTACAATGACAGCATTAGTACAAGCTATCTATGGAATCGTTATGAAATTATTTGTAACAGGTGGATTTGTTTTAATGGTTGATGGATTACAATTAGTAGTCGCAATCTTACTTGTCGCTTTAGGATTAATGATTGGTTTCAACTCAGGAAGTAAACTTGTTAAAGAAAAATAAATATAATAAAAAAGCTTCATGATGAAGCTTTTTTTATGTTTTAATTCATATAAGAACCACCATTAATATCAATACCTTGACCAGTAATATATTTAGAGGCATCACTTGCTAGAAATACGATGACTTCTGCAACATCCTCTGTTTCGCCTAAACGACCAAGAGGAATACCGGCAGCACTGTAATTTGTATTAGCTGTCATGTTTGTTTTAATCACACTTGGACAAACAGCATTGACGTTAATGTTATATTCTCCTAAAACTTTTGCGTAACTTTTTGTGGCAGATAAAAGACCACCTTTACTTGCTGCGTAACTTACAGAAGACGCGATACCACCAATTCTTGCAGCTACAGAAGAAATGTTTATGATCTTTCCATATTTTTGTTTTTTCATTATTTTAATAACTTCTCTTACACATAAATGAGCACCTCTTAAATTAATATTCATACACCAATCCCATTTATCAGCATCCAAATCTTCAATAGGGGTTGTTGGACAAACACCAGCTCCATTAATCAAAATATGAACAGTGGGCATTTTTTCTAAGGCAAATTCAAATAGATGTTCAATATCTTCAGGTTTAGAAACATCAACTTGACATGGATAACAAGAACAACCTGTTTCTTCTTCTAGTTTTTTAGCACTCTCTGTTGCTTGTTCGATGTTTAAATCAGCAAGGACAACTCCTGATAAACCTTTTTGAGCAAGAATCTTGGCACTTTCAAAGCTGATTCCTCCCGCGCCACCTGTTACAATAGCATATTTTCCTTCAAATTCTTTATTCATAAAAATCATCTCCTTATCATTATTATAAAAATGAATTGTTTATAAATCTAATAGATAATGAAAGCTAAATTAATAGATAACATTTATAAAAGAAAAAATCATTATGTTTTCAAGGATAATTGGTATATAATAAATACCAAAAAGGAAGTGTCAAAATGGAAAAGAAAAGTATATATGCAAAAAGAATAGAAAAGGTTCAAATGTCTTCTATTCGTATTGTTATGGAAAAAGTAGAAAAACTTAGAAATCAAGGAAAAAGCATCGTTTCGTTATGTGCGGGTGAACCTGATTTTAATACACCTGCAGGTATTAAAAAAGCAACAATGGATGCTTTAAATGATAATCAAACACATTATAGTTCTAATCGAGGATATGCAGGTTTAAGACAAAAGGTCGCACAATTATTACAAGAACAAACAACAATTAATTATGATAGTGAACAAGAAATTATTATGACATGTGGTTGTAGTGAAGCCATTAATAACACTTGTCTTGCTTTTATTGATCCAGGAGATGAAGTTATTATATTTACACCTGCATTTGTCTCATATCAAAATACTGTTTTATTATGTGAAGGAATTCCTGTAGAAATTCCTTTAAAGTCAAGAAATGGATTTCAAATAGATATTGAAGAAGTGAAAAATAAAATAACTGATAAAACAAAAATGATTATTATTAATAATCCAAATAATCCTACAGGAGCAGTTTATCAAAAAGAAACATTAAAAAAATTGTGTCAAATTGCTCGAAAAAATAATATTTTAATATTAGCTGATGAAATTTATAATCAACTTGATTATGAAAATCAATATGTATCTATAGCATCATTTGAAAATATGAAAGATTATACAATTATAGTTAACGGATTTTCTAAAGCTTATGCGATGACGGGTTGGCGAATGGGATATATTGCTTCTAGTCAAGAAAATATAGATCGTATTTTAAAAGTACATCAATATACAACAACATCACAAATGACATTTGCACAAATTGGGATGGCAAAAGCAATTGATCAAGAAGATGTAAAAGAAGAAGTTCAACATATGGTAGATACTTTCCATGAAAGAAGAACATTTATTATGGAACAATTAGATCAATGTGAAAATCTTTCATACATTAAACCTCATGGGGCTTTCTATATTATGGTTGATGTTTCTAAGACGGGATTTAATGGACAAGAATTTGCGGATAAGTTACTTGATTATGGCGTAGCTGTTGTACCAGCAAGTGGTTTTGGTAAGGACTTTATTGATTTTGTTAGAATTTCTTTTGCTTCATCTAAAGAAAATATTGAAGAAGCATTTGTTAGAATTAGAAAACTTTTATCAGATGTAAAAAAAGCTCAAGATTAATTTCTTTGAGCTTTTTTGTCTTTCTTTATCTGATACATTAAAGCATCCGCTTGATTAATAGCTGTTTCAAAATCATCATTTTGATGTGCTAAATAATATCCAATACTTGTTGAAAGTGAAAAAGGGTATTTTTTTGTTTTATTAAAAGAAAATTTGAATACCCACAAACTACAGGTTAGTGAAAATTAAATTCTATAAGCACCGATTGAACGGCGTTCATGAAGCTGAATCGAATGCATGGATTTTCCATCCGTTCTATAATTAGATTAGAAATCAGATGGAGGTATAACCACATGTCAAATAAAGTATTAAAGCCAAAGAAAGCTTCTCTTTATCAGTTCACTCAAAATTATTCAAACAATATTGGTAACTGTATTGAATTCTTCAAATCCATGAAATGGCCTGGGGAATTTTCATGTGACCGTTGCGGATGTCATAAGTATTACCTAGTCAAGCGTGTAGGAAAGACCAAGATTTCATATGTTCTTGAATGTAGCTCATGCCATAAGCAACATTCTCTGCTTTCAGGCACTATTTTTCAGAGCTGCAAACTTGATCTATACAAACTTCTGTTAGGTGTTTTCCTTTTCCTTAATGAAAATAAAGGAATCAGTGCAATAAATTTATGTTCAATACTAGATGTTAACCACAAGACTGCACTTCTTCTAGAGAACAAGTGTAGAATCTTATGTCACTAAGCAATTCAGAGAAGCTGCTCAACAGCCTTTTCTATGAGGCGGATGTCTTTAATATTGGTGCAAAATCCAAGAATAATGCGGGTCGTGCAAGTGAGCAACAGCCTATTCTTGGTATTCTATCTACAGATAAAGGGAATAACTATCCCCGATTTATTAAGTTAAGACGCATCAATGATTATACTGGTCTGTCACTTAAGAAAAATATAGAACAATGTTGTATATTAACACATGCTGCATTGCTTAATACAGATGGCGAGAAAGGCTTTAATACATTAAATAAAGAGATTCAGGTAAAGAACGAGAAGATCAGCTACGAAGAAAAGAATCATAGACTACTCTGGTTAAATATAATAATCGGTAATATTAAAAATAATATTACTGGTATATATCATGGAATAACTAAAAGAGAGATGCCTTTATTCCTGAATGAACAGGAGTATAGATTTAACCACAGAAATATGCGAAAGACTGTTATGGATAAAATCAAGAAATACCTACAGAAATCATTTCCTATCAGTCATAGACAGATAGTATATATCCTGAATATTTCTGCTCCACATTTCTCTTAAATCGTCACCTGTTGATTATGGGGATTCAAAAAACATTATCATTTTATAATTTATAACTGTCAATCCATCTTACAAAAAATGCGTTTTCGATTTGATACACATCTACATGGTGACTATCCTCTAACCAAACTACATTTTCAACATATATTTTATCACTTCTAAAATCTATACTTACACTATCAATGTTAAATGATGATTTATTAAAGAAAGAGTAAACAAAAATAACCGCAAAAGATAACAGTCCTATACCAATTCCTGATAAAATAATTTGAAAAAATTTTTTGAATGGATGAGTCCATCAAAATGCTGGTTAGGAGCTGCACATACAATTTTCCCCCTTATACAAAATGGGCCAATCCACACAAGGCAGACTGGCCCACTTTGGCAGGTAGTTGGCCCACCTTGCTGTAAAAGTAAAATCGCTGATTTCACCGCAACTTGAAAAAAGAATTTTGTTCTTATCTTTTATCATGAATAAGTGTTTTCTTCTCCCAACCTTTACCTTGAAAATAGAAAAATCCTACAATCGCAGGTAGAATCGGAGAAAGGGCCTGTCCATAATAAATACCCGGAAAGCCCATACTTAGTGTAAAGGCAAGAAGCCAGCTCACCGGCAGACGTACAATTACCGCATCCAGCAGCGCATTGAGCATAGCAATATTTGCAACACCTACCCCAATCGCAAAAGAATCCAACGTATACATGACAGCGTAAATTAGGCTGTTGACACCGCAGCAAATCCGCAGATAATACACTCCGTCGTTGATTACTTCTGCACTGGTACTGCCAAAAAGCAGGATCAGTTGTTCGGCAAAAACCTGAACGACAATTACAACAACGAGGGTTACAGAAATATTCAGCAGCAAACCGATTTTAACTACTTTCCGCGCTCGTTTTATCTCTCCGGCACCCATGCACTGGCCTACCATCGCTGTAACCGCTTGTCCGATAGCCCAACAGGGCATACCGGCAAAGGTATTGATCTGCAATCCGATACCAGAAGCAGCAGATACAGAAGTACCAAATTGATTTAGCATACCTGTTACAAGCAAATAGGCCGTGTTTACTACTACCATTTGAATTGCTGTAGGCAGCCCAACTTTTAGGATGGAAACCAGCTTATCTATCTGGAGTGCAAATTTCTTGTGAGAATCAGCAG
>ERZ779866.356-NODE-356-length-51146-cov-3.741911_pt1 | contig 51146 bp, 44 predicted proteins | sample MGYA00511248_ERZ779866 | MGnify/ENA primary metagenome ERZ779866 (study PRJEB29588, sample SAMEA2155758) | human gut metagenome | biome: human gut; feature: human-associated habitat; material: faeces | place: Denmark | collected 2008/2010 ... | reverse complement strand
ATCTCTGGTCTTTTCATGGAAACGCATCCGGATCCTGATTGCGCCAAGAGTGACGGCCCCAACATGGTGCCGCTGTCTCGCATGCGTGAGCTTCTCACGGGGCTTAAGGCGATTGACCGCACGGTGAAGTCGCTGCCCCTGCTTGAAAACTCTTTTTAATTTATTGAATCGAAGCGGCCATTGTGCCGCTTCGGTACAATAGCGACCATAAACGGCGAGAGCCGAACAAACGATTTTTGTATGAGTACGGCCGCAGGGTTGCGGCTGTTCAAACATTCTTTTGAGGAACTTCCGATATGTCTACGATCAATGCCATCGTCGCTCGTGAAATTTTGGATAGCCGCGGCAACCCCACGGTTGAATGCGACGTCTACCTTGACAGCGGTGTGATGGGCCGCGCTGCTGTGCCCTCCGGTGCCTCCACCGGTATCCGTGAAGCGCTGGAGCTGCGCGACAAGGACTCCCGCTACGGCGGCAAGGGCGTGATGAAAGCCGTGGAAAACATCCACGCCAAGATTCAGCCGGCTTTGATCGGTTTTGACGTGACGCAGCAGGCTTCAATCGATACGCAAATGATCGAAGACGACGGCACGGAAAATAAGAGCAACTTCGGCGCCAACGCCATTTTGGGTGTCTCCATGGCCTGCGCCCGCGCTGCTGCCAACTACAGCGGTCTGCCCCTTTACCGCTACTTGGGCGGAATGGGTGCCGTGCAAATGCCTGTGCCGATGATGAATGTGATCAACGGCGGCGCTCACGCCAACAACAACCTCGACTTGCAGGAATTCATGATTATTCCGCTCGGCGCTCCGAGCTTCCACGAAGCCTTGCGCTACGGCGCTGAAACGTTCCACGCCTTAAAGCAGATCATCAACGGCCGCGGCATGAGCACGGCTGTGGGTGATGAAGGCGGTTTCGCCCCGAATATCGACAGCCACGAAGAAGCCATTGAACTCATCATCGAAGCCATCAAGGCTGCCGGCTACGAACCGGGCAAGGACATCGCTATCGGTCTTGACTGTGCCGCCAGCGAATTCTATGAAGACGGCAAGTACGTTCAAAAGGGTCAGGGCAAGACCTACACGGCTGACGAATGGATCAAGGTTCTCGAAGGGTGGGTTGCCAAGTACCCGATCATCTCCATCGAAGACGGTATGGCTGAAGTGGACTGGGAAGGCTGGAAGAAGCTCACCGACGCTTTGGGCCGCCGCGTTCAGTTAGTGGGTGACGATCTTTTTGTGACCAATCCGAAGATTTTGGCCGAAGGTATCCAAAAGGGTGTGGCCAATTCCATTCTGATTAAGGTCAACCAAATCGGTTCTCTCACCGAAACGCTCGCTGCCATTGAAATGGCCAAGCGCGCCGGTTACTCCGTGGTGGTTTCTCACCGCTCCGGCGAAACCGAAGACAGCTTCATCGCTGACTTGGCCGTGGGCGTGAACGCCGGCCAAATCAAGACCGGTTCCATGAGCCGCAGCGACCGTATGGCCAAGTACAACCAACTGCTTCGCATTGAAGAAGAATTGGATGACCAAGCCGTTTATCCGGGCCGTGATGCTTTCTACTGCATCAAGGAATGGTCGTTCTAATTGAACTGAAGTAAGGCCAAGGCTGATGATTACGCCCGATAAGATCATCAAGATCTTGTTGTTTATGCTGCTGTTGCTGCTTTGGCCTTTAATCGGCGTTCAAGGGGGGTATGTTCGGGTGGTGTCTCTGAGTGAGGAGCTCGCTGACATCAAAGAGCAAAATGCGCTCACCTTCGAAGAAAACCAACGGTTGGCCGCTGAAGTCCGGTCGCTCTCCCGAGGGGCTGATGCCATTGAAGAGCGCGCCCGGCACGACCTCAATATGGTCAGACCCGGCGAAGTGCTCTTTCGTATTCAACGGCCTCAAAAAGTGCTGCCGGGCAATGCCATTCCGGCTGACATTATCAATGATCCGCTTTACCGTCCGGCACCCGTGACGCCGCCTGCAGGCGAAACCGTCCGTTAGGTCAAACGCCGTAGCTCGGACGAATTTTTCCCAAAGATTTTTTTAATTATTCGCTATAAATAACGAATCAACCGCCATTTTTGCAAAGGATTCGTTATGAGTGAACATCTTATCGTGAAGCCGCAGGAGATGGCCGAATGCGCCGAAGCGGCCGCGAAAATCCGACACGTTATTCATCAATACCCCGAAATCGGTCTTAATCTCACGCAAACTGAAAAAACAATTCTCGAAGCCTTAAAGAGTTTCGGGTGCGAAGACATTACTACGCGCGTGGGCGGAGCCGATGTGGCAGGCATCGTTTGTGTGATCAAGGGTGATGAGCCCGGGCGCACAATCGGTCTCAGAGCCGATAGTGATGCGCTGCCTTTAAATGAAAATACCGGTGCTCCATACGCAAGCTGCCGCGCCAAACACATGCACGCCTGCGGTCATGACGGACATGTGGCAACGCTCTTAGCAGTGGTGAAGTACTTCATGCAGCACCGTCATTTCGCAGGTACCCTCGTGGCTATTTTTCAGCCCGGTGAAGAAGGTTTCGCCGGCGCGCGCCATATGATCGAAGATGGGCTTGTGGAGCGCTTTGGGATTGACGAGTTTTACGCCCTGCACGCAGAGCCCGGCATTGAAGTGGGTAAGTTGGGTTTCGTTTCGGGGTACGCCACAGCCAATGCCGATATTTTTGAAATTACCTTTGACGGCAAGGGCGGACACGGCTCGCGTCCTCACTTTGTGAAAGACCCCGTGATTGCCATGGCAGAAGCGATTCTTGCACTGCAGACCGTGGTTTCGCGAAACACCGATCCCAATCTTTGCGCTGTGGTTTCTGTTTGCTGCGCGCAGTCGGGTGATCCCGACGGAACGAGCGTGGTGCCTCAAAAGTCATTGATCCGCGGCACGGCCCGCTCCTATGAACCTGAAGTGCGGGATTTGATTGACCGCCGCATTCATGAAATCGCCGACGGCATTGCTCAGACGTATGGTATGAAGGCTGAGGCGAAATATATTCGGCTGTACCCGGCAATGTACAACACACCGAACGAAGTGGCTGAGGCTAAGCGCATCGCAGAAGAGGTCTTGGGAGCTGAAAATGTCGGCGAATTCCCGCGCACGATGGGCGGTGAAGATTTCTCCTTCATGCTTTTAGAGCGCCCGGGCTGCCTTTTCAGGCTCGGGATGAAAGACGCCGAACACAATGCGCCGGTACACAATGAGCGATTCGATTTCAACGACAAAGCGATTGCTACCGGTGCGGCGGTGATGGCGTCCATTGCCCTCAATCGCATGAAAGGTTAAGTTTCCGTTTTTCCAAATGAAAGGCCCGCTTAGGCGGGCCGCTTTCATCAGTTGATCCACTTTTGCGTTCGCAACACCTCGTCGGCTTGGGATTGCCCCCAAACCATTCGACGCGCCAGATCCACAATTTGCTCCGGTGTAATTTGCTCGAGCGTCATCATGGGCGGTTTACTGCCATCCTCTGACGGAGTGACCGTATAGAGTAAGAAATGCTGACCGTCGTGGTAAATCGTCAGATGCTCGCTTGTCTTTTCGTCGTCTTTGATTGCACGGAAACCGAAAAGATGTGAGAGCTTCAGGGTGACGGGCGGCTGTCCCGTGAGTTCAAGCGTCACTTCACGTTTGGGCATACGCATCTCGGGGTTTTCCAAAAGCGAGACGAGTTCCTCGAAAAGCTTTTCCGGATCGGTATTTTTTGCCTGATTCATGGGACTGAGCTGCGGATAGCGCTCGGAGATTTTCGGCAGAACCTTATTCATGAAAAATTCAAGCAATTCATGATGGTCATGCTCAATTAATTCGGCCACAGTCGAATCGGCCTGATAGACACGCACGTTTATCGAAGAGTACTGTTCATCAGGGACCAAACAGAGAAGGAAGTGTTCCACCGGTTGAAATGCCCAGACTTTCTTTCCGTCAGACTTGATGAAAAAGCCGTCCACTTCTTCTCCGCCTTTGACCTGTTGGGGTAAGAACGAATCCAGCACATCCTTTAAGTTTTGATGCGTCACCGCCACTTCACGGGTGGCCGCATTGATATTGACAGAGTAAATAATGCACTCGCCCTCGAGGATGAGTTTGTATACCCAGGTGATGAGTCCCTCTTTTGTGCCTGTCACTTCCAAAAAGTCATCGGTGATTGCCCGAACCTTTTCTAACGCCTCTTTTTCAGAGAGGTTACGGATCGGGTATGGACCATTTAAAGTGGCGAGAATCGGGGAGCCTGTCAAATAAAAGCCGCCTTTGAGTCCCTCATGGTCAAAGCCCATTACATTATTGTTTACACAGGTTTTAAATACGGTTTTCATTTCTCAGTTTTTAGTCACGCTGCCGTTATCAAAAAGTTTCACAATATCTTCAGCGCTGAAGCTTTCGGTGCGGCCGCAAAAGTCGCATGTTACTTCAAGTTTTCCTTCATCTTTAACAATCTGAAGCGCTTCGACTTCACCCAGGTTTCTGATCATCGCCTCGATTTTTTCTCTTGAGCACGTGCAGGCAAATTTGGGTTCGAGCGGCTCAAAATACTCAGGCGCTTCTTCCCAGAATAGCCGATGGGTGACTTCCTGCGGGGTAAGGGTCAGAAGCTCCTCGTCGGTGATGGTGGCTGCCAGTGTTTCGATACGATTCACGCTGTCATCATCATTTTTGAGTTCTTCATCTTTGCCGCCAAAGTCGGGCATCTGCTGAAGCATGAGTCCGGCGGCGCTTTCTTCGTCGGCCGCAAGCCACAGTTTCGTGTGAATTTGCTCAGACTGCTGCATATAACCCATGAGCGCGTCAGCTACTGTTTCACCGGTCAAAGGCACCACGCCTTGGTAGAGTGGCTCACCGTCGCGGCGGTCTTTCGGATCGAGCATGATGGCGCAGCGTCCTTTTCCATGAGCGTTAACAAGAGCTTTTAATCCCATGGCGTCATCAACAGCTTCCGTCTCATTCATTTTGACCGTGGCGCGCACCAAAAGACCGTTTCTGACTTCAACAATTGCAAGCCGCACGGGGCCGTCGCCCTGAACCTGCATGATGAGCGATCCTTCAAATTTCAGAGAGCTTGCCAGCAGAATGGATCCCGCAGTCATCTCGCCGACAAGGCGTGTGACGCTCAAAGGCCACTGCTGATAGTGTCTCATCGCTTTCCAGGCGGTGGTGAGTTTCACCGCACCGCCCTTCATGGGTGTGTGTTTGAAAATGAATTTGCTCAGAGTGTCTTGTCCAGTCATATTCTTCCTGCTTTAACCGATTCGCTTTTTCTCGGTTTGATAACGAATTTTTTGTTCAACGTACTCGCGGGCATTGTCGCGAATTTTTATTTTTTCTTCGGCTGTTAATTCTCGCACAATGCGGCCGGGTCGGCCGAGAATCAAAACGCCGTCAGGGAAAGTTTTGTTTTCGGCAATGAGAGTGCCCGCGCCCACAAGCGTCTGTTTGCCGATCACCGTGCCGTTAAGAATCACCGCGCCCATACCGATGAGGCTTTCGTCACCGATTGTGCAGCCGTGCAAAATGGCTCCGTGTCCCACTGTGACATTGCGTCCGACGCGGCAGGGCTTGCCGGGATCGGTGTGAATCACGGCGTTATCCTGAATGTTGCTGCCTTCCTGTACTTCGATAGCCGCTTCATCGCCTCTTATCGAGGCACCCGGCCACACACTGACGTTGTTCCCAAGGGTGACGTCGGCGGTAACGGTTGCCACTTCGTCGACATAGGCCGTGGCAGCAATGCGCGGAATTCTGTCAGAAATTGAAAAAATAGCCATCTATTACGCGTCAAATCATTTAAAGTTAAAGGTTGAATTGTAACGGGTTTAGATTTTGAAATGAGAATGGATTTACATGTTCACTCGAGCGCGAGTGACGGGGTGTTTTCTCCTGCGGAGGTGGTCCGAAAGGCTCACGCCAACGGAGTCGAAGTGATGGCTCTGACCGATCACGATACGGTGGCGGGCCTCAAAGAGGCGCGATGCGAAGCGGAAAAACTCGGCATGCGCTTTATCGACGGAGTGGAGCTTTCCGTTGCCTGGGGCGGCAAAACTATTCATGTGGTAAGCCTCGGTCCCAGGGACTTTGAACCTTACCGGGAATTGTCGGAAAAACTGAGCCGCCAGCGTGACGCGCGGGCTCGGGCGATCACGGCGAAATTTGACGCGATGGGAATTTATAACACCTATGAGCAGGCTCTTGAATTAGCGGGCAATAAGCTCAACCTTTCACGCAGGCACTTTGCGCTGGCCCTTGTGCAAAGAGGAACCGTCGGCACGGAAGACGAGGCTTTTGATAAATACCTCAAAGATAACGGCCCGGCCTGCGTGAAAACCGAGTGGATGAGTTTGCCTGAAGCCATGCACTTTATCCGTGAAACGGGGGGTGTTGCCGTGATGGCGCACCCGGGGCGCTACTCATTTGAGCCGCCATTGAGCACGATTGATTTGTTGGAAGAATTTAAAGCGTTGGGGGGCGACGCCATCGAAGTCACCACGGGCAGCCACTTTGAGGCAGAAAATGAGCGCTACACCCGCGTGGCTTTGAATATGGGCTTTTTGGCAAGTACCGGGAGCGATTTTCATGGCTTTAAACCGGGCAGACCCGAGCCCGGAATGCAGGAGCCGCTGCCTGATTACTTACCCACAGTTTTGCAATTATTGAAAGATCGCTGATCATGCATCATCTTTACGATATCGCGGTGTACGCGATTCCTTTGATTTTCGCCATCACCATGCACGAATCTGCCCACGGGTGGATGGCCCGCCGCTATGGTGACATGACGGCTTCAATGCTCGGGCGTGTGACCTTAAATCCCATTCCGCATATTGATTTGGTCGGCACCATTATTGTGCCGGGCATATTGTTGCTGGGCTCGGCCATGACGGGTTTGGGCGGCGTGCTTTTGGGGTGGGCTAAGCCAGTGCCGGTCAATACCCGTAACCTCACGCCCTTTCGTCAGGGGATGTTTATGGTGGCGCTCGCGGGGCCCGCAAGCAATCTCCTGCAGGCCTTTATTTGGCTTTTGCTCTTAAAGGTGTTTATCTGGACGGGGTTTTTGACGCAGTCGCTTCTTGATCTGACAGTGGCAGGCGTCATGGTGAACTTTTACCTCATGGCGTTTAATCTTTTGCCCCTGCCGCCACTGGATGGGGGCCGCATTGTGACGATGCTGCTGCCTTATGAGGCGGCGGTGAAATTTTCCGAAATCGAGCGCTACGGCATGGTGATTTTGGTGGTACTGATTCTGTCGGGATTTTTGACTTATTTCATGCATCCCTTTGTCTGGACAGCAAGACGCCTTTTAACCTGGGCACTGCTTTGATGATTTGTTTCAATTTGCAAACATGTCTTATCTCCCACAGATAGGCTGAAATCGGTACAATAACCGAGTTAATTTGATGTAACGGCGCGCCTAATCAATCGGCGTGCGAGTGAGTGAACACAAAATGATGAAAAAAATAGTCCGTACGGGTTTGGTGGTCGCGTTGCCGATGGCTTTGGCCGCTTGCTCGAGCTTTGACTTTGGCCAAGACCGCATTCAATACGAAACGAGTGATTCTCGTGCCCCGTTGGAAATCCCGCCGGATTTGTCCTCAGTTCCGGGATCTGACCGCTACGCTGTGCCGAGCCGCCAACAGGTGATTTACGCAAGCCAACAGGCTCAGGGTAATGCTCAGGGCGCCAATCAAAACGCTCAGCTGGTGCTGCCTCAGGGTGAAGTCGCAAAAATTATCCGTGACGGCAACGATCGCTGGATTCACGTGGACCTCGCTCCCGAAATCGTTTGGCCTGTGATGCAGGACTTCTGGACCACGGTCGGTTTGTCCCTTTCCCGTCAGGATGCGGCAACCGGTGTGATGGAAACCAACTGGGCTGAAAACCGCGCCAAACTTCCGCAGGATATTATTCGCGGCACCTTGGGCCGTATCGTCGACTTGGTTTATTCAACGGGTGAGCGCGATCAGTACCGTGCCCGTATCGAACGCTCTGCCACAGGCGGCTCCGACATCTTTGTGACGCACCGCGCGATGGTTGAAGTGGTTAAGAGCATGGGCGGCGATAACGAAACTACCGTTTGGCAGCCCGGTCCGAGTGATCCGGAAATGGAAGCCGAAATGCTCACCCGCCTGGCTCAGCGCATCAACCAGGAATTTAATCCTGAAGCGGTGAAAAAGAGCGCCGCTGAACATGAAGCTGAAGTTCAAAAGTTGACGAGCTATCAGGCCGAAGAGGCAATCAGCCAGCTTGAACAGGATGCCGAAGGCGTAGCCACCAGCATCTTCATCAAGGAAGACTTTGAACGCGCCTGGCGCCGTGTGGCTTTGGCCATCGACCGCATGGGCTTTACGGTTGAAGACCGTGACCGCTCACGCGGCTTCTTCCTCGTGCGCTACCTTGACCAGGAATACGAAGAGCAAAAGCGCTCCGAACAAGGTTTCTGGAGTAATGCTTTCGGCAACACCAAACCGGTGGAAGCCCCGCAGTACGTGATTTATCTGCAGCGCTTGTCTGACACCGAATGCCGTGTGCATGTGTTGGGTCCGGACGGCAAGGCCGACCAAACCGGTGTGGCGCCCAGAATTCTCACGTTGCTGAGCGAACAGACGAAGTAACAGCACCGTACGGATCGGTGTAAAACAGGGGAGCGTGGAGAAAAGTTTTCCGCACTCCCTTTTCTCTTTTAAAGAGCGAAATAATGTTTAAACTCTTTTTCTCATTTTCCGGCCGCATGAATCGAGGCCGTTTTTGGGCGGTCATTGCGTTTTGGATTTTGGTGCGCCTGGGTGTGCCTTATCTTTTGTATACGTTTGCCATGCTGCCCGGTCAGTCGCTCGATATTCAGGATGCTACCGCCAGCCCCGAGATTTTCGAAGCAGGCAAGATCTATGCTGTACTCACAGTGATTTCCTTAATCAGCACTATTTCGGCTGCGGTTCGCCGCCTGCATGACTTTGACGCAAGCGGCCTTTGGGCCATACTTCTTTTTATTCCCGGTGTGGAATTCATCGCCTATTTGGTGATCGGTCTTATCGGTTCCCAGCGCGGCGCGAACCGCTATGGTTTAAATCCCCTGGGCGAAGAGAATGTGTATTATCCGGGCAACGAAGAGATGCGCGTGAAGGAATTGAAAGATTTGGCCGATCTGTACGAAAAGGGACTGTTGTCTCAGCAAGAATACGAAAAAGCCAAACAAAGTATTTTGAAATAAAGGAAAACTATGCAGGTTGCTAAAGATACTCTGGTGACGATTTCAGCCAAAATGTACAACCTTCAGGGTGACTTGATGGAATCGGCCGATGACTTGGTTTATTTGCACGGTCACAGCGATATTTTCCCTGTGATTGAAAAAGCACTCGAAGGCAAAAAGCCGGGCGATACGGTGACGGTGCAGCTTGAACCTGAAGAGGCATTCGGTGACTACGATGAAACGGCGCTTATCATTCGTCCGGAAACGGACTTTGACGGCGGTGTGGAGGTGGGCTTAAGCTACACGGAAATTCGCGGTGAAACCCTTGACCGTGTTTATCGCGTGACGGATATTGCCGACGGTGTAGTTGTGCTTGACGGCAACCATCCGCTCGCAGGCATCGGCTTAAAGTTTGAAATCACCGTGCGCAATGTCGAAGCGGTGAAAAAAGGCACTGATGCAATCGGCAATGACGAAGTGGTGGTGCCGTCCTTCCTGCAGGTTTCCGATAAGCCGATGGGCGCCAACATCGTCGATGATGCGGGCGACGACGACGCTCAGAAAACTGTTCATTAATCGTTCAGAATGCCCCGAGCCTTGTCCTTGAGTTCGTAGAGAAGTTCCAAGGCTTGGCGGGGCGTGAGCTGATCAACGTCAAGAGCGTCAATCTCTTCACAAAGCGCTTGAGTCCGGTCGGGCTCGGGCGCTTTTTCATCGGGCATTTCAATGTTGTTGTCAGCAAACAAATCGAGCTGTTCGTTGATCTGGCTGCGCTCCTGAAGCTCGTTGAGCATCTTGCGGGCACGGCGGATCACGGAATTGGGCACGCCTGCAAGCTGCGCCACGGCAATCCCGTAGCTTTGGTTGGCAGGTCCTTCCTGCACTTCGTGCAAAAAGACGATATGGTTTTTGCTTTCTGCGGCAGCCACGTGAACGTTGGCCACTTCAGGGGCCGTTTGCTCAAGTTTGGTGAGTTCAAAATAGTGAGTGGCAAAAAGCGTGAAGCTCTTTTTCACAAGTGCGAGTTCGTGCGCAATGGCGGCTGCCAGACTTAAGCCGTCAAAAGTGGATGTGCCGCGGCCGATTTCGTCCATGAGCACAAGACTTTGGTCGGTGGCCTGGTGAAGAATCGAAGCGGCCTCCGTCATCTCCACCATGAATGTGGATCGTCCGCGGGCCAAATCGTCGCTGGCACCGATGCGGGTGAGGATTCTGTCAACTGGACCGATTTTGGCACTTGTGGCCGGGACAAAACTGCCGATGTAAGTCAGAAGCACAATGAGCGCAATGGAACGCATATACGTGGATTTACCGCCCATGTTGGGACCGGTAATCACGAGAAGTCTGCGCCCGGGAATCAATCGGCAGTCATTAGGCGTGTAGCTTTCAATGGCATCTTCCACGACCGGGTGGCGGGCGCCGATAATTTCAATGCCGGGCGCCTTTTCAAGTTCCGGACGCACCCAGTTGGCACGGGCCGCATGAAAGGCAAAAGCGCAGAGCACGTCAATGGCGGCAACAGCGGCTGAGGCCTTCTGAAGCACTGGCACAAAAGGATCGGCAAATTCAAGAAGCTCGTTATAAAGAGACTTCTGAAGCGTTTGGGAGCGCTCCTGAGCCGAAAGCGCCTTGTCTTCATAGTCCTTCAGTTCCGGCGTGATATAGCGCTCGGTATTCTTAAGCGTTTGCTTTCTGTGGTAGTGCAGTGGCACCCGGTCGGCTTGACCGCGGGAGATTTCAATGAAAAATCCCTGTACTTTGTTGTACTGCACTCTGAGCGTGGAAATCCCCGTGGCTTCGCGCTCGCGAATTTCCATTTGATTGAGGAATTCACCCACGTTGTCACGAAGTTCTCTGAGCGTGGCAAGCTCTTCATTGTAAGAGCTTGCAATCACGTCACCGTCGCGAAGCTGCACAGCCGGATCATCCAGAAGCGCCGCATGAAGCTTTTCGTAAAGCGCGGGATCAATGACCAGATCGGCAGCGTTTTGCTCAATAAGGGGATCGTCTGCGGTGATGAGTTCGCGCGCAATGTCAGCCAAGTGTGGCAGAGAGTCGCGCAGTGCGGCCAGCTCTTTCGGACGGATCGTGCGCATGGCAATGCGCGTAGCCAGACGCTCAAAGTCGGGAACGGTTTTGAGTTTGTCGCGGACGGACTGTCTTAAATGCTCGGCAATTAAAAAACTTTCAACGGCCTGATGACGAGCGCCCACGGCCTGTGTATCCCTTAAGGGATTGTGAATCCATTGACGCAGAAGGCGAGAACCCATGCTGGTTTTGCACTGATCAAGCAGAGAAAAAAGCGTGGGACCGTCGTCGCCTCTTAAGGTTTGCGTGAGTTCCAGATTTCTGCGGCTGGCGCTGTCCATGCCGACAAATTGGCTCTGCACCTCGAGCACCGGCGGCAAGAGGTGAGGGATTGCTTCACACTGGGTGTTTTCCGCATAGGTTAAGAGGGCGCCGGCAGCACTCACAGCATCGGGGACATCGTCAAGTCCCCAGGCAGTGAGTTCCTGCACATGAAACTGATGCTTTAATTTGACCGTGCCGTGATCGACCGAAAAGTGCCACTTGGGCAGCGCGGTAATGGCGGCTGGCAGCCGCAATTCTTCAATAGTTTCTTTGAAATCCTCGGGAACGAGAATTTCAGTAGGCGCAATGCGGGTAACCTCGGTGGCGAGCTCCTCAAGACTGGTGTTGGCCACATGAAAGCGGCCGTTACTGAGCACAAGCCACGCCATTCCCAAGCGCGAACCGTGCCGCCCGGCAGGGGAAATAGCCAAAAGGGCGGCATCTTGCTTTTGAGGCAAAAGCTCGTTTTCTGTGAGCGTACCCGGGGTGACGATGCGCGCGAGCTCACGCTCAAGCGGCCCCTTGCTCGGGTCACCGATTTGCTCACAAATGGCAACGGAAACACCTTGTTTGACTAGGCGCGCGAGGTATTGTTCCAACGTCTTTTCAGGAACCCCCGCCATCGGAATGGGATTGCCGCTGCCGTCGGTTCCGCGGGAAGTAAGCGTAATGCCTAAAAGCTTATTGGCACGAACAGCATCGTCAAAAAACGTTTCATAAAAGTCACCCATCCGATACAGCAAAAGTGTGTCCGGATGCTGTGCCTTGATTTCAAGAAAGCGCCGAATGGCAGGCGTGTGACCTGCCAACGGATCATTTTCCGTTTGAATCGTTTTTGCTTTTGCCATTCTTGACTGCCCGTTTAGATCACGCGGAAAGTGTCTTAGCGGATATCGCCGTAATTTTTGTTAATGACGGGAAGGAGCTGTCCGAATACTTTCGGCGTGCCCGCAACGATTTGACCGGTGGTGAGATAGTCAGACTCACCCTTGAAGTCCGTGACAAGGCCGCCTGCTTCAAGCACAAGGAGCGACCCCGCGGCAATGTCCCAGGCCTTGAGGTTGGGTTCCCAGAAAGCATCAAGGCGCCCCGCAGCCACATATGCGAGATCCAATGAGGCGGCACCGGCGCGGCGCAAACCGCTCGTTGTCTTTGCCAATTGAGAGAAGACTCTCATGTAAGCATCAACATCGTCAGACTTGCGGAAGGGGAATCCCACGCCCACCAGGGAGTCAGCCAGAGCGGTGCGCTTACTCACGCGGATGCGGCGGCCGTTTAAAAAGGCACCGACGCCGCGCGTGGCGGTGAAGATTTCATTTTTAACGGGATCGGCAACAACGGCTTCAATGATTTCGCCCTCACGCTTTAAGGCAATGGAAACCGCGTATTGAGGGAAGCCGTGCAGGAAGTTGGTGGTGCCGTCCACCGGATCAATGATCCATTGGAATTCACTTTTTTCAGGACCGGTGAGGCCGTTTTCTTCGCCCAAAATTTGGTGGCGGGGATAGGCTTCACGCAAAATTTCCACGATTGTGCGTTCGCAGGCGACATCGACTTCGCTCACGAAGTCAGAGTGCCCCTTTTTGTGCACTTCCAAAGCCGAGAGGTTATCAACGGCACGGTTGAGAATGGTGCAGGCAGCGCGGGCTGCTTTCATTGCCGTGTTGAGCATCGGAGAACTCATCGTCGCAAATCCTTCTTAAATTTAAATCGGTTGATTCGATAACTACGTGTAGAATCTACATATTTTAATGATTTTTCTGTATTTAGTTTCTGAAAATGTCCACTAGTCCTTTGGCTCAGCACGTCAGTTTCATTTTGGTGGAGCCGGCTCATCCGGGCAATATCGGTTCTGCTGCGCGCGCCATTAAAACCATGGGTTTCCGCGACTTGCGGGTGGTGAGTCCCTGGGAAGAAAATTACCGCACGCATCCTGAAGCGATTGCTTATTCGACAAGCAGCGTTGATGTGCTGGAAGCGAGCCGCTCCTACGGCAGCCTCATTGAAGCGCTCGATGGCGTAAATTTTGCCTGGGCGATGTCAGGGTACGACCGTGAATTTGGCCCCGTCATTGAGCCGGTTCGCACCGTCGCGAAAAAGGCAACGGATTTTGTGCAGGAGCAGCAGGGTAATATCGCCTTTGTGTTTGGCTGTGAGAGAACCGGGTTGTCTAATGAACAGATGGCTTTGTGCCAAGGCTGCGCAGCCATTCCGGCGGATCCCGATTGCACGAGTCTGAATTTATCGCAGGCGGTTCAGATCATGGCCTATGAAATGCACATGGCGATGATGGATCAGACAAAAACGCACGACGGACTTTATCAGTGGCAGGAGCGTTTTTCGGGTGAAAAACTTGCCGGTCCTCAGGCTGTCGAAGGCTTTCTGCAGCATTTTGAAAAAGCCATGATTCACTGCGGAGTGTTGGATCCCGAAGAGCCGAAGCTTTTCATGCCCAGAGTAAGGAGACTTTTTTCCAGAACGCTTCTGACGCAGCCCGAAGTGGATCTGCTTCGCGGCATTTGTTCACAGATTATTTCCCCGAAAAATGAAAGAGCGGGGAAAAAATGTCCGATTCGAAAGTAGGACTATTGAAAAAAATAAACAAATCTTATAGAATGCCCATTCTTACTGAGCGATGCTCAGAATGTGCGGAGAAGTGGCCGAGAGGCTGAAGGCACACCCCTGCTAAGGGTGCAAGCTCGCAAAACGGGCTTCGGGGGTTCGAATCCCCCCTTCTCCGCCACTTAATGCTATTGGCCTTCCACAGAGAGGGCCTTTATTTTGTCTGCAATTAACTCCTTATTAATTGTGACAATTCAACGAGATGCACAGAAGAATCCCTGGCAGCCGTTTCAAGTAAAGATTCATCAAAACCCATTCGGGAAAAAATCCAATAATCAAATATCGCATTGTCTGCGACAGGCAGCTGGCTGCATTTAGCTTGAAGAGATCTCAAGACTTTTATTCCGACTTTTTCATTCCGGTATTTGCACTCTCCAACCAGACAATGACGGCGATCAAAGTCAGCACCAACAATGTCAATTTCTGTACTGTCTTTCCACCAACGACCTAAGGTTGTCGGACGAAATGGCAGTTGTCCTGAAAAACGCAGACGGGTGAGATATTGTCGGCAAATTTCTTCAAAAGAATCTGAAGCAAAATTGGCAAACCATGGTTCAACACTTGCGTTCCATTCTGACAGGGCTTCCTGTCGTGTCATGATGAGCGTTGGATTGTTGGCTAAAAAGCGAAACCAAAATTTTAAGTACGGATCTGCTATGCGATAAAGTCCGCGAGAAACATTTCCCAACTCTCCGCGGCCGCTGAAAACGGGAAATTCCTTCACTATGAGATCCATATCCTCCAAAACCGACAGGTATTTGGTAAGTGTGCGGGGATCCACCAAACTTTTTTGAGCAATTTCATTGCGTGAAGTCGCTCCGAACGCGATTGTTTGCAGAATGGCGTTATATGTAGCGGGGTCTCGAAATTCCTGTCTTAGAACTGATTGGGCCTCGTCGTTGAGAAAACCGTTTGAACGCAAAATATTCGCAGACAAATTTTCTGTCATTGAATGATTCGGGTTGATTCCTTGCCAAAAATAAGGAATTCCACCCAAGGAGGCATAACCTCGAAAGATATCATCTGCGCTGTAAGAAGGTACAAACTGCGCAACGGTTTCAAAGGGCAGAGGGCGCACCTTCATAATGGTTCTTGCTCGGCCGAAAAGCGGATTTTTTTCTCCAAGAACTTCTTTGGCAATAAAAGAAACAGCACTGCCGCAGAGAATGAGCAAAATATTTTGTCCGGTCAGCTCTTCGTCCCAAAGTACTTGCAGTTCCGAAAGGATGCTTGGACGTTCTTTTGCAATATATTGAAATTCGTCAATGACAAGCACCTTACGTGTACCAGTGGGATAGGTTGCCAGAGCTTTTAGGGCAGATGACCAATTAAGGAAGCGTTGTTGGGCGTTGTTGCAGAATTCGCCGACAGCCAGTGAAAATTGTTCCAACTGGTAAGAGTCTTTCCAGGCTTTGGCAGTGTAGAAGAAGGTTTTTTTAGCTTCACAGAATTTCTGAATTAATGCTGTTTTACCGACACGTCGCCGCCCGTAAATAATAGCTATTTCGGCGTGATTACTCTCGTAAGCATCTTGTAATATTTCTAATTCGCCGTTGCGACCATAAAACTCAGTATCACCCATTGCTATACCTTTGTGTTTGTTTTATAAGGAAGATTATATTCTGCCAGATTGTAATCTGCCAGAATATAATCTTCATTTTAGATATTTAAAGCATATTGAATCAAAAAAACTTTCAGCTCTTTCAATTTGAAATGGTACTGTTAGAGCTAAGAAAATTTAATTGGTGGAGTCAGGATGAAAACCTCTGAAAAACTGAATGCGTTACGCGTTTTATTGCGTGAAGCCGGTGCTAAGGCAGTATATGTCGGCACGACTGATCCGCATCAAACGGAATCCGTTTCGGCTCACTGGAAGGCAATGCAGTGGTTAACGGGGTTCACAGGAAGCATGGGCTATGCCGTCGTGACTGAAGATCATGCGGAATTCTGGACCGACGGCCGCTACACGACTCAGGCGGGTCGTGAAATTGAAGCCGGCACATTTCACATTAATTGCGTGTCTGAACCGGGAACGCCCGATTGGAACGATTGGCTGATGACTCAAATGCACGATGGTGATGCATTGGCTGTGGATGGTGAAGTACTTAGCGAAGCCATGCTGCAGGCTTTTAAGGAAAAATTGCCGATTAAGAATTTACGTGTTCTTTATGATCGCAATCTCGTCGGAGAGATTTGGGCGGATCGTCCTGCAGTACCTCAAGATCCGATTTGGGAACTGGAAGCTCAATACGCCGTAGAAAGTCGTGTGGAAAAACTGACCGCCTTGCGTCATCGTTTGAAAAAGTACGGTGAAAATACTTCCACGTTGATTTGCGGTCTTGACGATATTGCATGGCTGACCAATCTGCGCGGCAACGATAATCCTTTGTATCCGTTCTTCCATGCGTACGCTTATATTTCACAAAATGAAGCTCATCTCTGTACAGATCTTTTCAAGGTGTCTGAAGAAATTCGTGAAAAACTTCAGGCCGATGGCTGGACATTACACGAGTACAAAGAAATCCTTGCTATCGTTAAATCGATCAAAGCGCCTGCCGTTATTTATGTAGACCCAACCAAAACACCGTTCAAACTTTACGAGTCTATTCCGAAGGACGTTACCATCAAGACCGGTTTAGATGAAGTGACAGCTCAGAAGGCTCAAAAGAGCCCCGGCGAACAGGAGAACATCCGTGAAGCTAATAGACTTGAAGCTGTAGCAGTGATTCGCCTGATGCGCTGGATTGAAGCCAATGTGGCTTCGGGTGAACTGGACGAATACTCGGTTGGTCAAAAACTGAACGAATTCCGGAAGATGAATCCGCTTTATCTGCAACCGGCCAATTTGCCGATTGTCGGCTATGGCGAAAATGCCGCTTTGCCCCACTATCGTCCTTCTAAGACGATGACGACAAAGGTTCAGCCAAAAGGCTTTTTGCTCTTTGACGTTTGCGCTCAATACCTGTGCGGCACCACAGACTTAACTCGCACAGTCGCTGTCGGAGAATTAAGCGAAGAAATGAAGTATGACTATACGGTCACGCTTAAGACGCATATTGCCTTGGCTCGTCAAAAGTTCCCATATGGTGTGACTGGAAATTTAATTGATGCGGTTGTTAAGTCCAATCACTGGAATCGCCTAATGAATTTCGGGCACGGCACAGGACATGGTATCGGCTATGTCCTCAATGTGCATGAGGGACCGGGCAAGATCATTATGGAATACGCCCCGCTTTTCCCATACGCGCGCAATGTTGTGCTTGAAGAGGGGATGCTCTTTTCTGATGAACCAGGTGTCTACAAACCCGGTCGTCACGGCATTCGCATCGAAAACGCGATCCTGGTTCAAAAGGCGGAAAAGAATGAATTCGGTCAATTTATGGAATTTGAAACGATCACTTTCTTGCCTTATGAACAGAAAGCTATTCTTGTTGCTGAGTTGACCGAGGGTGAAATTGATTGGATCAATCAATATCACGCCAAGGTTTATGAAGTCCTTTCACCATGTCTTACTGAAGAAGAAAAGGCTTGGTTGAAAGAGAAAACGCGTCCTTTGCAATAACAAGAATACGTTCGTGCCGGCCGAGACAATTGTCCGGTGCGAACACTCTCTCTAAATCTAACTTTTGAAAAGAGGTTTCAATGACTACCCCTAATCAAACTGAAAAAGTTGGCATTGTCGGCTACTTGGCTTTGATTTTTGCCTGTGTATTTTTCTCCGGAGCGCTTACGGGTTGGCTTGGCCCCTTATTTTTCCGGTTTTTTAGTTGAACCTGTCGGATACGCCGGAATTTTTGGCATTAACGCCGCAGTTGTTGCCTTGACGATTCCGCTTTATTGGATAGTTTGGAAAAAACGGCCTCAAAAACAAGGTGTTGGCGCAGAACAAGCCGTTGAGCTAAAAGAGGACGATAACTGACAAATATTAGAGAAGCCGACCATATCATTTGGGTCGGCTTCAGTATCAAAAAGGATTTTTCAGTTTAACTTCAGGTGTTTTTCCAACATCGTCATTACTTCATCCAAAGGTAGAGCTTTAACTATTTTCCCGTCATGCGTTGGCGTGTCGTGAGCGGCGAATAAAGAATTGATAATGGCTTCCTCGGTTGCTTCAATCGCGGCCATGAACAGAGGCGTCATATCATCATTCCTTAAGACAGAGGTGCAGTGCAAAGAAAAATCAGGCGCTCGGTGCCGAACTCGTATTGTTTCATTGGTGGAAAAGGCGATTACAAAGTCACCTGAACCGTTGGACGCAACGCCTCCCGTTTTGGCCATTCCCATAAAGGCTCGCTTGGCAAGCCGCTCAAGGTTTCGGGAATCAAGAGGCGCGTCAGTGGCGACAACCATCATAATGGAACCGTCAGCGCTTTCGATCTCTTTTTGGTAGGGGAATCCTCCCAGCGCTTTGCCGACATCAACGCCGTTGATATTGAGCAGTCCGCCAAAATTGCTTTGAACAATTACGCCCACCGTGTAGCCTCCCATATTTTCAGGCAGCTTTCTGGAGGCGGTGCCGATGCCGGCTTTGAAATTAAAAGCTTTTGTACCTGTGCCTGCCCCAACGCAACCTTCCTCAACAGGACCATCTTTGGCCTCAACAATGGCTTTGAGCACATCCTCGCGTTTAACGAATCGGGCGCGGATATCATTGACGGCGCCGTCATTGGTTTCGCCGACAACACAGTTGACCGATTCAACCTCTCGGTTGTCTTTAAAACTAAAAACGTAATCAATAATGCCGTCGATAGCGGCCGCCAAATTTAAAGTGTTTGTTAAAACAATCGGTGTTTCGATATTGCCGAGTTCCTTGACTTGTGGGTAACCGGTCATTTTTCCGAATGCGTTGCCAAGAAAGATACCGGCGGGCACCTTGTTTTGGAAGATGTTGTCGGTGTGAGGCAGGATCGCGGTGACACCTGTTCGCATTCCTTTGCTGTCGTCGATCAATGTCACCTGTCCTACTTTAACGCCCTTGACATCGGTGATGGCATTGTTTTTACCGGTTTGAAAAATTCCGAAAGAAATGCCCAGTTCGCGCGGACGTTTACCTTGATAATTTACACTCATGAAATTTTTCCTTTCTTTGTAATGCGTTCGCTAAGTTAGCATTTTGCCACCAATTTTCTCCAGATCCTTCACTTTCGGTGCGACACTTTATTGCTTGCACGGAATAAAAAGCCGATCCCTTTTTTTAAGGAATCGGCAAAAGAAGCAAGAGGAGCTTACTTTAGAAAACGAAGTTAATCATCACAAAGCCGATGGCAATTGAAGAAATCGTCATCACCAGTCCCGGTCGTTGGGCGCTGTGGTCGAAAATCCATTTTCCTAGCGTGGTTGTACCGGTGACGTCAATAGCGACGGCAGTCATCAGACTCGGTTGCGCGGGCAAAATCCAACCGGTGCAAACGCCCGGAGCCATGGCGACCAGGTAGGGCGCCGGAATGCCCAAGGCAACGCCGATCGGCATCAAGGCAACCGTCGCGGCTCCTTGACTCATCAGGATCGCTCCCATAATCATCAGACCAACTGCGAAGAGCCAGGGATATTGTTGAACGATGTCACCAAAGAGCGTGATCAACTCTGCTTTGTGAGCGGTAAAGAAGGAGTCGGTTAGGAACGCTATGCCGAAACACATCATGACGGCATACACGCCACCTTGGAATACAACTGTCTGAGCGATTTTCTTGGGGTTGATGCCGCATGTATAGATCATGATGGCGCCTGCGGTCAGACAGATGATTTCAATAGCGTAGGCAATGGACAAGGAGGATGTTTTTCCATTGACGGTATAGGTGGGCATTAATTCGTTAAAACTGCCGAAAATCAAAATCATCAAAATGGAGATGACAAAAATGAAAACCGAGAGCTTGGCTTTTGGAGTCGGAACATAATCGGCTTTCTTTTCGGTCAAACCGGCGATTTCTCCTTCACGCACGCGACGTTGGAATTCCGGGTCGTCGGCTAATTCAGCTCCGCGCTTATAAACACTTAATGAACCGATGATCACAGCGAGCAAGATGGAAGGAATCAAGACCATCATCATCTGACCAAAATTGACACCGTGATTGGCGAGCACACCGATGAGAGCGGCAGTGGAAGCGGAAAGCGGGGAGGCAGAAATCCCGTGAGCGGCTGCGACGCAAGACGCTGACAGAGGTCTTTCCGGACGAACGCCGGCATTACGCGCCACTTCGGAAATCACAGGTAACAAAGCCATGCAAACTTGAGCGGTTCCCGTGCAGACAACGAATGCGAAAACAATGATCGGAGCGATGAGCGTTACGCGATTGGGATTGCGGCGCAAAATTTTGCCGGCAATGTCAATCAGGTAGTCGAGACCGCCGGCACATTGCAAACAGCCGCCCAAACTGGTAACAGCAAAAATAATCATCATCACGGTGTATGGCGGTGAGGATGGCTTCACTCCGCAGAAAAAGGCCAAAATGGCCAAGCCGGCAAAACCTGTCAAGGGTAATGCCATGCCGCCTTTTCTGACACCAATCACAATGGCGGCCAATACGATGATTGCATCTAGTAATAACATCAGAAAACTCCTATCAAGATTTCCATGCGGTCAGTATCGAAGGTTTTGTTATCCTCGCCAAATGAAGAAAAAGTCGCCGTATAGAAAGTATTTGAAATTTGAATATTGCCCTTGGCTGACAGAGACTCGACCGTACACTGCAAACAGATGTTTTACTGATAGGCAGAGAAATGAAAAAGTCACTTCAGTCCTCATTGGTGGGGCCTTTGTGTGTGCTCTTTGGCTATTTAACCTTTTCCACAAACGGCATGTGGCTTTTGCTGTCTCCCGAAGGGGCGACGCCATACACTGTTTCGGCTTTCCGTATGACAATCGGCGCGTCGGTATTGTTTTTGTTGCTTAAATGGCAGGGAAAACGGATCTGTTTAAAAGATTGGAATTTGAAATATTTGCTTATTTACGGTGTAGGGACTTGGGCTTATCAACTGACTTTCTATAACGCCGTTTTAGCGGTAGGAATCGCTGTTGGCACAGTGGTCAGTGTAGGCACCACACCAATTTTTGCCGCTGTTCTTGAATGGGTTATTCGCAAAAAAACGCCTCAAAAAATGTGGTACGTCGCAACACTATTGGCAATTGCTGGAGTTGTCCTTTTAAACCGAGTCGACTCACACTTCGAATGGATCGATTTGTCGATTCCGCTTTTGGCCGGATTTTTTTCTGGAGCAACCTTACTGGCGGGGCCGGAGCTAACGAGAGGACACGATCCGCAGATCGGCGGTACGCTTTCTGCAATGTTAATAGCATTTTTGATGCTTCCTTTTTTTATTTTCTTTCCTACCGATTGGGTGTTGAGTCTTCGCGGAGCAATCTGCGTTTTGATGTTAGGTATCGTTAATACTGCCATCGGTTACTTATTGGTGTTTCGCGGTTTTCAAACCACCCAGGCAACCGTGGCGGCGTCGCTTACATTGGCTGAGCCAATGGGGGCGACGCTCATCGGTATGATCTTTTTAGGGGAAGATTCAACCTTATTTTCAATAGCGGGCATTGTTTGTATTCTTGTATCCGTCATTGTTTTGGTGATGGCGGAAGCTCACTCTCAAAAATCACTCGCCTAAGGGAAGACTCTTTCTCGTTCCTCGGAGTCACTGCCGGCAATGAAAAACTGTTCTCTTGCCCAAGGAGCAAGATGAATGAGGCTTTTTTGAACAAGCTCTCGGATTGATTGGGCGGCAACGTCTGTGATTCTATCCGCAAGCTCCGCTATGAGTGTTTCTTTTCTGGAAAGAACATAAATATCTCTGAGCACGGAAGGCTGCGGCATCGGTAAAACTTTGACTTTGTCCCATAGATGCGGAAAAAGTCCCAGCATGCTGGGATCGCAAATGCTCCACCCGAGACCTTCGGCCACGCAGGAAAACAGAGGCAATGGTTGTTCGACAATAATCTTTTCGACAAAATCCAATTCCAACTGATTGAAATACTGGTTTTCAAAATCGGCGTTTGAGGTGCCTTTCATATTGCAGATTCGGGGAAGACCGCAAAAACGCATATGCTGCCATGTAAGATTCGGGGGCAGATTCAGACTTTTAGGAACGACCAAAACAGAAGGTTCGCTGTAAAGAAAACGACGGTGAAGGTTTTTTTCTTCGAAATAAGGTCGTGAACTGATGAAGATGTCGATTTCATCATTGTCAAACTTCTTCTTAAGTGTTTCACTGGCGCCGTGATAAACAACGATTTGAGACACTTCTGTAAAGAGCACCTTAAGGATGGGGGCGTTGGTGTGAGCCGCCAATGAGCCGACGCAGCCAAACCGAAGCGCGATTCTTTGATTGGAATTTTTCGCCAATGACAGCAAAGAATCCTTGAAGTTGTAGAGTTCCTGTTCAAGCAGTTGGTAAAAAGCTCTTCCTTCTCGGGTAAATCGGATGGGCCTGATTTCTCGATCAACCAGTGATGTGCCTAAGGCGTTTTCTAAAGAGGAAATATTTCGAGAAATGGTCGGTTGGCTGATATTCAATATTTGCGCAGTCTTTGAAAAATTTTTGGTTTTATAGAGTAAATAAAAAATCTTAATCGCAGGCTGAAGCACAACGTCAAAAAGGATGTTATCTTGAGTTCGCTTGGTCGTCACGGCTGAGCTCCGACAGATATTCACAGTTTGTATTGTAAAAAGCGGACAGGCTTTGCTTTTGCACGATACCGTACGAATTTTATTCAAATCAACGATATTCTTTTTTCAAATACTATCTATACGTCTGCTTTTGTCTCGGTTGTCACACACGCCGCAACTCGACGATGATTGAACCATTCAATCGTTTTTGTTTTGAGGAGTATGTATGACAGATTTGTTGGAGACGTTTCGTCGAGTGAAAGTCAATAGCGTGATGCTTGATTACCGTTATCGCCGTGATGCCTTATACCACCTGAATTTAGCTTACGCCGCCATGCTGTTGAAGCAAGGATTTATGACTCGGGTCGAACATGACACGATCGTCGATGGGCTTAAGAAAGTGCAGGCGCGGATCTCCGAGGAAGATATCAGAAAGTGCGATGGTGACATATATTTTTTGTATGAAAGTGAGTTGTTTAAAACCATCGATAAGAATGTCGCTGCCAAATTGCATATTGGCCGCAGTCGCAACGATATGTACTTTACGATGTACCGCATGTCGTTAAGAGACGCGATTTGGCAAGTGATAGACGAGATTATCGAAACCCAAAAACTTCTTGAACAACAGGTCAAACTTCATGCTGAAACCGTGATCCCTTATTACACCTACGGACAGCCTGCCCAACCGGGGACCTGGGGTCATTATCTGCTGAGCGTGCATGAAATGTTTGCGGCGGATTTAGAGCGGTTGCAACATGCTTATAAGACTGTCAATAAAAGTGCGATGGGATCCGCCGCCGGTATTGGCACAGCCTTCAAACTCGACAAGAAAACAGTGGCTGACTTATTGGGTTTTGATGATGTGATTGAAAATACGGTGATTGGAAATTCAGCGGTTGATTATTTCTTAGAGACAATCTCGGACTTGGGCATTCTCAACACAACGTTAAGTCGTGTAAGCAGCGACATGATCTTTTTCGCCAGCGCTGAATGTAAGATTTTGGACTGCGACCGGAGAATATGCGGTGTAAGCAGCATCATGCCGCAGAAGAAAAATGCCGCGGCGGTGGAGCTTTTGCGCTCGCAAACCGAGCATTTCAACGGCTATATGGTCAACGCCTTTTCGTCGGCGTCTTCAACAACGTTATTCCCGGTTCATGAAACTTACTTTTTCTTTGAACGCTTCTGGGATAACGTGCATATCTTGATTGACAATGTCAGACTCTTAAGACTGATCCTGGAATTATCTACGGTTAATAAAGAAAGAGGTTATCGTCTGGCTCTTGATGGGTTTACCGCCGCAACCGGCATGGCGGAGGAATTGACTGTTGAGACAGGTGAGCCATTTACGCTGACGCATCATGTTGTCGGCGGAATGATTCGGACATTGATGGATCAGCATCGATTAAGCATCGAGAATATGACACCGGAAATGCTCAAAGATCAGTCGCAAAAGGTTTTGGGAAAGACGATTGAGCGGACACAACAACAAATCGGCGCAATGCTTGATCCGTTGGCAAGTTTAAATGCTAAGGTTACAGGAGGAACGCCCAAGCCCACTGACACTTTGAATATGTTGAATGAAGCTATCCGCATCAGGGCACGTAATGAAGAGTGGTTAAAGGCCAGCAAGAGCAAAGTTGGACATGCCTACTCTCATTTAGAGCGCTAAAGTTTGACTTAATAAACGCTCTCAATGTGAAAAAAGAGAAGCGACAGTCATTCATATTTGCATACAAAAAAGCCCGCCGATTAGAGTCGGCGGGCGTTCAATGTTATCTCAATTAAGCTTTAGGCAGCTTATCGAGTTGTTCTTGCACCTTCGCTAACAGTTTTGTGAAGTTAGCCAGGCGCTCGCGTTCCTGATTGACAACCGCGGCAGGCGCTCTCGCGGTGAATTTTTCATTGCTAAGCTTTGCGTTAGCCTTAGCGATTTCACCTTCAAGACGCGCAGCTTCTTTGCCGAGACGTTCACGTTCGGCCGCCACATCAATTTTCACCACAAGCATGAGCTTGTAGTCTTCAACAATAGCGACCGGAGCGATAGAGCCTTCGTTAGCCTTATTGATGTCTTCGCAGATCGTCACTTCGCTCACACGAGCCAAGTGCATGATGTACGGAGCCACGGTCTTCAATACCGTTTCATCGCCTTGAACCGCAAGCGGGATGCGCTGCGAGGGAGACAACTGCATTTCGCCGCGCAAGTTGCGGACCGCGTCAATCATCTGCTTGGTCAGCGCCATCTTATGATCTGCGCCCGTATCGGCACCGGCAAATTCAGCCTTCGGATAGTCACGGATCATGACTGAGCTTTCTTCATCTTCAGCACGGGTGCCGGCGACAACACTCACTTTCTGCCACAACTCTTCGGTAATGAAGGGGATGATCGGGTGAGCCAGACGAAGCACGGCTTCAAGCACCGTGATGAGCGTGTGGCGCGTAGCGCGCTGCTGAGCTTCATTGCCGTTAGCTAACTGAACCTTGGAGAGTTCCAGGTACCAGTCGCAGTACTGATCCCAAACGAAGGAGTAGATGGCGTTGGCGGCATTATCAAGACGCCACTCGGCAAAGGCCTTTTCCACTTCAGTGATCGTGCGGTCGAGTTCGCGCAGGATCCATTCATCCACGAAAGACAATTCACGCGGCAGATTGGCATCAAGCCCGCAGTCCTTACCCTGAACGTTCATCAGCACAAAGCGCGTGGCGTTCCAGAGCTTGTTGCAGAAATTGCGGTAGCCTTCGGCGCGGCGCAAGTCAAAGTTGATGTTGCGGCCCAAAGTGGCGTAAGCAGCCATCGTAAAGCGCAGGGCATCGGCACCGTGCGGGGCGATGCCATTGGGGTAATTCTTGCGCAGTTTCTTTTCCACTTGCGGAGCCTTTTCAGGCTGGCGCAAGCCGCGCGTGTTCTTCTTAATCAGGCTTTCAAGATCAATGCCGTCCATGATGTCCAGAGGATCGAGCGTATTGCCTTCGCTCTTAGACATCTTCTTGCCTTCGGCATCGCGCACCAGACCGTGTAGGTAAACACCCTTGAAGGGGACGCGGCCTGTGAAGTAACGCGTCATCATCACCATACGGGCAACCCAGAAGAAGATGATGTCGTAACCGGTCACAAGCATTGAGCTCGGCAGGAAAAGATCATAGCCTTCGCTTGCCATCTTTTCTTTGTCAGGCCAACCCAGCGTAGAGAAGGGGACCATGGCCGATGAGAACCACGTATCCAACACGTCTTCATCACGAGTGAGCTTGACGCCGTCTCCTGCCTGCTTTTGAGCTTCTTCTTCGTTATGAGCGACGTAAACATTGCCCTTTTCGTCGTACCAGGCCGGAATTTGGTGACCCCACCAGAGCTGACGCGACAGACACCAGTCCTGAATGTTTTCAAGCCATTGACGGTAAACACCGCGCCATTCTTTGGGCTGAATGTTCACTTCACCGGATTCCATCGCCTCAAGACCGATTTCACCGATCGATTTGCCGGGGAAATAGCTGCCCTCGGGAGCGGGTTTGCTCATCGCCATGTACCATTGATCCGAGAGCATCGGTTCGACCACTTCTCCGGTGCGAGACACACGCGGCACCATGTGCTTGTGATCCTTGATGCCAACCAAAAGTCCCAGAGCCTTCAAATCTTCCACAGTGGCCTTACGGGCTTCATAGCGATCCATGCCGCGATACTTTTCGGGCACGTTGTCATTCATTTTCGCCGTCTTCGTCAAAACGTTGATCGGCTTTAAGTGGTGACGTTGGCCGACGGCAAAGTCATTGAAGTCGTGTGCGGGGGTAATCTTCACGCAACCCGAACCGAATTCACGGTCAACGTATTCATCAGCGATCACGGGGATGGTGCGGTTGCAAAGCGGCAAAACCACTTCCTTGCCGATTAAAGCCTGATAGCGTTCGTCATCCGGGTGCACGGCAACGGCTTGGTCACCAAAGAGCGTTTCAGGACGAGTCGTTGCAACAACCACACCTTCGCTGCCGTCAGCGCCCGGATAGCGGATTTCCCAGAGGTGCCCGTTTTCTTCTTCGCTTTCGACTTCAAGGTCACTCACAGCACTCTGAAGCTTCGGGTCCCAGTTCACAAGGCGTGTGCCGCGGTAAATCAGGCCGTCGTTATAGAGCTTCACGAACGTGTCCACCACCACTTTCGAGAGTTTCTCGTTCATCGTGAAATACAGACGGTCCCAGTCGACCGAGTCGCCCATGCGGCGAATCTGCTGCAAGATGGTGCCGCCCGAGAACTTTTGCCATTCCCACACGCGGGCGAGGAAGTCTTCGCGCTTCATGTCGCGGCGATTGAGTCCCTCTTTTTCAAGCTGACGTTCCACCACGATTTGCGTGGCGATACCGGCATGGTCGGTACCGGGAATCCAGGTCGTGTTGTAACCCTTCATGCGGTGGTAGCGCACTAGCGTATCCATCACCGTTTGGTTAAAGGCGTGCCCCATGTGCAAAATGCCCGTGATGTTGGGCGGGGGCAGCTGGATGCTGAAAGAGGGTTTTGAAGGGTCCTGCTTGGCGGCAAAATAACCGCGCTTTTCCCAGGTTTCATACCAACGCTTTTCAATCTGCGCCGGTTCAAAGCTCTTGGCAAGTTCTTCAGTACTCATTTTGGATCTTTCACTACAAAGTTTTGGTTTTCGTTAACGATCAATTCGAACGCTTGTCGGATTGTACGATTTTTTTAATCTCTTCATGCACCGCTTCTCGGACTGCGGCTCGCAATTGATTGGTCAAGTCTGCGCGCAGGCGATGGTAGCTGTTGTTGATAGCCATGCTCAGAAGGTCATCCATCTGAGACGATACATTTTCAATGATGCGGTCGCCCGCGAGGATCAGTGCCATTTCCCGATCAGAGAGGCTTTCGGCATCCTGTTCGGCACCGGGCACCGCCACGGGTTCTACAACGCGGCTTAATTTATCCCATGAGACATTGATGCGGTCGTTTAATACCGGAATGTCATCGTAGTGGGCGATGGTCGGTTCTTTGCGCAGTAATTCATTATTCATTGGCGGCTAGCTCCCTGGTCATGGGCGATGGGGGATAAACCCTGCACCCGGTAAATCTTAAAACGCTGCCGAGCGGGCTGTCGCTCGGTTTCAGCATTACCTACGATGTCGATGACGCGTTTAAAACGGGCAAAAAGCGTCTTCCAATCATCGGGCACTTCGTCATCGAGCAGTATCAGCACATCGCGTGCGGGCAAAATTCTTTCGTCAGAGTGGTACACAATCGGCGTTTCTGCCGCAAGCTCGTCGTCCGCTGCAACGTGGGGATAAAAACCTGTCGGTTCAAAACTCCAGAGCTGTCGGGCAAAAAAATCAAGCCTGTGTGCGTCTCGTGTCCAGACTGCAACGGTCATGTTGTTGGCGCGAGCTTTTCTCACCACACGGCACGCATACGTGATGCGGTTGGCGACATTGAAATGAAAGTCAATTCGGTCGGCCATGGTGTTTTACTCGGCAAAAGCGGCCATTTGGTGCAGAAGTATCATCAAAAGCGGCACAGGGCGACCGGTCGAGTGCGGATTTTTACCGCCTCGGAAAGCAGTGGCCGCCACGTCAAGGTGAGCCCACGGTGTTTCATCATCAATGAATTGAGACAGGAAGGTTGCCGCAACGCAGGAGCCGCCCACGCCTCTGGGACCGGTGTTGACGCAGTCGGCGACATTGCTTTTAATGAGATCGTTAAAGCGGCGTCCGCCGTAAGGCAGCGTCCAGACCGCATCGTTGGCAACGTCTGCGGAAGTCTCAATCATGTCGCACAGAACCGGGTCGTTCACAAAAAGACCGCTGATGTCTGGGCCCAGAGCCACTTCCACGGCGCCCGTGAGTGTGGCGACATCAATAATGGCTTGGGGCTTAAAGCGCGCACCGTAAGTGAGGGCGTCGGCAAGAATGAGTCTTCCCTCGGCATCGGTATTGGTGATTTCAACAGTTTTGCCCGAGAGCGTCTTGATGACGTCTGACGGTTTGTAGGCTGCGCCGTCTGGAAGATTCTCGCAGGCGGGAATCAGCGCGACGAGGTTAATGGGCCATTGTTCTTTTGCGGCCGCTTCAAAAACTGCGAGCACAGCGGCGCCGCCCGCCATATCGTATTTCATCTCCGAGATGTGCGCAGCAGGCTTCAGGCACAAGCCACCCGCATCCAGCGTGATGGCTTTGCCCACAAGACAGATCGGTGCATCATTTTTCGCGCGCCCCGTGTAATGCAATTCAATGAAGCGGGGAGCTTCGCGCGAACCTTGGGCAACCGCAAGGAACGCATTCATACCGATTTTTCGAATGGCCTTTTCATCATGAATCTTCACACTGACGCCTTTTATCTCATTGAGCTTTCGGGCTTCATCGGCCAAATAACTCGGTGTGCAGACGTTGGCGGGGAGATTGCCGAGGATTTTTGCGGTGTTAACCGCGTTGGCAATTGCTTCGCCGATCTTGGCGGCTTCGGTAAGCGCCAAGCCTTTTTGCGGCACGATAATGCTGACGCGGCGCTTGTTAAATAAGCGGCGATTGTCTTCCGTCAGGGGCTCAAAGGCAGCGCCCGCAGCCATCGCAATCTGCAGTACTGACCATTCATCGGTTCGGTTTTCAAGCCGCCAGTCATCAATCATGACGGCAACGGTTTCGGCACGGGTGGCGGCAAAAGCAGCTCGCGCCGCACGGGTAAGTGCCTCTTCGTCAAATTTGTCTTCAGCTCCCAAGCCCACCAGAACTAATTCACGAGCAGCCAGACCCATCGGGCGCAGCACTCGGGATACTTCTCCCAATCTGCCCTGAAAACCGTCAACAGCGACCATGTCACTGATCGATTGCATCAGATTCTCATTTTGTGATTGAGTGCGAGGCACGTCCGTCTTTTCAAATAAGCCGATGACAAGTGCCTGAGCATTGATTTTTTCAATGGATTGAATCTTAACGGTGAGCTTCAATTTTCCCGGTCCTTACAGTGAACTTTTAAACAAATCATTTTAAAGGAAATAGCCTGATTTTCCTACGGTTTTTCTAAGCGAAATCGAGTGTTTTGGGACGAAAATTTGACTGAGCCCGTCTATAATAAAAAAGTTCATATGTGAAAGCAGTCTATGAGGAGTTGCAAAGATGACCGCTGTCCCGAAATTACGTCTTTCCAGACAAACAAAAGACATTGAATTGCTGTTGCCGTTTTACCGTGACGGTTTAGGTTTTGAAGTGCTCGACCGCAGTGAAAACGTCGACGGTATGGACACGGTTTTGCTCGGTCATAAGGATTGGCCTTATCAGTTCGAATTTTCTCAGCTTCGCGGCGATGAAGCCGCCCCCCGCGCGCCGTCTTCCGAACACTATCGCGTCTTTTGCATTGAAGAAGACGAACACTGGAAGGAACGCCTGGCTGCGATGTTCCAGGCCGGTGTCCCTCAGGTGACGCCTCCTGTGCAGTATATCAACAGCAAGTGGCCGTGTGTGGCTTATGAAGATGCCGACGGCTATCGCGTGGTGCTTGTCCACGGTAAGTGGAAAAAGTAATTTTTATTTTGGCTTTTATACCGTTGGCGCCCATGGCCTTTGCGACCACGGGCGCTTCGTTTTGGAGATGAGTGATGATTCAGCTTCGTTATGCGACTGAAGATGATGCGCAAGTCTTGGCTCAAGTGGAAAGTGCTTCGTTTCCCGAAGCCGAGGCCTGCAGTTTGGAAAACTTTCAAAAACGCCTGGCCGTCTTTGCCGATTGCTTCATCCTTTTGGAAGAAGAGGGCAAAGTGTGCGGTTTGATTGACGGTATGATCACCGATCAGCAGACGATTACTGATGATCTTTATGAAGATGCGGCTTTGCATAATCCCAACGGTGCCTGGCAAAGTGTTTTCGGCTTAGCCGTGCTGCCCGAAAAGCGCCGTCGCGGTTATGCCTCCTTATTGATGATGGAGATGATTGAAAAGGCTCGCCGGGAAAATCGCCGCGGGGTAATTTTGACCTGCAAGGAAAAGCTGATTCCCTTCTACGAACAATTCGGTTTTGTTAATAAAGGGCTGTCGGCCTCTGTTCACGGCGGTGCAGCCTGGTACGACATGGAGCTTGATTTTGCCCATCAGCCCGAGTCCGGTTTTTAAGGAAAGAGTGCATGCTCAAAAGAAGCGACTTTGAAATTATGGCGCCCGTGGGTTCACGGGAATCTCTCTTTGCTGCGATTCAAGCCAAGGCCGATGCCGTTTATTTCGGTGTGGAAAATCTCAATATGCGTGCGCATTCGGCAAAAACATTCACGATTGCCGATTTAAAAGAGATCGCCGGCATTTGCCGTGAACACGGAATTAAAAGTTATTTGACGGTCAACACCATTATTTACGATGAAGAGCGATCGCTCATGCGTGAAATTTTGGATGCCGCCAAAGACGCGGGCATTGATGCCATCATCGCTAGCGACGTGGCGGTCATGAGCTACTGTAGGCAAATCGGGCTTGAAGTTCATCTGTCCACGCAGCTTAATATTTCCAATGTCGAGTCACTTCGCTTTTTCTCGCAGTTTGCCGATGTTGTTGTGTTGGCTCGCGAGCTCACGCTCAAGCAGGTGAAAGTCATTGCTGAGGCGATTGAAAAAGAAAATATTTGCGGTCCTTCCGGCAAGCCTGTTCGCATTGAAATGTTCTGTCACGGTGCGCTTTGCATGGCTGTGAGCGGTAAGTGCTATCTGAGTTTAAGCACGCGAGGCTACAGTGCCAACCGCGGCAGCTGCATTCAAACGTGCCGTCGCTCCTACATTGCCAAAGATAAGGAGCGCGATATCGAGTTTGAAATCGACAACGAGTACATCATGAGTCCGAAAGACCTCAAAACGATTGGTTTTCTGGATCGAATGGTTAAAGCGGGTGTGCGGGTTTTCAAAATTGAGGGCAGAGCCCGGGGTCCCGAGTATGTCAGAACCGTTGTCGAGTGCTATGACGAGGCACTTAAAGCGATCGCTGAAAATCGATGGACTGAAGAACTCTCCGGCTCCTGGGACGCAAAACTTGCGACTGTCTTTAACCGCGGTTTTTGGGATGGCTTCTATTTGGGGCAGCCCGTCGGTGAGTTGACCGAGCACTATGGCTCGCAGGCCACGGAAAAGAAGTTTTATACTGGCAAGTGCTTAAAGTACTTCTCAAAGTTGGGAGTGGCGGAATTCTTGGTTCAGGCGCAGGACTTTAAACTCGGAGAAAAACTCCTGATCACCGGTCCCACGACGGGAGCCGTTTATGTTACGCCGGAGGCGATTTTGGTGGATGACAATGCCGTGAGCGATATCAGGAAAGGAATGGATATCACCTTCAAAGTCCCCGAAAAAGTGCGGGAAAACGACAAACTGTATGTTGTTCGCTCGGTTTGTGAAGATCATCTTTAGATAGGTCTTGTTTTTGCAGACTTTTTTGCGATAATCTTGGCCCTAAGAAGTAGTCCTTTCTAGCGGAGTTCTGAGATGAGAAAATTGACTGTTGCCGTCAGTGCCGGTTTGGAAAAGGCCTTTGAATCCGTTCGGGAAATCGTTTCTGTTCAGAACGCCGATTGGATGGAAGTGTCGGCTGCCGTGCTTTCGTCTTCTGATATTGAAGCCGGCAGACTTGATGAAATCAAAGCGCAGCATCTGAATCTGCCTGTTTTCGTTCTTGCCGAAGGCAATCAAACGCTTTCAGGCAATTCCTCAATTGCCGTTATTGACCCGAATGGTACCGATGCAGTTGAAATCGGGAAAATGGTTGATAAGGCTGCTCAGCATTACGAAGATAACTTGCTGCCGCCATTTTTCGGCTGCCTTGAGCAATATGTCGCCCAAGGCAATATTCAGTTTGACTGTCCGGGGCATCAGGGAGGCGCCTTCTTTAAGCGTCATCCGGCAGGCCGCGCTTTTTACAATTTCTTCGGTGAATCGCTTTTTAAGGCCGACCTCTGCAACGCTGACGTGGCACTCGGCGATTTGCTGATTCACGAAGGTGCTCCGCACGCCGCTCAGGAACGCGCCGCCAAAATTTACAACGCCGATAAGACCTATTTCGTTTTAAACGGCACGTCAGCTTCCAATAAAGTGGTTCTCAATGCCGTGCTGACACCGGGCGATCTCGTTCTTTTTGACCGCAATAACCACAAGTCAAACCATCATGGCGCTTTGATTCAGGCGGGAGCAACCCCTGTGTATCTCGAAACCGCGCGCAATCCTTACGGATTTATCGGCGGCGTTGATGCGCACTGCTTCGATGAAAGTTACTTAAGAGATCTTGTGCGTGAAGTGGCTCCTGAAAAAGCCGATCAAAAGCGCCCCTTCCGACTGGCTGTGATTCAGCTGGGCACCTATGACGGTACGATTTATAACGCCCGTCAGGTGGTCGATACCATCGGCAAACTCTGCGACTACATTCTTTTTGACTCGGCCTGGGTGGGCTACGAACAGTTCATCCCGATGATGAAGGACTGTTCGCCCCTGCTGCTTAACCTCGGCCCTGAAGATCCCGGTATTTTTGTCACACAGTCTGTGCACAAACAACAGGCCGGCTTCTCACAAACTTCTCAGATTCATAAGAAGGACAGCCACATCAAAGGTCAGACGCGCTATGTGCCGCATAAGCGTCTCAATAACGCCTTTATGCTGCACGCCTCAACGAGTCCCTTCTATCCGCTTTTTGCCGCTTTGGATATCAATGCCAAGATGCATGAAGGGGAGTTGGGCAAGGCGCTTTGGATGGACTGTGTGAAGGTCGGCATTGAAGCCAGAAAGCTTCTCCTGAAGACCTGCCGCTACATTCGTCCCTTTGTGCCGCCCGTTGTTGACGGTCGTCCCTGGGAAAGTTTTGATACCGATGAGATTGCGCAGAATCTGAAATTCTTCGAGTTTAAGCCTGAGGAGAAATGGCACGGATTTGACGGTTACGGTGAGCACCAATACTTTGTGGATCCGTGTAAGTTCCTGCTCACAACCCCGGGCATTAATGCGCAAACCGGTGAGTATGAAGATTTTGGCGTTCCGGCAACGCTTCTTGCTAATTATCTTCGTGAAAATCACATCATCCCGGAAAAGGCGGACTTAAATTCCATTCTTTTCCTGATGACGCCAGCCGAAGACATGGCAAAGATGACAAAACTCGTTGAGCAAATCAAGCGCTTTGAAGATCTGCTCGAAGCCGATGCACCGATGTCGGAGGTCCTGCCGAGTATTTACGCTGCCAATGAAGAGCGCTATCGCGGCTACACGATGCGCAGACTCTGTCAGGAAATGCACGACATCTGCAGAGATCACAATGTCAAGCAGCAGCTCAAAGACATGTTCCGCAAAGTCCATTTCCCGAAGGTCGCGATGCTGCCGCAGCAGGCCCACTACGAATATATTCGCGGTCATGTGGAATTGGTGCCTTTGTCTGAAGCCGAAGGCCGCATTGCTGCTGAAGGCGCTCTGCCTTATCCGCCGGGTATTTTGTGCTGTGTGCCGGGCGAAGTCTGGGGCGGCGCGGTGCTGAAGTATTTCCTGGGTGTTGAAGAGACACTCAATTTGGTGCCGGGCTTTACGCCTGAGCTTCAGGGTGTGTACATCCAGACAGAAAAAGATGGTACCAAGCGAATCTACGCTTACGTCATTGAAAACTAAAAAGAAGTGGGGCCCGTTTCCGGGCCCCGCCGTTAAGGTCAGCTATTTTTCAAGCCAGCCGTTTTTCTTCAGATAGCCGAGCAGATTGGCTCTCTTTTCCCGATTGATGATTTCTTCCAACCGTTCAGACCAGCAACCGGATCTTTTCGTACCGGAGCGGCTTGCGTAGTAATCGGCCATAAGCTCATCGTACTCTTTGATCACTTGGGGATCCGGTTCGCGATAGGTATTTTCCATGAAAACAACTGACTTCGGCAGTCTGGGTTTGATTTCATGCTTTTCAGCCGGATAGCCGAAAGCCAGTCCCATCAGAGGAACGGTATTGGCGGGCATCTGCAAGAGTTCATGCACGGTTTCCACACAGTCTCGGATGCCGCCTACGTACACTCCTCCCAGAGCCAAAGACTCGAGCGCAATCATGGCTGACTGCGCCATGATGCCGGTGTCCACACAGGCCACGAGGAAATGGTCAGTCCACCCTAAAGAAGGGTTTTCGCAGAGAGTGCCGTCTCGGTGAAAGTCGCCGCAAAAGATCCACAATTCCGGAGCCTTAGCCACAAAAGGCTGCTTGCAGTCCTCAGAGATGATTTTCTTTTTTTCGGGATCGGTGACACGGATGATGGAGCTAACCTGTAAAAAACAGGAGCTCGAGGACATCCGTGCGCACTCAAAGATCTCATCGATAAGGGCAGGCTCCACCGGTCTCTGTTCAAAGGCGCGGCATGAGCTGTGCTCTTTGATTCTCTGTGTTGTTTCAGACATCGAATCGCTCCTTATTTTTTCGATGCGCTCCAATCCTTAATGGCTTGAGCCGCCTCAGAAATGAGCACGGGACCGCGGTAAATAAAGCCCGAATAAATCTGCACCAGCGACGCACCCGCCTTCATCTTTTCAACCGCTAGTTCCGCGGACATCACGCCGCCCGAGGCGATGATCGGGAGTTCTCCCTTTAAATGTTCGCTTAAAACGCGCAGCACATGAGTGGATTTTTCAAAAAGCGGGAGTCCTGACAAACCGCCCGGGTTTTTACTCTTTTCAAGATGTTCTACACCTTCGCGTGAGCGCGTGGTATTGGTGGCGGTGACCGCATCCATGCCGCATTTCACAAAAACGTCCGCAGAGGCACGCACGGCATCGTCGGTTAAATCCGGACCGATTTTGACCGTGATCGGAACATACTTGCCGTATTTATCTTCAAGAGCCTTTCTTTCATCGGCAATGCCCTGAGTCAGGGCATACAGATAATCGTCGTCCTGCAGACGAGTCAGATTCGTTGTATTGGGGCAGGAGATGTCGATGGCAAGATAGTCGGCGTCGTTATAGGACTTTTGCATCAGGATGCGGTAGTCATCGAGAGCGTTTTCAAGGGGCGTCACCGTTTGCTTACCGATATTGACACCCACAATGCCGCCTTTTTTGCGATATTTCACGGCCGATTGTCTTAAGTTTTGCAAACCTTTTTCTACGCCGACATTGTTAAAGCCCATGTAGTTGACAATGCCTTGGGCGGGGATAAGGCGCCAAAGACGCGGTTTGGGGTTGCCGGGCTGCGGTTCGGGGGTAAGAGTGCCCACTTCGATGTGACCGAACCCCAGTGCACCGATGGAGGAAACGTGAGCGGCCTGTTTATCCATGCCCGCGGCAAGGCCTACAGCGTTGGGGAATGTGAGACCCATCACTTTGACGGGATGGCTGACATCAGGGCCGGTGACAAGTTTTGTGAGACCCAGCGCCACAGCCCAGTCGATATTGCCCATAATCAGACCGTGAGCTGTTTCCGGATCCATCTTGAATAAGCAGGCTCTTGCGATTTCGTACAGCATCTTTCTTCCTCTTGGGGATTTTTAAAACGGGGAAGGCACTAGCGGACACCTTCCCCGGTTTTTAAAAGTTCCCTTCTGTTAAATGTTTATTCTTCCAGAGGGTCTTTGGCAGCAACAAAGCGTCCGATCTGCAGATCGGTGAGCTTTCTGTCGTTCATCACGATATTGCCGCGCACGACCGTGGCCATCGGGTATCCCTTCAGGTGGTAGCCGTCGAAAGCAGAGACTTTACTCACACTTTGGAACGTATTGATATCCACGGTTTCCTCATGATCAAAGTCCATTATAACGAGGTCAGCGTCTAAACCCACTTTTAGGAAACCCTTATGGTTGTCAAGTCCGAAAAGCTTGGCGGGATTTTCCGCAAGAATTCGAGCCATGTCGTTTTCGGTGAGCTTGCCCTTATTGACTGCGTCAGCGGTCAGCGGCACCATCGTTTCCAAACCGCACATGCCCGACGGAGCCTTAAAGAGGCTGCAGGCTTTTTCCTTGGCGGTGTGCGGCGCATGGTCTGAACAGATGTGAGAAAGCACTCCGGAGCGCAGACCTTCCCAAAGACGGTCTTGATCGGCTTGATCGCGCACGGGCGGATAGCCCTTCATCATCGTGCCCACGCGTTTGAAATCATCCTTTGTGAGGAAGAGATAATGCGGGCAAGTTTCAGCCGTGATCTTCAGGCCTTTCTTTTGAGCGTCTTCAACCAAGTCAACCGTTTCCTTGGCGCTTGTGTGAAGTACGTGCAGGCGGCAATCGGTCCACTTGGAGAATGAAATGGCGGTCTGAACAACCGTTTCTTCACACACGCTCGGGCGGCAGGCCACCAACGCTTCGTATTCGGTGGGGTACTCTTCGGGTTTGATCCGCGCGGTGAGACGACGAATCAGCGGCGCGTTTTCCGCGTGAATAGCCAAGAGTTTTCCGGTCTTGGCGACGGTCTTGAAGATATCGAAAACCTCTCCGTCATCCAAAGGCGGAATCACGTTGGTGTCATTGGGGTCAAAGTTATAGACGAGGCTGTAGTTGGATTTGTTCAACGCATAGCCCCAGAAGAACTTAAAGCCCGCAACCCCCATCTTCGAGAGGTCCATCAAATCCTTATTGTTCAAGTCGCCCAAGCAAAGCGCCCACATGGCAAAGTCAACGTGCGCTTTGGATTCGAGGTTAGCCTTTTGCGCTTTGAAGTTTTCAACATTGCACACAGCAGGCACTGCGTTAGGCATTTCGATGATCGTCGTAATGCCGCCCATGGCTGCAGCGCGCGTCGAGTGCCAGAACGTTTCTTTGTGTAGCGCGCCGCCGTCACGGGAGTGAACGTGTGTATCGATAAAGCCCGCGAAAACCTTCCTGCCGGCGGCATCGAGCGTTTGCTTGGCTTCGCCCAAGTCTTCGGTGGTAATGGCGGCAATCTTTCCGTCTTTGACGTAGATATCCGCCTTGTAAGAGTCGTGACTGTTGACCAGCACACCGTTTTTAACTACTAAATCCCACATGATTCAATGTCCTTATTCCTTGTCGTAGGTGCTGATGGCCGTAAAGAGCACTTCGGTACCCAACATGAAGTCTTCAAGCTTCATGGCTTCTTTCCAGTTGTGAGAACCGTTTTGGTTGGCAACGAAAATCATCGTGACGGGTACGCCCATGTCAGCCATCACAGCGGCGTCATGGCCGGCTCCGCTCGGCACATCCATCACGTCAATTTGAGCTTGACGGGCTGCGCAGTGCAGGTGGGCAAACAGATCCTTGTTAACCTTGGCGGCTTTGCAGACCAGCGTGCGGTCAAATTCAAACTGTACACCGCGGTCAGCGCCGACGGCGGCGCATTCGGTTTCCAACAGTTTGTGGAAGCGATCCAATGTATCCATCGAGAGGCTTCTCATATCCACGCTGAAACTCACTTCGCCCGTAATAATGGCGATAGCGGCAGAAGGTGCCGTGTTAAAGACGCCCACCGTAAAGACCAGATCTTCGCCGCGCACAAGCCATTCAGCCCAGTGTTTTTCCATGCGGTGCAACACTTCTGCCATCGCCATCACGGCATCGTGACGGTATTGTTTGTCGACGGCGCCTGAGTGCGCGGTTTGACCGATGCAGCGGCAGATCTTGTGACGAAGGTTGCCGCGGATGCCGGTGACAATACCCACGCGCGCTTTTTCCTGAGAGTCAAGGGTCGGGCCCTGTTCAATGTGAAGTTCAGTGAAGGCGGCAATCTTAGAGAAATCAATGCTGGGCTCGGTCTTGACCATATTTTCCGGATCAAAACCGGCTTCCTTGATGGCTTCGGCAAGCGTTTGATCCTTAGAGCGGTGCTTCAAAGCCAGGTCTTCGCGTGTCAATTGACCGGCCATCGCTAAAGAGCCCACATAGGCTTTGCCGAACCAGGAGCTTTCTTCCATGCGGAAAACCACCATGGTGACGTCACGCTTGGGCTGGAAGCCGATTTTACGCATCCACCAAAGCGTGGTGATGGCGGCAACCACGCCGGCCAGACCGTCATAGTGTCCGCCTTGGGGAACGCTGTCGCCGTGAGAGCCGGTCATATAGCAGGGCAGTGTGCGATCTTTTCCGGGTAACGTCAGGAAAAGATTGCCGCAACGATCCACCTTGACTTCCAGGTCAAGCTCCTTGGCAATATTTTTCATGTATTCATGCACACGGTTTTCCAAAGGACCATAGCCTTGGCGGGAGATTCCGCGCACTGGATCCTTAGAAAAATCGCGAATATCGTCAAACACCTTCTTAGCAAATTCATAAGCTCCGTTTCTGAGCAGTTCTGCCATGATAAATACTCCTTTCTACGTTTTAGTTTTCTTTTTCAACCGGGCTGATTTGGTGACGTTGAGCCCATTGTTCGGGGGATTTAAGCCAGTCACGAACCAATTCAGCGACATTGACATCAATGAGTTTGAGCGCTTGAGCCTCTTCAATCAATTTGGCAAAAGAGACTACTCTGTGAAGAGTAATTCTGGACTCTTCAAACAAGAATTTTGTGTCATTGATGCCGAAATCCGTGATGGTGATCAGATCTCTGACTGTGGCGCCGGCATTGCGCAAAACGCAGGCAGCGTCACTGGCGGAGATGCCTGTTGAGACATGGTCGGCCACCATCAGCACTCGTTTGCCTTTGACCGAGCCGCCTTCAATGCGCGTGTGGTTGCCATAAGTTTTGAGGTCCTTGCGGATCAACACGACGGGGATGTCGAGACGATCGGCCAAGGCGGCCGCTTGCATGGAAGCCGCGCCGTTGACACCGGCGATCACATCAAATTCCACTTGTTCTTCATTGATGCGGCTGATCATCAGTTCCAGCGTGTCGCTCCAAGCGGTCGGCACCGAATAAAGTTTGCGGTTGTCGACATAGATGGGCGAGATAAGACCGGATTTCAATCTGATCGGTTTCTCCGGAATGAATTCCACCGTGCCGGCCTTCAATAAACCTTCAGCCACCAAGTTTTCGGCAATTTCACTGGTGTAGCTAGCTTGAAATTTTCTTGTCATCATTCAATCCCCAAAGATTTACGGCCGTTAACGGTCGCCAAATTCACCAAGTCTTCGATGTTGTCGTAGTGGCAAGCGGTGCAGATCATATAAAGTTCTGTCCACAAATCGCCGCCCGAAAGACACATCGCATCGCTCACGTTATCTGTTCCCATGCACACATTGACGCCGAAAGGCAGCATTTCTTCCACGGGCGTTATCGCGTTATGCCACGGTGCCAATCTGTCCGTTCTGCGGGTATCCAACCACGAGGTTGCGCAGCAGCAGGCGCTGACGCCCGCTTCTTTCATCAAAGCGTAGAGTCGTTCGCGATAGCGTTTGGTGTGTGCGCCCACGGAGATGCAGTGAACGGCAGTCACCTTGCCCTGCATGCCGTACTCAATTGTCTTTCTGCAGAGCATTTCTGTTTCATATTCCCAGGAGTTATTGAACTGATCGACGTGCAGTTGTAGGTACTTTCCTTTCTCTTTGGCCGTGGTCATCATGATGTCAAACGCTTCGCGGCCCTTGCCCCAATCGTTTTCATCGCGCATCGGGACGCCCCCGATGATGTCGCCCAATTCGGCGCCGAGTTCAAACCAACGACGGCTTTCTGGTTCGATGATGCCTTTGAGGGTTTGAGTGACTAATTTCACAGTCAATTGATCTTTGTAGTGTTCGCGCGCGCGGATGCCGGCTTTCAACGCCCTGTCGCCAGAGGAGGGTTCAACGTCCACGCAGGTGGCCACCGCCGTGCATCCCTGAGCAATCATGTGTTCAAAAAAGCGGCTGAAACTAGCGTAAAAATCCTCTTCAGTGGATTCTCTGCGCATGCGGTCCAATCGGTCCCATTTTTCTTGCAGTGTGCAATTTTTGCGGATGTCAAGCATTTCTTCATTTAACGTGAACGCTTTGTCCGCATGGGTATGGACGTTAACCCAACCGCCGGCCTTTTTAATGGCCGGGACCAAGATCTCATTCAATGTCAGTGAATCTTGTCTTGTCATGTCAACTCCTTCACGGCTAAAAAGTCATAGAAACTAAAATTTTTAAACTAGGGCGTTGTCCCCGTCGCCTTCGTTTCTTCTTTGGGCTCATCCAAGTGATCACCATCTGTTCCGATCCTTGTGACCAACACCTGATCAACACGACGGTTTTCAACGCCAATCACTTCAAACCGGTATCCCTCAAATTCGACCTTATCAGTCAATTTGGGAATCTTTCTCAGCATGAACATCATGAAGCCGGACACCGTTTCATAGTTTTCTTCTTCCGGCAAGCGGTCGATGTCAAACATGCGTTCAACATCATCAACGGGCGTGGCGCCATCCACCAGCCACGTGCCGTCGCTTCTTTGAACAATCTGTTCGTCCTGATTGAGAACGGCGAATTCGCCGATCACCGTGCTCAAAATGTCTTTTAAAGTCACCAGACCCATGGTGAGGCCATACTCATTAACAACGATGGCAAAGTCCATGCGTTGAGCCTTGAATTGCTCAAGTAATTCTGACAACGTCAAAGAGTCAGGGACATTGTGCACAGGGTGAATGAGTTCACTGTCCTTTAGCGAAATCGGTTTGCCCGCCACACTCAGTTTGAGCATTTCTTTTGAATCCACATAACCGATCACGTGGTCGATGTCGCCGTCGCAGACGAGGAAGCGATCGTGAGGACTCTTGGAAATCTTTTGGCTGAAGCTTTGAGTGGTCTCATCCAAATCGAAATAGACAATGCTGTCGCGTTCAGTCATGGCGCTCGGCACATAACGGTCTTCCAAGTCCATGAAATTCTTAATGGCATCTTTTTCTGTCGGCGCGATAAGACCGGATCGAGCGCCCTCATTGACGGTGGCGACAATGTCTTCACTGGTTATGCGGTCTTCTCGGCTCGTTGGCAAATTGAAAAACTTCATGAGCGCATTGGACATTTTGGTGAGCATCCAGACAAAAGGCTTCAACAATGTGATCAGCAGCACCAAGACGCGAATTTCCGCGACAATGACCTTTTCCGGCTGGTACATCGCCAGGCGTTTCGGAATCAGATCGCCAAAGAGCACGAAAAGCATTGTGACGAGCACAAAGGAGCACACAAAGGCGAGTTTGCCGGCCATGTCAACCGGCACAAAAAGCGCCAGAAGAGGTTCAAAAAAGCCTGAAAAAGCGGAGTCACTGGCTAAACCGCCCAACAGAGCGACCGCATTGATACAGATCTGCATTCCGGAAAAATAACTCCCGGACTTTTCCTTCATTTTGAGCACTAATTGCGCGCGCTGATCGCCGGCCTTAGCCATTTGCGCCAACCGCACTTTTCTGGAACCCGCAAAAGAAATTTCCCCCATGGCAAAAACCGCAGTCAATGCCACCAAAATTAATATCGCAAATAAACCTACAAATTGATCCACGCTATTCTCCGAATAAAAATTTCACATTATGGAAAACCTTTCCACATATTACTCTGAATAGTCAGCTCTCTTCAACCATGCTCCTGATTTATTGAGGGGATTGTTTAGACTTTTGCGGCAGCTGGGCGACGACGATTGCCGCGGCCATGATGGCGCATCCGAGAAGCTCTCTGCCGGAGAGAACTTCATTTAAAACCACCCAACCGGCCAACACCGAAACCACGCTTTCCGAGGAAAGGATGATGCCGACAACGGTTTCATTCATTCCTCTCTGACCGATCAGTTGGAACGTAAAGCCTATCGCGTTACTCATGATGCCGGCCCAGAGTATCGGCCACAGCGCGGCTTGGCATCCTTCCCATGTGGGCGATTCAAACAGCAGCATTGACACGGTGGAAAAAATCGCGCCGACAACAAACTGCATCATCGACAATTCAATGCTGTCGACTTCTTTGACGAAATATCCGATCACAAGAATGTGACAGCCGAAACCGATGGCGCAAAGCAGCGTGTAGATGTCGCCGGCGCTCAGGGATAAATCGCTGCCGGGGGCAACGCATAACAGCCACAGGCCTACACAAGCAACCGCGACTGCGATCCATGTCAATAAACGGGGCTTTTTCCCTAAGAAGTAACCACACAGGGGAATAAAAACGATATACAGCGAAGCGATGAAACCGGATTTCCCAACACCGATTCCCATGGCCAGGCCGAATTGCTGAAGCGATTGGGCCACGTACAGGCAAAAGCCAGCCCAGAACCCGCCCAGCAACAGGTAACGCGCGTAGCGAGGTGAGCGGCGTCGGGCATATTCTTCAGCGTTATGTTTTTGCAGATGCTTTCGGATGCCGTAGACGGCAACGGTTAAGGCGGCGGCGCCTAAAATCATTCTTGCGGCCGTGAAGGTAAAGGGACCGACAGAATCCATTCCCATCGATTGCGCGACCACCGTGCAGCCCCAAATAACGGCGGTAGCGATTAAAAAACAAGTTTGACGTAATTCGAACAGCATACAAACCACTTTCAACTAAATACAGTAAAAAACAGACTTGAACTCAACTAGTTAATGCAAATGTGTTTTTTACTATGTTTAAATATTGTTTAGAGTTTCTTGGCGGTCGAAATGACCGCCAAGAAATCATTGGCGATTAGGCCAAAATGTATTGGACAACGATCATGCCGACCAAGTTGGTGGCGATAACAACGAGTCCAACTCTCTTAGTCAAGTCCATCGGATCAACCTTGGCGACGGAGGCGCAAATCAAGGTGACACCGGCCACCGGCGAGAGCGTGCGGCCCAAAGCGGCGCCCATGTAGGCGGCAGCGCCCAGGTAGTTCGGGTCCAACCCCATCGCGGCGGCGTGCGGCGTGATGGAGGTGTTGAAGGCGAGGCATGCGGCGTCGCCCGAACCGCTCAAGGCGGCAATCACGAACGTGCCCCAAGAAGCAGCGATCTTGGCGATGTGCTGAGAGGACTTCATCACTTCAATCAAGGCATCGATCATGCCCAAGGCGTTCATACCGGCGGTGAACACACCGGCGGCGGCGATCAACGCGGCAATCGAAGCAAAGCCTTCCCCCATGCCGGAGCAGAACTTGCGCATGGCTTCAAACGGGCTCGTCCAACTCACCAAAAGCGTGAGCATCGTGCACAAAATCATGGCTTGCGGAACTGTGAACTTCATGATCCAACCGACTTGATCGGTACCGAGAATCAGAAGCACGATGGGAAGGATCGGCATGAGGGCTTTCAGGTAATTAACCTTGAAGCTGCGGACTTCTTCGAGGAGGTTGGCGTTGGCGTTGCCAAGATCTTCAGAGGGGCCGGTGTAGCCCTTGTCTTCTTTGCGGAAGATGGAAATCACCCACAGACCCAGGCAGCTGACCACTAAGCCTGCCAATGAACCCGGAAGGACCATCAACACAATGGTGGGCACATCGGTGTGAGAAATGGAGCCAACCACAGCCATCAAACTCGAAGCGATACTGACGAATTCCCCCCAAGTGCCGAGCAAAACAGTGGCGGCGGCCATAGCGGGGTGAACACCTGCGCGAATCAATACCGGGATGATAATCGGGGCCACGGCGGCAGCCAGACCGGCAGGGGAGTTAATGGCGATAGAGAACACCCAAATGACCAAAACAGCCAACGGCACGAGGAAGGCTTTGATTTTGATCACATGGCGCAGAGCTAAGTACGAAAAGTGTTTATCGCAGCCCGTCATGTTAATGACATAGGCAAAACCCATAGCGCACGCAATAATCGGCACGAGGAAACTATTGACCAACGCTTTGGTGAAGGCGTCGATGGCCCCCAGCGGATTGCCGCTGATTAAGCACATCAGTAAACCTGCGATAAACAGACAGGCTCTTGCTTCCCATTTTTTAATAATGGCCGCAAAAGTCAACACAATGATGATCAGACCGATCCATATCATGATTTTCTCCAAATAAATCTTTTTAAAGGAAAACGGGAGTGATTCGTCTTCCAGATTGTTTCCGTATTATGGAAACGATTTCCACTAGAATAAATTAAATTTCCTTATTATGGAAACCTTTTCCATTGTATACCTTTATTTTTGAGCCGAGTGACTAATATTAGAAAGTTAGGGGAAGTACTGAGAAAAATTGAGGCATGTCATTTTTATCACATGCCTCTTAACAAAACTGGCCCAGTTTTCAGAAGCCTTAGTTAGCTCCCATCAATCGACTGATTTCATTAGCCGACTCGCAAATTGTTTTAACCAACGTCGGCACTGAAGTGTGCGCTTTGACGCATGTGACTCCGATCGAACCCAACACGCTGCCGTCGTAATTAAATATCGGCGCAGCCACAGCGATCACCCCCAGGTGGATTTCTTCATCACACAGCGCGTAGCCGACTTCCCGGCAATGTTTGTAGTCGCGCAGGACGTGCTCAATATCAGCCGTGGTCTTCTTGGTGTACTGGGGCAGGGGCGAGAGCTCTCTTAACAAACCGCGAAGAAAGGGCTCCGGTTGGTAAGCCATGATAATTTTGGCGGCTGCGCCCGCGTGAACGGGGAGCGTGTTGCCGACTTGAACGGCAAAACTCGGAATAATGTCATCGATCGGGTTTGTCGCAGATACGCAAACAATTTCTTTATTTTGCTGTTTACAAAGATAAACCACATTGCCCGATAAAACAGCTGCCCGTTGCATCGCTTCACGCGACAATTCCAATAGGCGATCGGACTTCAGCAGCCCGCTTGCCAGTGACAAAAGGCGCAGGCCTAGCTTGTAGCGTCGGGAGATCGGATCTTGGATAACCAAACCGTTGTTAATTAATGATTGAAGAAAACGGTGGGTGGTGCTCAGGGATAAGCCAATGCGGTCGCTCAGTTCTGTGATCGGCATTCCGTCCGTCGTTTTGCTGAGAACATCCAAAACTTGTACAGCTCTATCTAACGATTGCATTGGCCCTTATCCCCAAAAAAATGTTCATTTTAATATTTAAAAAAAAATAATCAAAAGTCATTCTCGTTTCCGTCCTGCGGAAAGAAAAACTCGCCAAATCAAACGATTAAATGGAAGTTATATCGTTTTCGAGAATTTTCGACTCATCTTCGCATTTGAAATTAGTTATTAGGGTAAGTTCTTGAATTTTTTACTTGATAAGTCACTTTTGCAGGACTACCCTAATATCATCAATACGTGGAATAAGTTTCCGCAATGCGGAATATTTTATACTAAATTGAGGGAGGAGCCAAGTATGTCAAATGCACCGATTACGTTGCTGACGAATAATTCTTTTGTTGTCGGCTATCGAAATAACGGTCATGTTCTTATTAAGAACGGGGAACTTGCTTATCAAGGCAACAAGATTGTCTACGTAGGCAAAAAATATCCGGGCAAGGCGGACAATGTTGTTGACACTCACAACGGTTTGGTGATTCCGGGCTTAATCAATATGCATTGCCACGTGGCGGCAAGCCCTGTGGAGAAAGGTTTTTTGGAAGACATCGGCAGTCCGATCTTCTACGGCACGAGCCTCTACGAATCACTGCGCGTCACGCATCTCAATATCGAAGATCAGGAGAATGTGTTTCGTTTTTCCTTGTCAGAAATCATCAAGAAAGGTTCCACCACGATTTTTGAATTAGGCCGCGGAACAGAACAGATGGTTAACACCATCGGTGAGTCAGGCGTTCGTGCTTATGTTGGTCCCATGGCCCGTTCCTGTGTCTTCATGACAAAAGACGGTAAAACAGTTCATTACGAGTGGGATGAGCCCGAGGCGTTTAAGCGTCTGCAATATACGGTCGATCTGCACGAAAAGTACACGGGCAGCTTCAATGACCGCATTCGCATCGCTTTATATCCGGGACAGGTTGACTGTGTCACGCCGGACTACTTAAAAGAAGTCAGGAAAGCGGCAGATGCCACAAAGATGAAAATTCAAATTCACGCGGCTCAGTCCATCAATGAAATCCGCACGGTGATCGACCGCTTTGGTCAAACGCCGGCTGAGTTCCTTCACGACTACGGGATCTGTGGCCCCGATACGCTCTATGGCCACTACATCATGCCGAGCGGGCACTCCTTGAATTCATTGCGTTTTGGTCACGAATTGGAAACCATCGCCAATGACGGCACAACCGTGGTGCATTGTCCGTGGGTTTTCGGTCGCCGGGGCATGATTCTGGAGTCTTTCCACAAGTACCGCAAGATGGGCATTAACTTGGCTTTGGGAACCGATTCCTTCCCGCAGGATATGGTTCACGAAATGCGCGCGGCCGCCATCTTCGGCAAGATCGCGGAAATCGACACCTGGACCTGCACGGCAGCCGATGTCTTTAATGCCGCCACGATCGGAGGCGCCAAAGCCTTGGGGCGTGATGATATCGGCAGGCTCTGCGAAGGCGCAAAGGCCGACATCGTCATCATTAACACTCAAAACATGGAATTCTCTCCGTTGCGCGATCCTATTAAGGTGCTCGTTTACACGGCTGACAGTCACAATATCGACAAAGTTATTGTGGACGGTAAGACGCTTGTCGAAGAAGGGCATGTATTGGGAGTGGATGAGGAAAAACTTCGCGAACAAATGCAGGTGGCCGGCGAACATATGTGGGCCAATGTCGTCAAGCGCGATTGGAAAGGCCGTACGGATGAGGAAATGTCTCCGATGAGCTTCCCTGTGGTCTAAAACGAGCAATAAGGAGAACATTATGTTGCTCTGGTTAGGTGTCATTATTGTTGTTTTGGCTTTCGTGGCCATTATCAAGCAGTACGAAGTGCGAGCGGTTCTTTTTGGGGCCGGTTTGGTGATGTGTTTGATGGCCGGTCATCCTTTGGCGGCCTTCGACTCTTTCTCCAAGATGCTCGTCTCCGGATGGTTGGTGCCGATCATTGTGTGCGCCATGGGCTTCGCGCAAGTGATCACGCTCACTGAATGTGATAAGCATTTTTCGTACTTTGCGTTAAGACATGTGCTGAAATTCAAAGCGTTTTTGATTCCCGGCACGGTGATTGTCACTTGGATTTTAGCGATGGCCATGAATAGCCCGGCCGGTTTGGCCGCCACTGTTGGCCCGATTATTATTCCGGTGTTAATCCGCGCGGGCATCCATCCGGCTATGGCCGGCGCGACGCTTTTGGTGGCCACCTGGGGCGGATGCGCGAGCATCTCCTCTCCGCACATTGCGTTGATCACAGGCTTTTCTCACTCCGATGTGGCCGATGTGGTGATTCGCACATTCCCGGCCGCGATGGCTGTGCTCGTTGTCTGCAGCATCGGCATGGTGATAACGGCTAAGTTCAAGAAAGAAAACAAAGGCTACCAATTAAATAACGGTCAAACCGCGGAAGATGTCACACGCGAAATCAATTCCTTCAAAGTCAATTACCTGAAGGTTTTGATGCCGCTTTTACCCTTGATTTTGTTGATTTTGGGTTCAAAACAAGTTGATTTGATTTACCGTTTCAGCATTCCTCAAGTGATGCTGTTTTGCACGATTTTGACGTTCATTGTGACTTGGACGAGTCCTTTTGAAGTGTCAAAGCGTTTCTGCAAAGGCATGGGTGAAGGTTTCGGCAGCATCGTCTCCATCATTGCCGCAGCCGCTGTGTTTACCGCCGGTATGAATGAAATCGGTTTGATTAACGTGTTGCTCGAAGCGATGAAATCCTCGGAAAGTCTCGCGAAATTCGCGGGCTCTTGGGGACCGTTCGCAATCGCGGCATTGAGCGGTTCGGGTGACGCGGCGACGATGGCCTTTAACAATGCCATTACGCCTCATGCTCCCACCATCGGTCTGGATATTGATTTGCTGGGTATGACCGCCTACTACGGTGGCTCTCTTGGCAGAACCATTTCTCCTGTGGCCGGTGTCTGCATTATTTTGGCCGGAGCCGCCGGAGTGAGCCCGCTTGAACTTTCCAAGCGCGTCATTCCTACCTGCGTTGTGGGTAACTTTGTGGCTTTGTTGGTTTTGCAATACATTCTGTAAAAGAGTGATTCGGCGGAGAAACCCTTGAGGTTTCTCCGTTTCGCTTTTCTCAGACATGGAGCAAAAAAATGCGTTGGAACACGAAATCAGCCCGCCTGGCTGTATTGCTCACAGCCTTACTTTGGAGTTCCGGCGGTTTGGCTGTGAAGATCACGGATTGTCCGCCGATTCCGTTGACCGGTTTGCGGTGTTTTTTTACCCTCGTTCTTTTTTTCGCGCTTTTCAGAAAAGAGCTTTCTTTTCGTTTCAATAAGGCGCAGTGGGCGGGCGCCATCGCTTATTGTTCCATGGCTGTTTGTTACACGGTGGCAACCAAATGGACGACTGCGGCCAATGCCATCTTGCTTCAATACACGGCCCCCATTTTTGTCGCGCTGCTGTCAAGTTGGCTGCTTAAGGAAAAACTCAATAAAGCCGACTGGTTGGTGGTGTTGGTAATCATGGGCGGCATGGTGCTGTTTTTCTTTGATAAAACCGACGCCGGCGGCATGTGGGGCAACCTTATCGCCATCGGCAGCGGCATCTCTTATGCCTTTTTTATCATTTTCACCCGCATGGAAAAAGACGGCAGCCCGGTCGGCACAATTGTTTTGGGCAACATTATCGGTTTGATTATTTGCCTGCCGTTTTTCGGCGATATCACGTTCAGTCTTAATACGTTGGCCGGCGGCATGTATTTCGGCATGGTCTACGGGGGACTGGCCTACATTCTTTATTCAATGGCAATTAAGTACGTCAGTGCCCTGACAGCAATATTGATCGCCACGATTGAGCCGATTCTGAATCCGGTATGGGTCTTTTTGGCGATCGGAGAAATCCCCTCAATGTACGCGGTTGCTGGTGGATCTGTGGTTGTGGCAACCCTGTTGATAAAAAATATTTATGATCTGAAGAAAGGCTCCGGTGACAATTAGTCAGGCTCTGAAATTCAGTGATTGAAAGATGATTTTCTCGGTGGGCGCCGCCGGTGGAATTTTCCGCCGGCGGTGTTCTTGTTTTTAGTCTTTTTGACCATTAATCAATTGGGCGAAGTTTAAGCAAACTTTGAATGCCACCGGCAAGTTGATTTCATCTTGAATTTCAAAGTCAGGCCGGTGATGCCCCAAGTGTTCGCAGCCGTAGAGGAAGTAGGCAGCTTGTCCGCCGTGATCGGCCACTTTGCGAATGAGCCAAGAGCAGTCTTCCGATCCCGTTTGCTCTTTAAATCGAGGCAGCACCTTGATGCCTTCAACCTGATGCATCGCACATTCCAACTTATCCATGATTTCCGGGCAGACGACCAATGTGGATGCTTCACCCACGCGTTCTACGCGAGCTGTGACCTGATAGGCTTTTTCCACGCCCTCAATGATGCGTTCAACGTTTTCTGCCATAAAGTCATTGACTTCCTGCGTTTCACCGCGAACTTCCATCTGCATCATGGCGTGTGCTGCAACGATATTGCGCCCTTCACCGGCTACGAGTTTGCCGACAGCCACTCGCGAGTCGCCGCCTCCGTGGCGCGGAATGCCCTGAAGCATCATCGTGGCACAGGCCGCGGCCACAAGTGCGCTGTGACCTTTTTCGGGGGCGTTGCCCGCATGAGCTTCAAGACCGGTGAAATAGATATCGAATTTGGTTGAAGCAAGAAATCCGGCTTCCTGGACACAGACTTCACCGCTTTTGAGCGCGCCGCCCACGTGACTGCCCACTAACCAATCGACATCATCGACAATGCCGGACTCTGCCATGGGACGCCCGCCACGAACACCTTCTTCAGCAGGTTGGAAAAGAACCTTGAATGTGCCGCAAAGTTCATCTTTGTGATCCTCGAGCCAATGAGAGACCGCCAGTCCCACCGCGGTATGACCGTCATGGCCGCAGGCGTGCATCAGTCCCGGGCGTTCACTTGCAAAACCGAGCTTAGCGGGCAGGTGAGCGGGATCTTCTGATTCACGTACAGGAAGCGCATCCATGTCGGCACGAAAGGCCGTAACCGGTCCCGGGCGTCCTGTTTCGATAATGGCCACAACACCCGTGTAGCCTTCACTTTTATCAATGAAACTTTGCGGTACCCCGTGTTTTTTGGCTCGTTCAACGGCGTCTTTGACCTCGGTCGGGTAGCGGCCCATGACAAATTTCGGATTGATGACTTTAGTGCCCATCACATACGGAATACCGAATTTTTCAAGTTGCCGGCACACCAGCCACATCGTTTCAAATTCCGTCCAGCCTAATTCCGGACGTTTATGAATCTGACGGCGAGTTTGAATCATCTCGTCAATGTAGTTTTCGTACATCGTAATCTCCGAAAATGTTTGTTAATGATCGCGAGCACTTTGATGACGCAGATGGCGCTGCAGTCCTTCGTCAGTATGCTTACTTTCCTCAAGCGCTTTTTGTTTTTCTTGACGGGTGAAGTAGCTCGCTAAAATGCCTGCTACCACAATCATGACCATTCCGCCGATTGCCACAAAACTCACGCTGTCCTTGAAAATCACGACGCCGAGGATTGTGGAAAAAAGAATAACGGTATATTGCAGAGCACCGCTTAAAACCAGATTGCCTCGGCTGAAAGCGATGGTAAGGAAGAATTGTCCGAGTGTCGAGCAAACGGCAAAACCGGCAATGGCTAAGGCCGCAGTCGTTGTCGG